>JGI20214J51650_10001302_pt1 | contig 15875 bp, 11 predicted proteins | sample WetSurMetagenome_FD_51650 | JGI IMG/M metagenome (IMG submission 51650) | reverse complement strand
ATTGTGATTTGACTAAGGGCATTCCTTTTAAAGATAATACTATACCGAATGTTTACACTTCTCATTTTCTCGAGCATTTAGCGAAAGATAAGGGATTTATTTTATTAAAAGATGTTTACCGCGTTTTAAAATCTGGAGGAATTTTACGGATAGTTGTTCCATCGCTGGCTGAAGAAGTTGAAAAAATGAAAATTGCTGCCGAATCTTATTCTTCAGGTGATAAATCTCTTGCGATGAATTATTTAACTTTTGGAGATACAGGATATACAAATTACTTTTCACTTCATAAATATATGTATGATTTTGAAGAATTAAAAACAATTTTAGAAAAAATTGGTTTTAAAGAAATTATAGAGTGTTCGTTTAAAAAAGGAAATATTCCTGCTTTGGAGAAACTCGAAACAAGAGAAGGTCTAATCGTAGAGGCGAAAAAATAAATTGGCGAAAATACAAAATAATATATTATTCATAGGCAATGTATATCCCACTATCCACGGGGTTGCGGAGGTATCGAAAAAATTTATTGAATTATTTAATAATGATATTTATAAATGTACTCTATTAAATACGAATTTCAATAAAAAAATCGATTCGATTGAAAGACCGTCTTTTTTTAAAATAACAAAACTGTTTTATTATACTTTGAAGTTAATTTATGTTTTTCTTTTTAATAAAATTTCTTTTGTTATTGTACCAATCTCATATAATTGGAATGCATTTCTTAAAGAATCCGTATTTATCAAAATATCGAAATTTTTCGGAAAAAAAGTAATTATATATTCGCATGGTTTAGGATTCGATAATAATTTTTATGATTTACAAAACGAAAAAAAGAAAAAATATATTGACGGAGTATTCGGTAAAATATATTCTGTTGTTGTTGTGACAAAAAAATCAATAAATGAATTTTTAAAATGGGTCGATGAAAAAAAAATCCATATTATTTATAATATATGTAACCCTGTAATTTCTTTAGATTCCAATATTCCGAATAAGAAAAACGATAAAATATTGGTTCTTTATATGTCATTGATTACGGAGAACAAAGGGATTTTTGTTTTGTTGGATGCTTTTCTAAATCTTGTGAAAAAGTATTCGAATATTAAACTGGTAATATGCGGAAGTTTCTGGGATATTAAATTAGACGAAAAAGAAAAGTTCTTTAATCTTATCGGAAAAAACGAATTAAAAGATTTTATCGATTTTCGGGGATATGTTAGAAACGGCGATAAAGTAAAAGCTTATCTGGATTCCGATATTTTTGTTTTACCTTCTCTAAAAGAATCTTTTGGCATTGTCAATATTGAAGCAATGTCAGCTGGACTTCCGGTCGTTTCTACATATCAGGGAGCTATTCCCGAATATATTAAAGAAGGTGCAAACGGGTTTTTGTGCCGGCCCGGTAATACCGAAGAGCTGGAAGAAAAACTGGAAATGCTGATTAAAGATTCTTCTCTTCGTAAAATTATGTCTGAAAATAATCGTCAAAAATTTTCAATGCTTTTTACTTCTGCTAAGTATATTGAAAAATGGAAAATTGTTCTTGAAAATTAATTTGCTATGAAGTGCGAAATGTTTGCTCTTAAAAAAATATTGTCGGGAAAATAAAATAAATGTTAAATAATAATAAAAAAGATACTGCACGTTACTTCTCGAAAACATCACTGGAATTTGATAATTATTATAATACTGACCCTGCTTTTCAGGAAAGATTTTACATAATTACCGACCTTCTTAATAAATATAAAGATAATTATAAAATCGCTTACGATATTGGATGTGGTAGTGGTGTGTTCAGTTTTTATATGGCGAATTTAAATAAAAACGTTTTAGGTGTCGATTTTTCGGAAAGTATGATTGAAATATGTAATAACAATAATGTCGATTTTGATAATTTAAAGTTTATTTGCAAACAGGTACCTTTTTCGATTAACGAAGAAATTGGAAAAGCTGATTTAATTCTTGCTTCCAGTTTACTGGAATACATCTTTGATATTAACCTGACTATAGATTTTTTTAAGAAACTATTGAATGACAATGGATTAGTAATAATAAGTATTCCAAATTCATTTTCGGTTTACAGAAAATTCGAAAAAATATCTTATAAACTTTTTAAGAAACCCGAATATTTAAAGTACACCAAATTTAAATATAAAATCGATGAGTTCGATAAATTAATGGAAACAAAAGGATTCGGTAAAATTGAATCCGATTTTTTTTCGTACAAATTTCCTAAAAATAATTTTATGTCATCGATGTTTAATACAAAACATGTAAATAGTATGTATCTGGGGGTTTACAAAAAGAATCCGGAAAACAACTTATAGTGTGATTTATTATTATTTTTAATAAACAATTTTAATATAAGTATATATGCTTCAAATAATACAATATCAAAAAACAGGTGAAATGACAATTGAAGACCTTCCTTCCCCGGTAATTAGACACGGTTTTGTTTTGGTCAAAAATTATTTTTCGCTAATTAGTTCGGGAACTGAGAAAACTTCTGTTGAAACTGCACAGGCATCTATGGTTGGAAAAGCAAAATCACGCCCCGACCTTGTAAAACAAGTCCTCGATAACGTAAAAAAAGAAGGGCTTGTATTTACATACAACAAAGTTCAAAATCGTCTTGATAACTATAAAGAACTTGGTTACAGTTGTGCCGGGGTTGTTATTGAATCTTCGGTCGAGGAATTTAAAGCAGGGGATAGAGTCGCTTGTGCCGGTGCAACGGCAAACCATTCCGAAATTGTTTGTGTACCTAAAAATCTTGTAGTCAAAATTCCTGAATCGGTATCTTATGAAGAAGCATGTTTTACTACCCTTGGTTCTATTGCACTTCAGGGAGTTAGGCAGTCCGAAGTTAAATTAGGTGAAAAGGTCGCAGTTATTGGTTTGGGTTTAATTGGTCTTATAACGGTTCAATTGCTTAAAGCAAACGGATGCTCCGTAATCGGACTGGATTTAGATGAATCGAATTTTGAATTGGCAAAAAAACTTGGTTGTGATAGTTGCTACCTGGCTGATGAGGATTCTGTAAAAATTGTCGAATCATTTACAAATGGAAACGGGACTGATTCTGTAATAATTACTGCCGGAACAAAATCGAACCAACCTGTCGAGCTTGCACTTAAATTTGCAAGAAAAAAATCGAATATAGTTATTGTTGGTGCCGTAAATATGAATATTCCCCGTTCTCCTTTTTATGAAAAAGAACTGGATTTAAAAATTTCCTGTAGTTATGGTCCNGGCAGGTATGACAAAAATTATGAAGAGTTTGGCTCCGATTATCCTATAGGTTATGTAAGATGGACAGAAAACAGAAATATGCAGACGATAGTAAATTTAATATCGCAGAATAAACTTGATTTCGAATCGTTAATCACGCATAAATATAAAATATCAGACGCGTTAAAAGCATACGATATTATTACCGGAAAGATTAAAGAAAAATACATAGCGATTTTAGTCGAATATCCTAACGAAGGGAAAGACTTAAAACATAAAAAAATTATTAAGACATCGATTAAAGAAATTCTTGAACCTGTTGTCGGTTTTATAGGTGCGGGAAATTTTGCACAATCGAATATCCTTCCTCACCTCGTTAATCTGAAAGTTAACCTGAAAGGTGTATGTACATCTACTCCTGTCGAATCTAATTCGGTTGCAAAAAAATTCGGTTTTGAATTTTGCTCTACTGATTATAAAGATATTTTATCTGATGATAAAATAAATGCTGTATTTATAGCTTCAAGACATGATTCCCACGCAGAATTTGTAATGGAAGCTATTAAGTACAATAAACATATATTTGTTGAGAAGCCGCTTGCAATAAGAGATGAAGATTTGAATTCGATAAAAGAAAAATATAATAATGATAAAATATTATTCCTTGGTTTTAATAGACGTTTTTCTAAACCATTTAATGATATTAAAAATTTTTTCAGAGATTCATTAGAGCCTTTCATTATTACTTATCGGGTGAATGCAGGATTTATTCCAAAGACACACTGGATTCAATCTCCGGAGCAAGGTGGGCGGATTATAGGAGAAATATGCCACTTTGCTGATGTCATATCATTTTTAACCGGTTCAAAGCCAAACAGAATATATGCGGAATCAATTGATTCAAATAATAGTCAGGCGATTGATTATGATAATGTGAATATTAATATTAAATACGAGAATGGTTCAGTGGGTAATATTTTATATGTTGCTAACGGAGATAGCTCGCTTCCAAAAGAATATTGTGAAGTATTTGTAGGTGGAAAAACTGCAATAATGAATAATTTTAAATCCGTGACTTTTTATAAGAACAATAAAAAATCGGAAAAAACATATAACGGAACTAAAGGTCATAAAGAGGAGATTGAGCATTTTATTTCTCTATTAAAAGGAAAAGATGAAATTAAATTAACTTTTGATTCTATTTATGATACTACAAATTTAACATTTAAAATTCTTGATTCATTAAAAAATGGAAATGCCATTACAATATAATTTGACTGATATGGGTAATTCATTAAAAAAGCTTGAAGCATATATAATTGCGGAGGAATATATGGGATACGACCCTTATGATTCCTTGATGTCTCCGTTATTTAAACTTCTGTTGCTTCGCACGAATAAATTAATAAGATTCGGATTTCAGCAGGTATATCGAAGAATTCCTTTTAATACAAGAAAGTTATTAGGTATTAAAAAAGGATTAAACCCTGTTACTTTAGGGCTTTGTATTCAAGCTTTTACTTATTTGGTATATGTTTTTCCCGATAGGAAAAACTTCTATTTGGAAGAAATTGAAAAGTTACTCGATAAATTAATTAAATTGCAATCGAAAGGATTCAGCGGAATGTGCTGGGGATATGATTTCGACTGGGAAGCTCGTTATGCAAAAATTCCGGCATTTTATCCGACAGTAGTCGCAACGGGTATCATTACAAATGCACTTTTTATTAATTATGAAATATTAAATAACAATAAATCTCTGGAATTATGTAAAGATGCAGTTAATTTTGTTATGAAAGATCTTAATAAAACATATGAGGGAGATTTATTTTGCTATTCGTATTCTCCGAACGATAAACAAAAAGTAATTAATGCAACAATGATGGGTGCAAGATTATTAAGTCAGGTTTACTCGGTTACTAAAGATAAAAATTTATATGTTGAAGCAAAACATACTATTGATTATGTTGTAAATAATCAAAAAGAAAACGGAAGCTGGTCTTATGCTAAAAGCGATTCCAGAAAGTGGGTAGATAATATTCACACTGGATATGTGTTAGATGCTCTTGATGATTTTATTAGATGTACAAATTCTTATTACTCTTCGCTTACTCTTGAAAAAGGATTTCAGTATTATATTGATAATTTCTTTTATAAAGATGAAATTCCAAAATATTTCGAAAATTGTATTTATCCGATTGATTTAACGGCTATTTCGCAGTCAATTATTACTTTAACAAGGTTTAAAAATTTCGAACTTGCTAAAAAAATTGCAAAATGGGCTATAACAAATATGCAGAGTAAAAAAGGATATTTTTATTTTCAAAAAACAAAAATATATACAAATAAGATTTCTTATATGAGATGGTCAAATATTTGGATTTTTACGGCACTAGCACATTTAATGTACACTTTAAAAATAAAAAATGACTGAAAGTAATATTATTGTTTTTGTTATTCTTGTTATGCTAAATGCGGTATTAACAAGGATCCTTCTCCAGAATTTCAATTACTTTCTCATGGGTAAAGGTATTTTCGGTATAGATATAAACAAATCCGATAAACCTAAAATTCCAGAAGAAGGTGGTTTATCTATTACTATTAGTTTCTTTTTATCATTAATACTTTATTCGTATTATTTTAATTTTCAGAAAATTACTCCTCTTTTAGTAACGACTCCGATTATTTGTTTACTTGGTTTTATAGACCATTTCAGGAATATTAAACCATATCCTAAATTTATCTACACTGCTGTTATTGGCTCCGTTTATACGATCTATTATATTCGGGAGAATCAAAATTCATTAATGACGGATTTAATCCTTGTTGTCGTAATTGGTGTCTCGTATGCAATTCTTGTAAATGCATATAATTTACTGGCGGGATTTAATGGTTTGGAATCAGGAATAACGATAATATCAGGAACTGCCTTATCCATTTTCTTCTTTTATAACGGACATCATGCTGAAGCCGGCATTTGTGTTCTAATGCTTTCGGGGTATTCTGTTTTCTGGATTCTAAATAAATATCCTGCAAAAATTTTTATTGGTGATTCGGGAACACTTGTTCCACCTTCTGTATTTTTTGGTATGGGTCTTATTACAGGACATATTTTACCGGTTATTTTCGTTATGAGTCCGCATATTTTGAACATAATAATTAAATATATTAGTATTGGTGTTAAATCACGTTCCGATTTAAAACCTTTGGTTTTAAAGGACGGGTTATTACATTTTCCCGAACAAAAATATTATTCTCTTATTAGACTATTTTTACTTAATGGTCCGAAACACGAAAAACATATAGTGTATTTTGTGTATTTAATTGAATTTGTTTTTTGTGTTTCTCTATTTTTGATTTTTTAAAAAAAATTATCGTTTATGAAAAAATATTGGATAGATTTATTTAACGGTCCCCATGTTCACTTTTTTCAAAATGTTGAAAAATTTATAGATAATTATATCTTTACTGCACGTGAATATAAACCTATTCCGGATTTAATAAAGTTATATAAAATTAATGCCACAACGATAGGAAAACATGGTGGAAAAAGTTATTTGAGTAAATTAATTACAAGTTCCAAAAGAGTAATTGAGCTTGCCGACTATTTAGCAAATGGGAATGTTGATATATTGTTACATAAACACAGTGTGGAAGCCGCAAGGGTAGCCTGGGGATTTGGGATTCCGAGTATATCTTATATCGATAATGAATTAATGGTTCCGCAGAATATGCTCGTTTGTCCTTTATCAAATGTTTTAATTGCACCTGTTTCGATTGAACAGTATATTCTCAGGGCGTTTACCCCTTCTCACGTAAGTATTCTGCAATTTGATGGTGTTTGTGAATTGGCGAATGTGTATAATTTTAAACCGGATGAGAGTGTCTTATCTCTTTTAAATCTTAATACTTCAAAACCAATAATTGTGATTCGTGGTGAACCTATATTAGCCGCTTATCACTCAAAAAAAAGTATTGTAGAAACTTTAATAAAAAAAATTAAATCACAAATTCCTGAAGCACAAATAGTATGGATTAACAGGGCAGGTGAAGTTTGTCATAAGGCTTTACCCATTTTTGATGCCCGGTCTTTGTGTTCCTTTGCCGATATAGTGTTATCCGGAGGAGGTACATTAACCCGGGAAGCCGCACTGCTTGGAACTAATGCCATTTCTTTTTTTGAAAATATTTTGGCGGTAGATAAATATTTGATAAATAAAAAACTTCTCCGCCAATTTCAAGGGGGAGATATTTTGAAATTAAATTGGAAAAAAGAGCTGAAATATAAACCCCGTAAATATAATCTGGAAAACTTTGAACATCCTTTTAGCTTGTTGAATAAAGCGGAAAAGCTTATTGATTTAAAAGTGAATCATAAAAACAATACCTGATTTTTCTTTCCAAAGTGATTAAAAATAAATACATCTTTTGTTTTTTTGTCTCCTTTACTGTATCAGTTTTTTTTACAGTTGGGAATGTCTTTTCCCAGCTTGAAACTGTCCCCGTTTCACATCCGGTTTATGAATATTTGAAAACGATGCAAATAAAAGGTGTAATACCGGAGTATAATTCTTCAATGGTTCCGATTTCAAGAAATGAAATTGCAATTTATCTCTTGCGAATTGAAAAAGAAAAAAACCTTTCATGGACCGAAAAAAAACAACTGGAAGATTATAAAATTGAATTCGAATATGATTTAAATAAAACTTTAAAAAATTCCACNTCACTTGTGAAAAAGTTTGACGAAGTATCTTTACTGGGAAATAAAAAGCAGAAATATCTTTACAATTATATAGATTCAAATGCAACGTTATTTATGGATTTCCTCGGTGATTTATCATATGGGTCATTACAAAGTGATGTTGGCAATCACTCTATTGCATTGGGAGATTTAGGTTTTCAAGTTAGAGGAACGTTATACGATAAAATAGGATATTCGATTAGTTTTATTAACGGGAAAAAACTTTACGGAAAAAATTCGGATATGGAATTTGCTATAGAAAATAATCCTGTTCTAAAAGCTAACCCGGATTTTGTAAATGGGGATAATTATTTTAATTATTTTAATGGTTATTTAAGATATCAAACAAAAAACAATTGGCTTTCTTTAACACTCGGCAGGGAAGCTATAAATTGCGGATTTGGTTATATAGATAAATTATTCCTTTCAAATAATACCGTTCCAATGGATTTTTTGAAGCTGGATTTAAATTATAAAAAAATAAATTATACTTTTACATACGGCTCGATAAAAGGAGATTCGCTTGGAGTTGAATTGAAATCGAAGAATATTGCTTTTCATAAACTGAACATACGTTTTTCGGATTATTTTAAAGTAGGATATTACGAATCTGTAATTATGAATAATAATCCTTTTAGTTTTGTTTATTTTAACCCTATAAGCTTTATTACTTCAGCAGATTTGAATTCCGGAGCAAAAGAAACCACAGAGAATAATACTCTTATGGGATTTGATTTTGAATTAAATCCTATTAAAAATATCGCATTACAAGGCTCACTTTTGATTGATGATGTTAATTTTTCTACACTGTTTAAAAATGATTCAACTTCTTTTGATAATAAATTCGGTTATCAAACCGGTTTGATATGGACTAATGCCTTTCAAATTCCGGATTTGAAATTTATTTTCGAATACACGAGATTAAATCCTTTTATATATTCACATCGTTCCAATAAAGATTCATATACAAATTGGGGATTGTCTTTAGGACATGCCTTACCTCCAAACTCAGATGAAATTGCCGTGAAATTAAATTATAATATATCGAACAGAATAAAATTTGATTTTTCATATCAATATCAACGTTCAGCCCAGGGAATTTATTATGATTCCGTAGCGAAACAAATTATTAATTATGGAGGTAATATAAATAGAGGAGATGGTGATTTCTTGACCAAAAGGAGTTTTTTACTCGGAAATAGAATTAATAGGAATATTTTTACTGCTCATTTGGTCTTAGAGCCTATTAAGCAGTACATTATTGAACTAAAATATCAGTTTAAGTATATAAATTTGTTGTATTTATCAGAAAAAAATAAAGAACATCTGTTTTGTGTAAACTTAAAAATTAATATCTAATATATAATTACAAAAAAACTTGATTTTTAAAAAAATAAAAGCTAATTTAATTTAAATTAAAATTTATCGGTTATGAAAAGAATAATAATACTATCTATTATTATAATAGTTACAATGTTTGTAGTTCAAAAAACCTATTCTCAAGGTTTTACACCGCCTAAAGTCATTTTAGGATTATCATTAGATGGAAATTTTGCTACAAATGATGCACACGGCTCAAATTTTTCTTTAGAGCCAAATGTCTATGGAATGATTTGGGGTCGGGGACTATCTTTGTACTCAAAGTTTGGTCTTGGGGTCAGAAAAAACCATCGTATTACCTTAAATGCTACGTATAATAAAATGATAAATACCGAAAAAAATACGTTTCCATTTTTTGTATTCGCTCCTTCAGATGGCACAAAATATACAAGTTATGACATTCTTACCGGTGCTTTGGGATATGAATATGCTTTTAATCCCAGATGTAAAAGTAAACAATATTTGGGGGTGGGAGTTACATTCAATTATTTAACTACATCTTCCGGTTCATTTTACCAGTTTGATAATTCATTTAGAATGGGACTTCAGATAACAACCGGTTATGAATTTGTATTGGATAAAAATTTCAAAACAGGTTTAAGCGTTGGTTTAAAATATAATTTGACAAATGTAATAGGTCCTACCAATGGACCCGGTACTTTTAATGATGGTTCAGGAGTGGGTGGTACGAATTTTTGGAGAAGAATTGGTGTCTTATCTGTGAACCTCGGATTCAATTTCTATACAGGTGTACAGCCATATAGAGGAATTAAATAAAAGATATTTATTTATATTATATAGTTTTTTTAAAAATCCTGTTAATCATAGATTAACAGGATTTTTTTATTTTATAAAAAAATATTTTGCTTCCGGGTGATGGCAAATTATAGCATTGGTCGATTGTTCGGGTACCATTTGATATTCCTCAGTTAAAGTGACTTCGATTCTTTCCGGATTTAATATATCAAATAGGATTTTATTGTCTTCAAGGTTTGGACATGCGGGGTAACCAAATGAATATCTCGAACCGCGGTATCCTTGTTGAAAAATTTTCTTAATTTCCGTGGAATCATTTTTATCTATCCCTAATTCTTTTCTTATAATCTTATGCCAGTATTCTGCAAGTGCCTCTGTTGTTTCTACTGATAAACCATGAAAATATAAATATTCCTTGTATTTATTATCATTGTATAATTCTTGAGCGTATTCTGTTGCTCTCTTGCCTGCCGTAACAATCTGAAAAACTGCTACATCAAATTTTCCTGAATCTTTTGATTTGAAGAAATCACTTATGCACAGATGTTTTTCGCTCGTTTGTCTCGGAAAATTGAATCTTTTCCACTCTTCTATAGTTTCATTATCTAAAGTTTCATATTTAACATTCTCCCAAACATTATACAACTTTTCAGCACACAGGTGTTTTGGCTTATAAATAATCAAATCATTTCCATCAGATTGACACGGGAAATATCCGTAGATAACTTTCGGAGTTAAAAGTTTTTCTCTTTTTACTTTCAGTTTTAATTCATTGAAAACCGGAATAATTTCATTTTTAATAAGTTCATCGTACTCTTTATCCGGTTTTGTTCTGTCTTTATATACATTCCAGCTTCCCCTGAAAAGCGCAACTTCGTTGATATATTCAAATACTTTTTCTAAATGTATATCTGTAATAATTTTACTTCCCCAAAAAGGTGGTACAAGAACCGAATTATCAATCGATACATTGGATTTAATAATTTCTAATTTCGGTTTTTCATTATTCACTTTTTTATCTTTTATTCTGGGGTCAATATAAATTTCAAGTTTTGGCTTTACACCCTTCTTTTTATGCTCAAGTATAAATTCCATATATTTTAGTCCGTCAAAAGCATCATTAGCATAATAAACATCTCCTGCATACATACTCCTTAAATCACCTTCCACAAACCTTTTATTTAATGCGGCTCCTCCTAATACAACAGGGAAATCATATCCCCGTTCATTCATAAGTTCGAGATTCTCTTTCATTATTGCAGTTGATTTAACGAGTAATCCGCTCATACCAATGACATCGGCATTATGTACACTGTATGCGTTTAGTATATTTTCAAGCGGACATTTAATACCAAGATTAATAACTTTATATCCGTTATTAGTCAATATAATATCGACTAAATTTTTTCCGATGTCGTGAACATCTCCTTTTACGGTAGCAAGCACCATTATTCCTTTTGATGTTTCACCCTCCACTTTTTCCATAAATGGTTCAAGGTAGCCAACCGCAGTTTTCATACACTCGGCAGATTGAAGAACAAAAGGCAATTGCATTTGTCCCGAACCGAAAAGTTCTCCTACAACCTTCATCCCCTCAAGTAATATATTATTTATTATCTCAAGGGCTGAGTATTTTTTTAATGCCGTATTTAAATCTTTTTCTATTCCTATTTTATCGCCATCGATAATACGGATTTTTAATGCTTCTTCAATGCTTACTTCTTTCTTTTCGGTTATTATTGTCTTCTCAGCTTTTTCTTTTGAGTAATAAGCCATAAGCTCTGCGAGGGGGTCATATATACATTTATAATTTTTTTCCATCTGTTATTCTGATTATTTTTGTATTTCTTTTTCTATTAATGAAATTAATTCTTCATTTTCCGGTGTTATCTTACTTTTATATCTTTTAACCACATTGCCGCTCTTATCGATTACAAACTTTTCAAAGTTCCAGCTTATGTCTCCCCCAGGTTCAAAATTTATAAGTCTGGAATAAAGCGGGCTTTTCTCATTACCCAAAACTTTAATTTTATCAAAAAGTTGGAATGTCACATTGTAGTTTAAAGAACAAAACTCTTTAATTTCTTCATTTGTTCCGGGTTCCTGACTGCCAAAGTCATTACACGGAAAAGCCAAAATTTCGAATCCTTTATCTTTGTATTTTTCATAAAGTCTTTGAAGACCTTCATATTGCGGTGTAAATCCGCATTTTGAAGCAACATTTACTATTAAAAGAACTTTCCCTTTGTATTCCGATAAAGGTTTTTCTGTTCCGTTTATTGTCTTTACTGTGATGTCAAAAATATTTATTGTGTCTTTTTTAATCATTTTGTTTTTATCGTTATTCTTGTTACAACCGTAAATATATGTAAAACTAAAGAAATTTATAATCAATATTACAAAGAATATTATGTTTTTCATTTGTTTGTTTTTACTTTAGAAACAAATGAAAGAATAAAAAGAATCCTTAAGTTTTAGATAATAAAAACTTCACCCTGATTTTATGTATAATGAGCAAAAGTACGGAACTTGCTAAACTTATGATTATAATTGTCCACCAGTGTTCAGGATTAATATATTTTATTTCGTAAAATATTTTTAAAAGCTTTATGAATGAAAAAGGTATCCTTGTTGTTGCAAGAAAAATATAAATAACAAGCAGTAAAATACCGTATAATAAGTAAATTGAATTTTTTTCTCTTGTTTCCAATGCAACAATAATAAAATTCATAACGGATATAAATATTATTATTGTTACCATAACCATATCGAGTTCGGAACTTGACGAATTATTATTTCGTGATGCAATATAATATCCTATATATCCGCCTGCTATGATAATTGTAGATGAAACACTGACGAATGAAAATGTATCTTTAATAAAGTTTACACATTTACTTACATTTTTATTTTTTAAAGTAAGTATTAAAGCCGGCAGGCCTATTGCAAATACATTTAAAAGCGAAACCCTTCTTGGCGTTAACGGAAAATCGAGCATAAAAATCAAAGACAGCAGACTTAAATAAATCACAAGAAAATTTTTCGTTAAAAATAATTTTGCAACTGAATTTACGGTATTCACAATTTTATTACCTTCGTCGAATATTGCAGGTAGTAGGGAAAATTTGTTTTTTAATAGTATAATATCTGCAACCTCTTTTGTAATNGCACTTCCTTCTTCCATTGCAATTCCCATATCCGATTTTTTTATTGCCGGTAAATCATTTACACCATCACCTATCATAGCCGTGTATATTTTTTCTTTTTTAAGTGTTTTAATAATTTCCAATTTGTGTTCCGGTTTTAATCTTGCAAAAACTTGTTTCTCAATAACAATTTTTCTGAATTCATCTTTAGTCAGCTTATCGAGTTCATTCCCTGAAGTAATCTGGTCTTTTGAAATCTTCCAGCCGATTTCATTTAATACTGCCATAATCGCCTCACCCGAATCCCCGGAAAGGATTTTAAAACCTATCCCGTTTTTATTAAATAAGTCAAGGGCCTCGTAAACATCTTTTCTAACTGTGTCTGTAATGGATACGATGCAAATTGGCTCTACATTTAAATCGCTTAATTTCTGTTGTGCTTCTTTTATGGATTTTATATTTAATACTTTTCCGAAAAGTAAGTTTCTGTATATGCTTAATTCTTTATTCTCGTAAATACTAATAATCTCTCTTTTTTTATCGTTTGATAATTTTTCGGTTAATAAATCAAAAGCACCTAAAATATAAAAATGTGTTTCTTCTTTTATCTTTAGTTTCAGTATGCTTAATTTATTTGATGAATTGAATGGAAGCTCTTCAATACATTCAGCTGTTTTATACGGTTCAAAATCATCGAGAGCCATTATCGTTGAGTTTTTATCGCTTGAATTAAATGCGTAGCTTCCGAGTAATAACTTTATTTCTTCATCGAGGATGAAATTACTTAAATTTGTAAAAGAATGTACTTTCAATTTATTTTCCGTAAGCGTTCCGGTCTTATCCATACAAACAACCTGTACGTTAGAAAACGATTCAATTGCATTAAGCTTTTGAATAATTGCACCGATTTTGCTGATTCTGTATATACCTACTGCATACGTTACCGATGCCATTAATACAAGTCCTTGTGGGACAAGTGAAATTAAAATTGTTGCAATCTTTCTGATGAATTCCACAAATTCAATATCCGGTCTTGCATTCCATACGATAATTTCTGCCCCGGTTAAAACCAGAGCAAATCCAAATAATATTTTTAATATAAGATTAATTTTTCTTTGAAGCGGCGATAAGGATAGATTCATTTTTTTTGCGAGGGCTGTTACGGAATTGGCATAACTTTTATCTCCGACTTTTTCAGCCCGGTAGATACCGTTTCCCGATACGCAAAAACTTCCTGATAAAACCAAATCACCCTCAAATTTCTCGATGGGTACGGACTCTCCTGTTAATAAGGATTCGTCTATATCGAGTATTTTTGCCTTAACAACTATTCCGTCAACTACTATCTGGTCTCCTCTGCTGACCTGTATCAAATCATCAACAACTATATCTGCAACATCGATATGGAAAACCTGTCCTCCTCTTATTACGTTAATTCTTTTTTTTAATAAGAGGTTTACTTTATCGAGTGCCCTTTTTGATTTTATTTCCTGGTAAATTGCAATGAAAGTATTTGTAAAGGCAATAGTCAATATACCTATGGAATCGAGTAGTAGTCTTTCGTCTCTGTTGCTGATATAAAAATATAATACGAAAGCAATTATTCCAAAAATAATGTAGTTGAAAAGAGAAAAAATGTTACTTACGAAAATCTCTTTTATCGTTTTTGTTTTTGGTTTTGAAGAATAATTGCTTAGACCTTTATCTAATCTTTCTTTTACCTCTTCTGATGTAAGTCCTTTTAATTCCAATAATGTATTTTATATGTTACAACAAGCTTTTACAAAATCCCTGAATAATGGTTGGGGATTTATTAATCTCGATTTAAATTCCGGGTGGAACTGGCTCGCAATGAAAAACGGATGTATCTTTTGAGATAGTTCTATTATTTCTACAAGCGAACCATCCGGGGATAATCCGGATAGTATTAAACCGTTATCGGATAAAATTCTTCTGAATTCGTTATTCACTTCGTACCTGTGACGATGTCTCTCGTTAATAAATTCTTTTTTGTAACATTTATATGCAAGCGAATTTTTCTCGATTATGCATGGATAAGAACCTAATCTCATCGATGCTCCCTTTAACACTACAGACTTTTGGTATTCCATTATATCGATAACGTTATATCGTGAATTTTTAAATTCGGTTGAATTGGCATTCTTCAGCTTGCACACATTTCGGGCGAAATCGATTACTGCACATTGAAGCCCAAGGCATATTCCTAAAAACGGAAGTTTATTTTCTCTTACATATTTTGTAGCGGAAATTTTTCCTTCTATTCCTCGTTCGCCAAATCCCGGGCAAACCAATAAACCTTTTATATCTTTTAAAATCTCTTTCGTATTTTTAGGATTTTTTTCTATTTCTTCCGCATCAATCCATTTTAATTTTACGCTGACTTCATTAAAAGCTCCTGCGTGAATGAATGATTCCATTATGCTTTTATATGCATCGGGAACGAGGTTATACTTTCCGCAAATTCCTATTATAACTTCTTTTTTCGGGAATAAAATTTTATTTACAGCTTTTTTCCAGTTAGTTATATTCGGGTTTCCGCATCTTAAATTTAATTTTTTCAGAATAATATCATCGAATCTTTCGTTATGCAGATTAATCGG
>JGI20214J51650_10001301_pt1 | contig 15893 bp, 13 predicted proteins | sample WetSurMetagenome_FD_51650 | JGI IMG/M metagenome (IMG submission 51650) | reverse complement strand
GGTCCCGTTCAGAACGAGGTCATAGGCCCGGCTGCGGACTTTTTCCGGTTCCTCACCCAGAATCCCCAGGTCTTCTTCCAGAGGAGCCGTGAAAGGATGGTGAACCGATGTGTAGCGCTTCTCATCATGGTCCCATTCCACCAGAGGGAAATGGGTGACCCATACAAAGCGGTACCTTTCGGGACCGACCAGATCCAGTTGCTGGCTGAGGCGTACCCGGAGATTTCCCAAGGCCGCGTGAACGATCCGGCTTTGGTCGGCCACAAAGAAGATGATATCTCCCGGGCCGATATTGAGCCGCTCGACCAGTCTGGACCGGACATCCTCTTTGAGGAACTTGGCGATGGGCGACTGCCAGCCGTCGGGTTGGATCTTGATCCACGCCATCCCCTGGGCTCCAAATATTTTAACAAACTCAATCAGATCGTCCAGGTCCTTGCGAGAGAGGCGGTTCCCGTCGGGAAGACGCACCGCCTTGACCGATCCGCCCCGCTCAACGGCTTGCAGGAAGACCCGCACCTCGGAACTCAATGCCAGATCGGTGACATCCACCAGTTTAAGGTCGAAGCGGGTGTCGGGTCGATCGGTCCCGAATTGTTCCATGGCCTGAGCGTAGCTCATTCGCGGGAACGGCACCGACAGCTCCACCCCGAGCAAATCGCGAAAGAGGCCCGTCAGCCAGCCTTCCATCAGCGCATAGATGTGTTCTTCCCGGATAAAGGACATCTCCAGGTCGATCTGGGTGAATTCGGGCTGACGGTCGGCGCGCAGATCTTCGTCCCGAAAGCACTTGACGATCTGAAAATATTTGTCGAAGCCGGCAACCATCAGCAACTGTTTGAAGATCTGGGGAGATTGCGGCAGGGCATAGAATTTGCCGGGGTTGACGCGGCTGGGGACCAGGTAATCCCGGGCGCCTTCCGGAGTGCTCTTGGTGAGGACGGGGGTCTCCACCTCGACGAACCCCTGGTCGCTGAGATACTGACGGGTGAGTTGGGCCGCTCGGTGGCGCAGCATGAGGTTGTTGAACATGCCCGGCCGTCGGAGGTCCAGATAGCGGTGTCGTAACCGAACGTTCTCACTCACGTCGAGGTCGTCTTCAATCTGGAATGGCGGCGTCTTCGAAGAATTCAGGATCTTGAGCATGCTGACAATGACTTCGATTTCCCCGGTAACCAGCTTGGGATTGGTCATGCCCTCCGGGCGGGAACGCACCTTGCCCCGGACGGCGATGACGAATTCACTGCGCAGGGAATGGGCGCGTTCATGGGCGGCAGCGTCGTACTGGGGGTCGAAAACCACCTGGGTGAGCCCCTCACGGTCCCGCAGGTCGACGAAGATCAATCCTCCGTGATCCCGTCGGCGCTGCACCCAGCCCATCAGGGTCACCGTCTCGTCGATATTGTCTCGGCTCAGATCATTGCAGTCATGGCTTTTATTCCAGTCCCCCAACGAGTCAAGCGAAGTGGGAATGGTGGTGCAGGTTTCCTCTGATTGTTCCAATTGGTTCACTGCCCTCTCCTCATATATATTTCCTGTAGCCTCACGGCAACCGATTCCAGGGGCAGGACGGTTTGCGTCTTGGTCACCATGTCGCGGACCTGCACTTCTCCCCTGGTGATTTCTTCGTCTCCCATGATCAGCACATGCCGAACCCCCAGCTTGTCTGCCCGCCGCATCTGGCTCTTGAGACTCGCCGCGTCGTAGTCGTTCTCCGTTTCCAGGCCCAGGCTGCGAAGCTGCTGGGCCAGCAGGAAGCATGCTTTCCGTGCCGCCGGTCCCAACGATGCCACAAAAATCTTGGGGCGCCGGGGTGTTTCAATTTGCTCCTGCTGCAACAACAGGATCAGCCGCTCCATGCCGATGGCAAAGCCGATCCCTGGAAGGTCCGGCCCGCCCAGGTCGCGCACCAGGCCGTTGTAACGCCCGCCGCCGCCGACGGCATTCTGAGCGCCCAGGCGGTCGGTAATGACTTCAAAAGTGGTGCGCATGTAGTAGTCCAAACCCCGCACCATCCGGGGATTGATCACAAAGGCGGTCCGGAGCTGTTCGAGATACGACTTGACGCTCTCGAAGTGGTCGCTGCAGGCCCCGCAAATGGCATGAAGCAGGACCGGAGCCTCGGCCATAAGGGCCTGACAGCGTTCAACCTTGCAGTCGAAGGTTCGCAAGGGATTGGTATCGCGGCGCCGCTGACAATCCGGGCAAAGCTCGGCGGCGTTCTTCTCGAGAAACTCCTTGAGGGCCAGCCGGTAATCTTTCCGGCACTCCTGGCAGCCGAGGGAGTTGATATGGAGGACAACCCCGGTCAACCCGAGACGCTCCAGAAAGAGCCGGAGCATGTACATGACCTCGGCATCCAGCATCGGGTCGTCAGCGCCGAAGGCTTCGGCATCGATCTGATAGAATTGGCGGTATCTTCCTTTTTGAGGCCGCTCGTGACGGAACATGGGACCGATGCAGTAGAGCTTCCTCGACAGGGGATCGGCTTGAAGATTGTGCTGGATGAACGCTCGTACGATGGACGCCGTGGCTTCCGGCCGCAAGGCGAGCATCTCTCCCTTGCGGTCCGAAAAGGCATACATTTCCTTTTCGACGATATCGGTGCTTTCCCCGATACTGCGCGCGAAAAGATCGAGTTTCTCGACCACCGGCGTCCGAATTTCCCGGTATCCGAAGTTGCCGAGAATCTCCCGTGCTGTTTCCTCGACCCTTTGCCACCACCCGATCTGATCGGGCAATAAGTCGTTCATGCCTCGTATCGCTTGAATCGGTTCCATTCAAAATCCTCACTTATAGGTGCCGGTTCGTTTGGTCATAAGCCATTCTGTTTAATGCAAGGTATGAACAAAAGTCAAGAAAAGCATAAATTTATGGCTTGGAAGGCGTCAAGATCGCGGTCCCTGTAATTCGTAAGCTTGTGGTTCGTCAAAGGAGCGCAACGACAGCCATCACCGGTGGGAATGGAGCGCAGCGGAATTGCCGGTCCGCGTTGGTGCGGTTGTTAGCCGATTCTCGGTCATTCTTATTCTGTCGTCTCTTCCTGACCCAGCGCCTCCCGGACCGCGGCGCCCAGTTCTTTCATGGAGAAGGGCTTCTGGATGAAATACAGCTCTTTATCCAGCACGCCGTGGTGGGCGATGACGTCGGCCGTATAGCCTGACATGAACAGGCACTTGAGGTGCGGGTAGAGGGACAGCAGGTTTTTGGCCAGGTCTCGGCCGTTCATCTCGGGCATGACCACGTCGGTCATGAGCAGGTGGATCTCACCGGCGCGCTCCCCGGCCAGGCGGATGGCCTCGCCCGGGGTGCTTGCTGTCAGCACGGAGTAGCCCTGCGTTTCGAGGATTATCGTGGTCATTGCCAGGAGGGCCGGCTCGTCCTCCACCAGCAGGATGGTTTCTTGGCCATGGGCAGAAGGTTCCGCCGAAGTTTCCTGCTGCACCGGTGGTGCCTTGTCCACATGTCGGGGCAGGTAAATCTTGAAGGTCGTTCCCTGGCCCGGCTCGCTGTGCACGCTGATGAAGCCGTTGTTCTGCTTGACCATGCCATAGACCGTGGCCAGCCCGAGGCCGGTGCCTTTGCCCATCTCTTTGGTGGTGAAAAAAGGCTCGAAAATTTTATCCAGCGTTTCCTTGTCCATGCCGCAGCCGCTGTCGCTGACGGCGAGCACCACGTACTCGCCGGGGACAAAGCTCGCGTGAGCGGCGCAATAGTCCTTGTCGAAGGTGCTGTTTCCGGTCTCGATGGTGATCTTGCCGACGTCGGCGATCGAGTCGCGGGCGTTGACGCACAGGTTGGCCAGAATCTGGTCGATCTGCGACGGGTCCACGTTGACCGGCCACAGATTTGCCTTCGGCTGCCAGGTGAGATGGATGTCCTCGCCGATGAGCCGCGCCAACATCGTGAGCATGCACGCTACGGTCTCGTTCAGGTCCAGCACCTTGGGCGCGACCGTCTGTTTGCGGGCATAGGCCAGCAGTTGTCGCGTGAGGTCGGCGGAACGATTGGCCGCCATGCGGATTTGCTCCAGGTCGGCAAAGAGCGGCTGGGCCGGGTCCATCTGGGCTATCGCGAGCTCCGTATGACCGAGGATAATCCCCAGCATATTGTTGAAGTCGTGGGCCACGCCCCCCGCCAGGCGGCCCACCGATTCCATCCTCTGGGCCTGCTGGAGCTGGGCTTCGAGTTTGGACTTCTCCTCCTCGGCTTGCTTGCGCTCGGTGATGTCCCGCCAAACGCAGTAGAGCAGGGTTTTTCCACCACGGATGATCGGCGTCAGGGAGACCTCGACGGGGAAGTCCTCTCCGTTGGCGCGGCGGTGCATCCACTCGAACCGGTTGAAGCCCCTCTTGAAAGCCAGGCGCATCATCTCATCGGCCTTCTCGAAGGACCTCCGTCCGTCGGGCTGCTCCGGCGGCGACAACTCGGAAGGATGGGTTTGCAGGAACTCCGCCCGCGTGGCGTAGCCGAGCATCCGGGCGGTCGCCTCGTTGCAGTCTATGAACGTGTTTTCGCCGATCAGCAGAATGGCGTCTCCCGATGCGTAGAGAACGTCCATGAATCGCGCCTCACTCTCCCGCAACGCTTCCTCGGCCTGCTTCTGGCTGGTGATGTCCCGAATGCTCTCGATCGCGCCTGTAATGTTGCCCGCCTGATCGTGCAGGGGTGAGGCCTTGGCGAAAACCCATGCGCCCTTATTGTTATAGAGGGCGTTGCAAAACACTTCCGCCATGAGGGTCTTACCTTCACGGGTAAGGTTGGGATACCGGGCAGCAATCTCCTCGTGGTCCTTAAAGGCTAAATCCATCAACTGTGGTCTCGCCTCGCCATAAAACGGGATTGTGTAGACGTGGTTGCCTTTGCCGATAATGTCTGCGGCGGGAATGCCCGTCATTGCCTCGATAGCCTTGTTCCAGATGATAATTCTCCCTTGCATGTCAATGGCAAGAGTGGCGTCTGGTAGAAACTCGATAATGTCCGTTAGTTGCCTCCGGTTCGCCCGCAGCGCCTCTTCCGCCCGCTTGTACTCGGTGATGTCGCTCAGCGCGACGCGGGACACGGGCGCGCCTTCGGCAGCCTGCCCTGAGCTCGTCGAAGGGTCCTGCGCGACGGTGGCCTCCAGATGCGCCCAGAATACCGTTCCGTCTTTTTTCATCATCCGCAGTTCGCACGCCTGTGGTTCACCAGTCTGTCCTGAGCTTGCCGAAAGGGTCTCAAAGAGCTGTTTGCGGTGCCGGTAATAGAGGTCCTGGTCCTCGTTGAGGATGAACATCGAGAACCGCTGTTTGACCAGCGCGCCCCGGGCCACGCCCAGCAACCCGGCGGCGGTGAGATTGGCCTCCAGGATCAGCCCCTTTTCGCTGACGGTGCAAAAGCCCACCGGCGCCAGGTCGTACAGGTCGAAATAACGTGCCTGCGAGGCTCCCAGTTCCGCCTGGGCCTGGCGCAGGTCCTCGTTCTGCATCTCCAGCTCGATCTGATGCACGCGCAGCTCGTGGAGCAGTTTCCGCGTTGCTTCGGGCGACAGTGCCTCCAGGTTTTCCGGCATCTGTACGGCGCTTTCCCCGGCTCTCTCTTCCGCCCGCCGGCGCAGAGCCTGCCCTGAGCTTCCCGAGGAGGCGGCTTGTTCGGGTCGGTCACCCTTGTTTTTCATTGTGTGTCTCCATCATCCGATCCATCTTTGATTCTCTCGACCGTTCCGTTGTCGCAATCGCATACATCTGCCCAGCCTCATTCACCAAAGCGGTGGCGGTCACCCAGACCCCCACGACGGCACCCTCTTTGGTGATCCGTTGGGTAGGATAGGGCTCCAGAATTTCAGCCCGGCTGAGTTGCCGGACCTTGGCCAAAGTTTCCTCGCGCAGTTCCTCCGGGACCCGGTCGCGGGCGTTCATCACCAGCGCCTCGGCTTCACTCCAACCATACATTCTCACCGCTCCCGGGTTCCAGGCCAGGATGCGGCCGTCCAGATCCTAGACGGTGATGGCATCGCGCGCATCGCGCACGACCGCGGCCAGACGGAGCAGCTCATTGGCCTTCCGCAGTTCTCCCCGTGTCTTCTTCATCTCCGTGATGTCCAAAAAGGTGAGCACCGCGCCCTCGATCACGCTGTCAATCGTCCGGTACGGCTGGATGCGCATCGTGTACCACGTGCCCTCCGTGGTCTGCACCTCCGCCTCTTTGGGTATCAGCGTGTCCAGCACCGCCTGCACGTCCGCCACCAGTTGGTCGCAACCCACCAGGTTGGAGACGATGTGGCCCACAGGTCGCCCCAAGTCGCTCAGGATCAGAGTCTACAAGAGTGATCATCCCTCTGCAAATCCAAATATTTTTCATGGCAATGGCAATTTTTCTATCTTTAACCCCGGGATCTTCTCAAAATCCCGGATATTGGCCGTGGCGATGGCGTAATCCCGGGAAATGGCCGTGGCAGCGATAATGAGATCGTGAGCGCCCACGGTCCATCCCTTTCGGGCGATGGCGGCCCAGATGCGGGCATAGATGCGGCTGACCGTGAGATCAAAGGGGAAAACGGGAAAAAACTCAATCACCTTCTCCACAAAGGCCTGCCGACGAAGTCTTCTTTCCTCCGTATCGGCCCGCTCGACCCCGTGCAGAAGTTCGGCCGTCGAGATAATACTGATACCGAAAAGCTCCTCTCCCCGGTCGGCGATCAAGGCGTCGAGGGATTCGTGATTGCGTTCGAGGGCAATGATTGCCGTGGTATCGAAAATTATGCCCACGGTTTTCCCTCCCCGACGGGCGGTTGCATGGCGACAGCCTGTTCGATATCTCTCGCGAAGGCGTCTCCATCATCTTCGAGACGGGGTAGACTGCGCAATATATCTTTCAGATCCGAAAGCTTGCGATCCTGAACGGAAGCCGCCGCCGGTCCGATGATTGCCGCCGGCTTCCCACCTTTCAAGATCGTATAACACTCCCCTCGGTAGCGTATCCCGTTGAGGAGCTCCGAAAAGTTGCGGACCGCTTTGGTGGCGGTGATGGTTTGGGCCATTGCTTCCTCCTGTAAAATATGATTGTATGATTTTATGATATTTTTGAAGGAAAAGCGAATCCTATTGATTACGGAATGACATTGAGGAGATTGGGAGAGGTCTTGCTTTGTTGGAGCGTGGAAAGGATACGCGGGCGGTAAAAACACCGCCCGCGAACCGAAGGGACGAAAAAGGTCTCGATCAGTGTCTTCTTATCGCATCTTCGGAGGGTTCGGGGGTTTCGAAGAGCACGGGTTGCTGCGGCGGTGACGAGGGTTCCTGGAAGAGTTCCCGATCATCCTTGACGGTCAGGGCGTGGCGCAGCACGTCATCCATGTGTTCGACGAGTTCTATCTCGATTTCCTGAAGGATTTTTTCGGGAATCTCCTTCAGATCCTTGGCGTTTTCCTTTGGGATGAGAACGGTCTTCAACAATCCCCGGTGAGCAGCGAGGATCTTTTCCTTCAGGCCGCCGATCGGCAAAACCCTGCCGCGCAGCGTGATCTCACCAGTCATGGCCACATCGCTTCGCGCCGGAATGCGGGTCAAAGCGGAGACGATGGATGTCGCCATGGTGATTCCGGCCGACGGGCCGTCCTTGGGAATGCCACCCTCCGGGACGTGGACGTGGATATCGAAGTTCTGATAGAAGTCCGAATCGATTCCCAGGCGAGTTGCGCGAGAGCGGACGTAGCTCAAAGCGGCTTGAGCCGATTCCTGCATCACCTCACCGAGTTTTCCGGTGATGAAGACTTTGCCTTTTCCGGGCATCACCACGGTTTCAATCCCCAGAATATCCCCTCCGAACTCGGTCCAGGCAAGCCCCATCGCCAAACCAATTTCGTCTTTTTCTTCGGCGCGCCCGTACCGGAATTTGTGAATTCCGAGGTATTCCTGAGTCAATTCTTCGGTAAGCGCGATTCGGGTCCCGGGCCCGTTGCGCACCACTTCCTTGGCGACTTTGCGGCAAGCCGTGGCAATCTCCCGTTCGAGATTGCGCACCCCGGCCTCCTTTGTGTAGTGGCGGATGAGGTAGAACAGGATTTCCTCGGAAAAGGTTATGTTCTCCCCTGAAAGGCCATTGGCCTTGCACTGTTTTGCCACGAGAAAATGCTTGGCGATATTGACTTTGTCAAATTCCGTGTAACCCGCCATCTGAATGATCTCCATCCGGTCCCGCAGTGGTGGCGGGATGGAATGGAGGGTGTTGGCGGTGGTTATAAAGAAGACCTCGGAAAGGTCGTAGTCCAAGTCAAGGTAATGATCGTTGAAGGCGAAATTCTGTTCGGGATCCAGTACTTCGAGCAGCGCCGCCGAGGGATCGCCTCTGAAGTCCATGCTCATCTTGTCCACTTCATCGAGGCAAAAAACCGGGTTCCTGCTCTTAACCTTCCTTAGGCACTGAATGATCTTTCCCGGCAGAGCACCAATGTAGGTGCGCCGGTGACCGCGAATTTCCGCTTCGTCGCGAACCCCGCCCAGGGAGACCCGGATAAAGTTCCGGTTCATGGAGCGCGCAATGGAGCGTGCCAGAGAAGTCTTGCCGACCCCAGGAGGGCCGACGAAGCAGAGAATGGGACCCTTAATCTTCTTCACCAACGCCTGGACGGCGAGATATTCCAGGATCCGCTCTTTGGGCTTTTCCAGCCCATAGTGATCTTCATCCAGGATGCGGGCTGCTTCATCGATGTCGATCTTGTCCTTGGTCCTCTCAAACCAGGGCAGGGAAAGAATCCAGTCGATATAGTTCCTCACCACCGTAGCTTCGGCGCTCATGGGTGACATCAATTTAAGTTTCTTAAATTCAGCCCGAACCTTGGTCGCCGCCTCTTGACTCAGTCGCTTGCGTTTGATCCGCTTTTCGAGCTCTTCGAGTTCGGACTTGAAGTCGTCCTTATCCCCCATCTCCTTCTGGATAGCCCGCATTTGCTCGGTGAGATAATATTCACGCTGGGTCTTCTCCATCTGCTTTTTGACCCGGCCTTTGATGCGTTCTTCCGTCTGGATGATCTCGACCTCGGCGCGGATATGGCCGAAGAGTTTTTCCAAGCGCATGGAGATATCGAGGGTTTCGAGGAGGTTCTGCTTTACCTCGAGTTTGAACGGCATGTAAGAAGCGATGGTGTCGGCCAGGCGCGAGGGATTCTCGATGGCCGCCACGCTGTCCAGGACTTCCTGAGTAATTTTTTTGTTGTGTTTGGAATAGCTTTCAAAGGTAGCGCGAATATTCCGGCGCAAGGCTTCGACTTCGACCACCTCCCCGCTCGGTTCCTCCATGGGTTCAACCTGAACCACGAAGTAGTCGGTATGAGGAAGGAAACTCATCACTTTGGCTCGGTAATCACCCTCGACGAGGACCTTGACCGTGCCGTCGGGAAGCCTCAGGATTTGCAGAATATTTGCGACAGTGCCCAGACGATAAATATCGGCTTCGCTGGGATTGTCCGTCTTCGCCTTGGTCTGCGCCGACAGAAAGATCTTCTTGTCGGAACCCATCGCTTTTTCCAAGGCATTCACCGATTTGTCACGACCGACAAATAACGGCACCACCATCAGCGGAAACACCACGATGTCCCTCAAGGGGAGAAGTGGCATCACCATCACCGACGATCCGCCAAAGGGCTCTTCCCGGTTGCGATTAATCCTGAACATAAGCCAAATATTCTCTTTCTATATGATGCGGATTTTCACGTTGAGCCGTGATCTTCCGCAGGTTCAATCCCTTCCTCCGGGCTTGTTGGGTTCCGAGGAGACCGCTCGGAGACCGTCAGGCCGATTCCTGGTCCTGCCCGTGATACAAGAGCAAAGGCTCCACCCCGTTGGAGATGACTTCCTCGTTGATGATGCATTCCTGGATCTCGGGATGGGAGGGTAGGTCATACATGATGTCGAGCATGATGTTTTCCATTATGGAGCGGAGCCCTCGCGCTCCGGATTTCCGCTTGATCGCCTCCTTGGCAATGGTTCTGAGGGCGCCTTCCGTGAACCGCAGGCGCACCTCCTCCAAGTCAAAGAGCTTCTTATACTGCTTCACCAAGGCATTCCGCGGTTCCGTCAGAATGCTCACCAACTCATCTTCGGTCAGCTCGTTGAGAGTGGCGATTACCGGCAAACGCCCGACGAACTCGGGGATCATCCCAAACTTGATAAGATCTTCGGGCTGAATCTGGGCGAGGATTTCACCTATGTTTCGATCTTCCTTGCTGCGTATTTCCGCGCCGAAACCCAGACCTTTGACCCCGATTCGCGACTGGATGATGGTTTCGAGGTAGTTGAAAGCTCCCCCCACGATGAAGAGGATATTGGTCGTGTCGATCTTGATAAATTCCTGTTGCGGATGCTTTCGCCCTCCCTTGGGGGGAACATTCGCTATGGTTCCCTCCAGGATCTTGAGGAGCGCCTGCTGGACCCCTTCTCCCGAAACGTCCCGGGTGATGGAAGGGCTGTCGGACTTCTTGGCGATCTTGTCGATCTCGTCGATGTAGACGATCCCGCGCGATGCTTTTTCAATGTCGTAGTCAGCCGCCTGAATCAGGCTTACCAGGATATTTTCGACATCCTCGCCGACGTAGCCCGCTTCGGTCAGGGTCGTGGCGTCGGCAATGGTGAACGGCACGTTGAGGATGCGGGCGAGCGTTTGGGCCAGCAACGTCTTTCCCGATCCCGTCGGGCCGATCATGAGGATGTTGCTTTTTTGCAGCTCCACATCGTTCTTGTCGAGTTTCAGTTCAATGCGTTTGTAGTGATTGTGGACTGCAACGGAAAGAATCTTTTTGGCGCGATCCTGACCAATCACATACTGGTCGAGAATACACTTGATCTCCACGGGCTTGGGAATCCTGGTCGCCCGCGCCGATTCTTCCCTTTCGTATTCCTCAGCAATAATGTCATTGCAGAGCTCAACACACTCATCGCAGATGTAGACCGTTGGTCCGGCAATCAACTTCTTTACTTCGTCTTGACTTTTACCGCAAAAGGAACATCTCAGCTCCCCGGTGCGGTCGTCGCGCTTCCGAGCCATCCAAATCCTCCTTGGCCATACCAAAAAATCGCGCCTCCCGGATCCCAATTTCCCTAATTGAGAAGCCAGTATGCGCAGTCGCCGCTGTCGATTTGATGCTATTATAACCACAGAGGCGCATCATAGCTACCTCTAAATGCTTGAATTTAAAGTTCTCAAGAGATTGGATGAGGTGAGGAAATAACGATATGCGTCGGGCAGCCCCCTCCGGGGCGGCAAGAACCCTTCCGTCCGGTGTGGGGGGAGCACGACTTGCTTCATTGGAACGGAGACCACCTACCTGCCGGGGACGATTCGCGCAAAGGCCCTGTTGGATATCACTTCGTCGACCATTCCGTATTCCTTGGCCTGATGGCCCGACATGTAGAAATCTCGGTCGGTGTCGCGCTGGATCTGATCCAGTTCTATTCCAGTGTGTTCCCTCAGAATGTGATTCAGTTCCTCGCGGAGTCTGAGGATTTCCCGGGCCTGGATCTCGACGTCGGTTGCCTGACCCTGAAAGCCGCCCATGGGTTGATGCAGCATGATGCGGACATGGGGGAGGGCGTAGCGCTTGCCTTTCACGCCGGCAGCCAGAAGCACCGCCGCCATGCTGGCCGCCTGCCCCATGCACAGGGTGGATACATCGGGCTTTATGTATTGCATGGTGTCATAGATCGCCAATCCTGCAGTGACGAGTCCGCCCGGTGAATTGATATAAAAGTGGATATCTTTATCCGGGTCTTCCGACTCAAGAAAAAGCATCTGCGCGATAATCAAGTTCGCCATCTCGTCGGAGATTCCCGTGCCCAGGAAAATGATCCGATCTCTTAACAGCCGAGAGTAGATATCGAACGCTCGTTCGCCCCTGCTGCTCTGTTCAATGACTATGGGAATGAGGGACATGCTTTACTCCTCTATCGAGTCTTGTGGCGCTGCCGCGGTTTCGGTAAAAACAGCGGCGTCTTCCACCATTTCGAAAACCTTGTCCTGAAGCCTGCCTTCTTTGGCTTGTTCGACGATAGCGGAGTCCGCGTGGTCCCGCTTCAGGGTTGCAACCTCCATGCGCGCCACTCTCGCTACGTCGGCGTACACCTCGTCCAATTCCCGGTCGGAGAGGGTGAGTTCCTCCCGCTTGGCGAGGTACTCACAAATGAGATTCCAGCGCACATTCTTCTCCGCCTGCGGGCGATATTCGGCACGGATTTCGGGGGTGTTAAATTTGCTGCGATCCAGCTTGAGACCTTGACTTTCAAATTGATAGTGAAGCATGCCAAGAAGGCGATCCACCTCTCGCTCGATGACTCGTGAGGAGAGCTCGATATCCACTTTTGCCAGAAGTTGCTCGATGATCTGCTGACGGATCTCGGTTCCGGCCTTGTCGCTTTCACGCTTCCGCAATTGCTCGCGGACGGCTTGCTTCAAATCTTCGAGGGTCTCGAACTGCTCTCCGACCTCCTTGGCGAAGCCATCATCCAGAGCCGGAGTGAGCTTTTCCTTGATTTCCCTGATGTTGACCTCGAAGTGGACCCGTTTTCCGGCAAGCTCCCGGGTCGGCGCATCCTCGGGATAGTCCAGGTCGAAGGCAATCGATTCTCCGGATTGGCGCCCGATGAGATGCTGGTCGAATTCGGGGTGAACCGTCTGCTTTCCGATTTCGACCATGTAATCGCTGGCCTTTCCCTTCTCGAAAACCGTTCCCTCTACCGTCGGCACGAGGTCAACCAGCACCACATCGTCGGCCGCGATGGGTCTTTCGATCTCCAAGGTGCGAAGTTGGGCATGCTGTTGCCGAAGTCGCTCCAGTTCAGCATCTACCAGGGTATCGTCGATTTCAATGGGGGCGCGATGGAGGGCAAGCCCCTTGTAGTCGTCCAGTTCAAACGGCGGTGCGACATCCACTAAGGCCTCATAGGTGAAGGAACCGTTATCTTCAAATCGGACCTCGCTGACATCAGCTTCCACGAGGGGCTTCAGATTCGCTTCGCGCAGAGCATCGGGGAAGGTTTCCTGAATGAACTGTGAGGACAGTTCGTTTTCCACGGTCTTTCCGTAATAGGATTTGATGATATTTCGGGGCACCTTGCCGGGCCTGAAGCCCTTGATGCGAACGCTTTTCGCTAAATCCCGGTATTTCTCGTCGAGTTCCTGCTGAACCTTCAAAGCGGGGACCTGCACTTGGAGCTTCTTCTGATTGGTGCTCAGATCGACAACGGAAACATTCATCTCCACGGTAATTAACCTTTCTCTAAAGACTTGGGTGTCAGCAAGAATCAGCGCCATCACATGGTGCGAGAGGGGGGAGTTGAACCCCCATCCTGTCACCAGGGCTGGATCCTAAGTCCAGTGCGTCTACCAGTTCCGCCACTCTCGCCCAAAATCGAAATTCATTACCTCAAAACTTTTTTAAGATCACTTCTGAATGAAAAGGTCAAGTCAAAACCGAGGCGAAGGGAGATGACTGGCGAGCAGTGAGGAAGGAATCACCTAATCCCAACCGAGGACATCCGCGTTTTCTCCTTCTCCTCCTTCCTGTCCGTCTGCCCCGAGGGAGTAAAGATCATAGTCCCCGTGTTCTCCCGGTGAGCGGTAGACGTAGGGGCGTCCCCAAGGGTCGCGAGGCACCTCTTTAGACAGGTAAGGGCCGTCCCAGGCGCCTTGGCTCGGGTTCTTGCGCAGCGCGTCAAGACCCTCCTCCGAGGCCGGGTATCTCCCTATATCCAAACGAAACGCATCGAGAGCGGTGCCGATCATGGAAATCTGCGCCTTAGCGGCTTTTTGCTTGGAAGAGCCGACTTTCTGGAACATTTTGGGGGCTACCAGGGCCGCCAGCAGCCCGAGAATGATCATAACAATCAGCAGTTCAATGAGAGTAAAACCCCGCTGCGATATTCTCAACGGATTCTTTCTTTCCGTGGTCTTCGTAGACTTTTCGCCCATGCCTTTACTCCATACCAAGCAGGTTTCGGTTTCAAAAACACAAGAACGATCCCCGAGCCTTTCCGCAGAGACCTTCTCTGATATTGTTGGCGGGAAAGAATTTAACTGACTCCGGTCGTTGTGTCAATCAAGCTTGCAATTCAACACCGAAGCGATCACCGCAAGCCATGCAGGCCGTTATCGATGGTCTCGCAAAATGGCCCGTGAGGTGATTATTCGTCATTTCGGCGAAGGCCGCAATCCAGTGTCTTCGATCATTTAGGAAATGCCGGGACCCCGGTTCCCGGCTTAAAGCCTGCCGGGACAAGCTTCACCGGGGTGACGACCTTTTACGAATGCGTCATCGTTGCTCGGTCATGGAATTTTCCCTGATAAAGTCCATTGATTACCATATAGTCATGGATAGCCCGAAGATTTCGTTGCTTATCCAGCGCCCACGCAGGAGATACCAGCTCCTCCGGATGGGGATCACCGGTCAGGCGCTGGATGATGACACGGGAAGGGAGGAGAGTCAGAAACCGCGCAACAGTCGAGGTGTACTCATCGAGACTGAGACACTGAAAGGCCCCGGCACGATACCAGGAGTCCAGAACGGTTCCCCGGACCACATACAGGAGATGGATTTTCACGGCCTGGATATCCTGGCCGGCGAGAAATAGAGCGGTTTCCAGCATCTCTTTTTGAGTTTCGCCGGGCAGCCCCAGAATGACGTGAGCACAAACGGGAATGCGGCGCGATCGCGTGCGTCGAACGGCATCCAGAAAAGCATCGACTCGGTGACCCCGGTTGATGCGAGCAAGAGTGGCATCGCTTGCGGATTGCAGGCCGTATTCAAGCCAGATCAGGCGCTCTTTCGAAAGGTCTTCCAGGTAATCGAGCACCTCCTCCGCCACGCAGTCCGGACGCGTGCCGATGCTCAGCCCCACGATATCCTCGACCGCCAGGGCTTCTTCATACAGCCTTTTCAAAAGGGCAAGAGGCGCGTAGGTGTTGCTGAAGGACTGAAAATAGGCCAGGAACTTTCTGGCCTTGTATCGTTTGGAGAGTCCGGCCTTTCCCCTTTCCAATTGTTCCTTGACGCTCAGGGCCTGCTTTGCCGCCCCCGTGCCGGAACCGCGTTCATTGCAGTAGATGCAGCCCCCATGACCAACGGAGCCGTCACGATTCGGGCATGTCAGACCGGCGTCAAGGGTTATCTTCTGGACGCGACAGCCGAAAACTTCGCGCAGATAGGAACTGAACTCGCGATATATTACGGCAGAATCCATGCAGCAGACCGCCTCCCGTTTTGTTTCGAGCCGTAGCGCGACAATGGCTGCGGCTGTACACTCGAAGTCTGTAACGATAAATGATATCATGGCGACGACTCATTTGGATGCATTAATCGCGTACTGCCCTGGGTTGCCTTTTCAATCGGGGTGGCGACCGTATTTCAAGGAAATGACGGTTTAATGGCGCCTGGAAGCAGAGGTTTTAAGTGATGACCAAGCACTACGACGTCATCGTGGTCGGGGCAGGCCATGCGGGATGCGAGGCGGCCCTGGCGGCGGCGCGCATGGGCTGCCAAACGCTGGTCCTTTCCATCTATCTCGACACGGTGGCCCACATGCCCTGTTCCCCTTCGGTGGGAGGGATCGGGAAGGGGCACCTGGTCAAGGAGGTGGATGCCCTAGGCGGGCAGATGGCACGCGTGACGGATCAGACGGCGATCCAGTTTCGCTGGCTGAATACCAAGAAAGGGCCGGCGGTGCGAGGCACGCGAACGCAGAATGACAAGGTCCGCTATCGCAATCTGATGAAGCACTGTCTGGAAATGCAGGAAAATCTCGAGTTGAAGCAGTCTCTTGCGGAAGCTCTGGTGGTGGAAGATGGTCGTGTTGTGGGTGTTGTCGACCAGCTTGGCGTATGTTTCGAGGGTCGCGCGGTGATCCTGACCACGGGGACTTTCCTGCATG
>JGI20214J51650_10001300_pt1 | contig 15899 bp, 16 predicted proteins | sample WetSurMetagenome_FD_51650 | JGI IMG/M metagenome (IMG submission 51650) | reverse complement strand
AACCTGCCTGATTCTCATCTTCCAGTAACCCGGGGTGGCAAGCTTCCTGAATTCCCCGCGCCGCAGCCAATCCTGACCGTCGTCGAACAGGTCGTAGGCGGCAGGGACCACGGCAAGGGTAAGGAACAGCGACGTCAGGAGACCGCCGATGACGGACACGCCCATGGGCGAACGGGTCTCGGCGCCCTCTCCGACGCCGAAGGCGACGGGAAGCATGCCGAAAATCATGGCAACGGTCGTCATGAGGATGGGCCTGAGCCGCACGGGGCCCGCCTCCAGGATGGCCTCCCGGCGCGGCGCCCCGCGAGCCCGCAGCGTGTTCGTGTAATCCACCAGCAGAATCGCATTCTTCTTCACGAGGCCCATGAGAAGGATGAGGCCGATATAGCTGAATACGTTGAGGGTCTTCCCCGTGATCAGAAGCGCGCCAAATGCCCCGATGAATGACAGGGGAAGGGAGAGCAGAACCGTGAAGGGGTGGATGAAGCTCTCGAACTGCGCAGCCAGGACCATGTAGGCCATGATGACGCCGAGCAGGATCGCAAACAGCAGGTACTGAAAGGACTCCTGCATGATGTTGGCCTGGCCCTTGTAGCTCGCCGTGAAATCGGAGGGTAGCACGCCGGCCGTGATCCCGTCGAGCTCCGCCATGGCTTGTCCCATCGGCTTCTTCTCGAGGTTTGCAAAGACGGTCACAGCCCGTTGCCGGTCAACCCGGTTGATGATGCTGGGGCCGCCTCCCTCGATAATCTGCACGACATTCGAGAGCTCCACGAGACGTCCGTCCTTTGAACGCACGTAGATCCGCCCGATATCGACGGGGCTCGACCTGTCGCCCGGATCGAGTCTGGCCCTCACGTCATAGCGTCTCCCCCGCGCCTCGTCCTTGTACTTGGTCACGTCGACCTCTCCGCCGATCAGGAAGTTGACCGCCTCGGCTATCGTAGCGATGTTGACCCCCAGGTCGGCGGCCTTGTCCCGGTCGATGTAGACCTTGACCTCGGGCTTGCCCGATTCCAGGGAGGTGTCCACGTCGACGATTCCGGGGAGGCGGGCGAATTCAGTGGTGATCTGTTTTGCATACTTCTGGAGGGCGTCCAGGTCCGTTCCCCGGATCGAGTACTGGATGGGCACGTTTCGCTGCCCGCCTCCGATCAGGGATATGTTTTCGGCGCTTGCCTTGAGGCCAGGGATCTGGGCCAGGTCTTTACGGATCACTGCCTGGATATCCTGCTGGCTTCTTTTCCGCTCCTTCTTCGGCGTCAGGGTGACCATGAAAACGGCCTTGTTGACCTCCCGGAATCGGCCTCCTCCCTGGGAATAGTACAATCTCGTGATCTCGGGGATCTCCTTGACGATGGCCTCGGCTTTATGAAAGAGCCCGTCAGTGGCATCGACGGAATAATCGATGGGCGCCTCGAGCCGCACGATGAACTGGCTCTGGTCCTCCGCCGGCACGAATTCCTTGCCGATGAACCGCGTCATCATGAGACTCAAGATAAAAATAACAAGGGCAAGCACAAGAACGGTCTTTCTCTTGTCCAGACACAACGCGAGGAACCGGCGATAGACACGCTCCATCTCGTCATAGCGTCTCTCCAACCAGTCACCCATCCTCTGCATCCATTGATAAACCATGCGCAGAGGCCTCGATCGAGGACCGGGAGTCTCCTGCCCGTGGGGCTTCAGATAGCGGGAGGACATCATGGGTGTCAGGGTGAAGGAAATGATGAGCGACACGAGAACGGCAAAGACAACGGTGAGGGCAAACTGCAGGAAGAATCGCCCGATGATCCCCTTCATGAACGCCACGGGGAGAAAAATGGCCACGATGGCCATCGTGGTCGCCATGACAGCGAGCCCGATCTCGGCCGTGGCAAAGGATGCCGCTTCCCGGGGTTTCATCCCCTGCTCGATATTCCGGTAGATGTTCTCGATGACGATGATGGCATCATCGATGAGCAGCCCGATGGACAGGGTCAGGCCCAGCATCGTCATGTTGTTGAAGGTGAAACCGAATGCCTGGATGAGGGAAAACGTGGCAATAACGGAAATCGGAAGGGCCAGGGCGCTGATGAGCGTCGTCCTGACGTTTTTAAGAAAGAGGAAGACGGCGAAAACGGCGAGCAAACCGCCGATGATCAGGTGGTGTTGCACCTCGTTGATGGATGTCTTGATGAACCGGGACTGGTCGAAAGAGATGCTGAGGTTCATCCCCGGCGGCAGTGTCTTCTGGACCTTCGCCAGCTCTTTTTTCACCAGGTCAACCACCTCGACGGTGTTGGTTCCCGACTGCTTCTGGATGCCGAGGCCGACGGCTGTTTCCCCGTTGAGGCGTGCGATGGATCGCCTCTCCTCGAGGCCGTCCTCGGCGCGGCCGATGTTTCGGATGCGCACGGGGGCTCCCTTGGAATAGGCCACGATGAGATCGTTGAAATCGGAAACCCGGGGGAATTCTCCCTTGACCTTGATGGAGTACTCCTTGGAGAGGCTCTCGATCCTCCCCCCGGGGATCTCTACGTTCTCCCGTGCCAGGGCCTGTGAAACGTCGCTGGACGTGATCTGATAGGCCTGGAGCTTGTCCCGGCTCAGCCAGATGCGTACCTGCCGGAGCCTGATCCCCGTGACGTTGACGGCCCCCACCCCCGAAACCTTCTGCAGTTTCTCCTGGAGGACCTCATCGGCATAGGTGGACAGCTCGCCGATCGAGCGGCTGCCCGAGAGGCTGAGCCACAGGACCGGGGTGGCATCGGGGTCCACTTTTTGAATGATGGGCTCTTCGATGTCGGTGGGGAGTTTCGAGCGGATGATGGAGATTTTCTCCCGCACATCCTGCACGGCGAGATCGATGTTTTTCTCGAGCTCGAATTCCACGGTGACGACGGACACCCCCTCGACGCTCTGGGAGCTGATCGTCTTGACGCCGTTGATCGTGTTGATCGACTCCTCGATCTTGTCCGTCACGTCGATGTCCATGATCTCGGGACTTGCCCCGATCAGACGCGTCGTGACGTTGACAATGGGGAAATCGACCTTGGGGTAGAGATCGACGCCGATACTGGGGTAGCTCACGATGCCCAGGACGACGAGGGCCATGAGGAACATCGTCGCCGTGACGGGCCGTTTGATGGAGGTGTCAGCGAGCCACATTGACCTTCACCCCTTCCGCGAGGTTCTGCTGGCCCACGACCACGAGGTTCTCACCGCCCTTGAGGCCATCGACGACCTCAATCAGGTCGTCGTACTTGTTCCCCACCTTCACCAGCCGTTCCTTGGCCCGGTCTCCTTCCACGACAAAGACCTTGACGTTTTTTCCCTCGTAGAGCATGGACGTCACGGGGATGACGACGGTGTCCCTCGCCTCGGTCGTGTAGAGCATGACCTTGGCGAAAAGCCCCGGTTTCAGGAGGCGCTCCGGGTTTGCGGCCCTCGCCTCGACCATGAGGCTCCGGGTCCGCTCGTCGATCGTGGGGTAGAGGATCGTGACTCGCCCTTTGAACTCCCTGTCGGGGTAGGCATCCACCTTGAACTGGACGTCCTGGTTGACTTTGAGCCGGCCGATGTCCTTCTCCGATACGGTGAAGAGAAGCTTCAGGGGGTCGATCTGGACGAGGGTGTACAGAGGGGTTCCGTTGCGGACGTATTCCCCCTGGGAGATCTTCTTTTCGCTGATGTATCCCGCCATGGGGGCGAGGATGCGTGTCTTGGCAAAACGTTCCCGGGCAATAGCGAGAGCGGCCCTGGATCGCTCGACCTCGGCATCGGCGACAGCCATCCTCATGGCCACATCGTCGAACTGCTGCTTCGTGACGAGTTCTTCCTTATATAGAGCTTCTTTACGCCCGAACTCCGCCTTTGTGTTGACAAGGGTCGCTTCGGCCTGCTTCAGGGCGTATTCGACACGCCTCAGTTCACTGGCGTAGTCCCTGTCCTCCACCGTGGCCAGCAGCGCCCCCTTGGACACGAAAGCGCCCTCTTCGACGTTCGTCGTGCGCAGGATTCCTTCGATCTCGCTCGATGCGACCACCTGCTCGAAGGCCTTCATTGAACCGATGGTTTCGATAAAGGGCCTCAGGGATTTTGTCTCCACGGCCTTGACCTGAATGTTGACCGTCTTCTCCTCGGCCACCTTGGCATCCCTTTTTCCGCAGGCACCGAGAAGCAGGAACGGGAGAAGAAGCAGCGTCACCGCCGCTGCCCGGAATCGCCTGTTCACAGTCAATGGGTACGAGTGTCGGTTGAGCATCAGATTTGCTTCCTCCGGTTTCCCTAAGGTTTACTCTCTTCGCCCGTCCTGCCGGCGACAAATTCCATCAGGGGAAAACCCGTCACTCGCTGCAGGCGGAGGATGAAGAACTGGTAATTATACGTGGCATCGGCCATGAGCTTCTGGGCCGAGATGAGCAGGTTGTTGGCGTCGATGACATCGAGGCTGCTTGCCAGCCCGAATTCGAACTGCTTAGCCACCGCCCGGATGTTGTCCTCGGCATAGGTCAGCTGGTCCTGGGCTGATTTGTAGATTCCCTTCTGGGCTGTGAGGTCGAGGTAGGTATTCTCCACCTCCACGTTGACGGATTTCACAAAGTCCCGGTACTGGAACTCGGCCTGGCGGTACTTCGATTCCGATTCCCGCACCTCCGCACGCCGCAGCCCCCCTTCGAAAATCGGGAAGTTCAGCGTGACGGCGCCGTATGTGCTTTCCTTGTTGTACGACGACGTCTCGGGGCTCTGTTCGGTCCCGGTGTAAACGCCGGCGACGGACAGCGACGGCCAGTATGCCCCCCGGGTGACGTCGACCTGCTTTTCGGAGATCTGGACCTGTGTCTCGATGCTCTTCACATCGGGACGGTTCTTGAGCGCTTTTTCCTTCAAGACATCGAGGGGGGGCGTCTCGTGCTCCGCGACGGGAATCTCCCGGATCTGGAAATCCCGTTCGATCCCGACGATTCGCGCCAGGTTTACCCGCCAGCTTTCATAGAAATTTCTTGCCTTGATCTGATCCGACAGGGCCCCGGACAGTTCTCCTTCGGCACGCAGGACCGTGGTTTTTGTGATCTCGCCCGCCTTCAGCCGGGTCTTTGCGGCTTCCCGGTATTTCGTCAGTCGCTCCACGTTTGAGTCGGCGATCTCCAGGCCTTTTCGGGCCTTGAGAAACTCGAAGTAAGCCAGGGACAGGGTGAGAAGAAAATCCTCCTGGAAGGAACGGAAATCGAATCGGTTTTTTTCCACATTGTCTTTGGCTAGCGAATAGGACTTGAATTCCCGTCCGCTCAACGACAGGGTCTCGTCGATTCTCAACCCCCAGATTCCCTGCGTGTCCGGCTGGATGAGGGCACCGGAGGGGCCTCGCTTGTCTTCCGAGTAATTCGTGTAGGCGCCGAACGCCGTGGCCTTGGGCAGGAGCGCCGACAGGGCCTTGTATTTCCCGGAATCGGCGATTTCCACGTTCTCGCCGGATATCTTCACTTTCTCGGATTTCTGCATTCCGATGCGGTAAAGCTCCTCCAGAGTGTATTCCCCGGCCTGAGCAGGCCCGTACCCGAGGACGATCAAACATCCAAGGGTTGCGATCCCTTTCTTGCAGATTTTCATCCTGCCTCCTGAGCTGTTTTTTCCGGTCCCGGAATTTCTCTGTTGGATCCGATGACCCGTCCGGAGGCGGCGCCCCGGAGGAACACGTCCAGGACATCGTCCACCTTCCCCAGCAGGGACACCCCGGAGGGGTTCATGATCCATGCAAATTTTGAGTACGCAATGATCCCCATGAGGGCATTGGCCAGGGATTTCGTGTCGAGAGCCCTGATGAGCCGCAGCCGGATCCCTTCCTGAATGAGAACTTCGATCCAGCCGACATGTTTGCGGTGTTCGTCGAGAATGCGCTCCCGGAGTTTCTTCAGCCCTTTCGATCTCAGTCCGCTTTCATGACCGAGCAGCAGACGGTAGAAGTCAATGTGGTGCTCCACGTAGGCGAAGTGAGATATCACGAGGGCCCGTATCTTGCTGTCGATGGACGGCTCACGGCTCACGGCTCCCATGATTTCGTCGTACATCAACCGAACCTTCTCCATCACCATGACGGAGTAGAGTTCCTCTTTCCCGTGAAAAAAATGGTAGAGACTTCCGATTGAAAAGCCGGAGGCTTCCGCGATCTGAGCCATCGTTGTCTCGTGGAAACCCTTCGCGGAAAAGATCTTTTCCGCCTGAGCGAGGATCTCGGTGCGGCGAACCTGGAACTCTTTTTCCTTCCTGTGCAATTTCCCGGACGTATTCATGCGCTTCCTGAACGATCGTTCATAAAATGAATTGGCGTTCGATCATGCGTGAGTGTTTTTTACTTGTCAAGGGGTATTTGGTTTCCGAGAGGCTTTATCACGAATGCCGAATGCCTCGATGTCGGGGTCTCAGATCGTCACCACGAACCCGATCTGATCCTTCAGCATGGGCAGCATGAGGTTCAGCGCGCGGTGCCCTGCTTCGATGACCTCGTCGGCCCGGTTGAACTCGAGGGGCCCGACATGGGAGACATGGGGCAGGATCAGGACATCGGGCGGGTCGCCTGCAAGACGCTGGCGGGCGATTCGATCGCCCATCAGGTTGATGGAGGCTGTAATCACCTCGAATAGCGAAGGTTCCCGGAAAGAACCGTCTTCGGTGATCTGCCCCAGGGCCAGGGACTTGCCCTGTTTCATCGTGGCGTTGATATAGTCGGAGAGATAATCGATCATGTGATCCTTCAGGCCCTTGCTCTCTGATTCGGTACTCTTCGCACCGGATGGGCCTTTCGTGACCGATTTTCCGCGATGAATCCTCTCCGTGATGTAGAGCGTGAGACCTGCAAAAAAGAGATCCCGGAGGCGGAGCCCCTGCTCCTGCTCCTCCGGTTGTGTTTTCGGGGGTCCGCCGAGGATGGGTTCCTTGGTGATCTCGTACTGTATCTTGATATCCGTGTTGGGGTTTACGGCAATGACGATGTTGGCGCCGAGGGAGCGGCAGAGAGACACGGGAACGGGATTGATGAGCCCCCCGTCGACGAGGAGCCTGCCTTCCCGAAAGCACGGCGTAAACATCCCCGGCATGGAGATGCTTGCCCGGATGGCTTCGATGAGAGACCCTTTGCGGATCCATACCTCCTGACCCGATGTCAGATCCGTTGCCACGGCTGCGAAAGGTATGGGAAGATCCTCGATGTTAGGGTCACCGAGCCTCTCCCGCAGGTAATCGGCGATCTTCTCGCTGTTGATGAGACCGGACCGGGGTACGGGGACTTCCATGAACCCCAGCACATCCGACCAGGCAAGTTCGCGGATGAGTCTTTCCGCATCATCGAGTTTACCCGCCGCATAGGCCCCCCCCACGAGGGCTCCAATCGAGGAGCCGCAGACGATATCGATGGCGACATCCGCTTCCTGCAGTCCCCGGATGACCCCGATGTGGGACCAGCCGCGTGCAGAGCCGCTGCCGAGGGCAAGACCGATTTTTCTCAGTTTATCCGGCATCGTTGGTCCTCCTCCACTCGAGAGGCATCCCTTCACCTGGAAAGGCAGACAATGAAAATTCGGGACACGACTTCAGCCACACTGGATCACACGATGACCCTATTTAGCGAAAGTTCAATAAAAATTCAAGGAGTATAACGACACGTCAGCGTAAACGCCCTCGATGCAATCGCCTGGCACCTTCGCGCAAAGAACGACCTCGATACCTGGCGGGAGAATCTCGAAGCCGTTATCGATTACAACGAGGGAGACTGCATGGCCACGAAGTTCATCTAGCACTGGCGTGTCTCGCAGGCAGACGGTGACTCATCGGGTTCGCGAGGGAAAATCGCTTTGCGCCGGTATCGTGGATATGGTAGGGTAGAGCCGCTTCGAAGGGCATCTTTTTCAAGGTGGCGGTTTCTCGATAGCTCGCCCGTTCGGGTTCTGGCATTGCCGGATCCGTCACCGGGGTATGTTCCGCGTGGAAAGATCGTTTGCACGGGTCCTTTTCTTCCCGCTGGCCGTGGCCATCGGGATTTTTCTCATTGTCCACTTCAACGTCCATTCCTTCTTCATGGACCGTGAGCGCCTGTCGGAGCTCCTGACATCCTACGGCGCCCTCTCCATATTCCTCTTCATCGCTCTCCAGATCGCCCAGGTGGTCGTCTCGCCCCTGCCCGGCGACGTGACGGGACTCATCGGAGGGTATCTCTATGGGCCGGTCCTTGGGATCATCTATTCCACGATCGGGCTCACCATCGGCTCCTGGATTGCTTTTGTTCTTGCCCGTTTCCTGGGGCTTCCCTTCGTCGAGAGGATCATCCGACCGTCGACGATCCGGAAATACGATTATTTCCTGGAGCACAAGGGGCTGGCGATTTCCTTTATTTTCTTTCTCATCCCGGGCTTTCCCAAGGACACTCTCTGCTATATCCTGGGTCTGTCGCACATGCGGATGCGGAACTTCCTCATCATCTCCACGACAGGCAGGCTGCTCGGCACAACCCTTCTGTCGCTCCAGGGAAGCTCGCTGCGCAACGATCAGGATGTGTTTTTTTTCATCCTGCTCGGTGTGACCGCGCTGATCATCCTGGGCGGGTATTTCCACGTGGGATGGTGGTTGAGATCGTATTTCAAGAAGAGAAAGAGATCACGCCCTGCCCTTCCCCCTCCGCAGCCACAACCTGAGAGGGCGTCGCAGCCCCCGGAGGGAAGCGCCGATGGCAAGCAGGGTTGACACCCCTTTTGCAGTCTTGAGGACCGGTTCGATCACGCTGGCTTCTAGGGATTGTGCTGTCGAGCGAACTCCGGTTACGACTCTCTCGACGCCCTTGCCCGTTTCGGCGGTCCTGTCCGAAAGGTCCTGAATGGAAGACTTCAGGGCATCGGCGTTGCGGTTGATCTCGTCGAGGTTTTGAAGAATGGAGGGCAGGTGCCGCTCCAGGGTTGCGGTGAGTTCCGTGACCTTACGGTTCGTTCTTCGCATCTCGGCCACAGTCATGGCTGCCGCAACGGCAAGCGCAATCAAAGCCGCTGCAGCCAGAGCAACGCTGATCTCCCACGGCATAGGCAAGGGCATCCCCCCTGGAGTCCGCCGATCGCTTGGATGGACCGGAGCCTAGGATTTTAGTTTGGCGGCCAGCTCGTCGGCCTTCCTGCGAGCCGTCTCTTCGATTTCCTGGAGCCGATGGATCAGGTTGTCCTGGGTGCGTCTCGCCTTGTCGTAAAGGGCATCGTACTCATCCTGCACCTTGTCGGCAAAGTCCCTTGCCTTCTCGGCAAGCTCCTCTCTTGTCTCCGCACCGCTCTTCGGCGCAATGAGGAGCCCGACCACGACGCCGACGAGCCCTCCGATCAGTGCGCCTGTGAGGATCCCTTTTGCAAAATCTTCCTTTTCTCTCATTTCGTCCTCCCGGGGTCATGATGGTGTTCTTTTTCGGAACAGGGACCGTGCATGGCGGCCCCGAGGCAGGTTGACCCGATCAGGCCCGTCACGGCCTGAAGGCTTCCAGGGCCGTCCGGACGCGTTTCACCAGACCGGCAAAGGCGGTCAGGGCATGGGACATCCGATCGCGGGTCGAGTCCTTGAAGCGATCGTCGATGTGTGAGAGCCCCCCGCGGAATCGCTCGACACCGAGGGAGAGGTCTTCCACGCGGCTTCTCACCATCTCGACGGACTTGCCGACGGTCGACGTGAGACGGTCCACATTTTCCAGAATCGAGGGCAACGAGCGGTTGATCGTCTCTTCCACCGTAGCCCTCACGGCCTGGACGCTCTGCCGGAGGTTCTCCGTGATATAGTCAACGTTTTTCAGAATCGGGGGCAGATTCTGGTTCAGTGTCGTGATCGTCACGTCGAGATTCCGGACCGTACGTCTCAACTGCAGGAGAACGGGGATCGTGAACCCCACGAGGACCACTACGGCCAGGCAAAGAATGAACAGGCTTGTTTCCCAGCTCATGGGCTTCACTCTCCTTCCTTACGACTGCGAGGCGGACCCGCCTCCCATTTCCTGTGCCTTCTTCTCAGCCTTGGATTCCACTTCCTTCAATTTCTTGAGCAGGTTTTCATAGGCGCTTTTGCTCTTCTCGAGGGCGACATCGTATTCATCCTTGAGCTTTGACGCAACGTCCTTGGCCTTGTCCGAGAGCTCGTCCCGCGTTTCCTTTCCGCTCTTGGGCGCATAGAGCAACCCGATGATCACGCCGACGAGACCCCCGATGAGAAGTCCCTTGGCCCAATCGCCGCATTTGTGTTCCGACATGACGACACCTCCTTTACAGAAATGGTTTTTGCTGGCAATATGCTGTGTTAGAATTATAGGTGCATCCCATGGCCGAGTCAACGCAGAAAACGGTGGCTCTGCAATTTCACGCAGCCCGCCGCCGACCCTGGGCGGCTTGCAACCCTGACGGATGTCCTGCTGGAAAGGGAAGCTCAATGGCCAAGGAACGTGTCACGAGACGCCAGAAAGACATCTCGCGCCTGCTGCGGGAACAGAAAAAAACGGGAAAGCCGAAGCCTCTGCGCCCCAAAAAGAAAAGATGAGGAAAGGAAGATGTTCACGATGAGACGAATGAGCCTGCTTGTTCTCCTTGCGGCGATGTCCCTGCTTTACAGCGGCTGTGCCTACGTCAACCTTGCACTCCTGCCAGAGCCCGGTCCCCTTCAGGAAAGGGTGGTCGATGGCGAAGGCGACCGGAAAATCCTGCTCCTGGACGTCACGGGGATCATCTCCGAGGAAAAGCGGCGCAAGCTGGGGCTTCGCGAGGAAATCTCCATGGTCGATGAGTTCAGGGAGTCCCTGAAGAAGGCCAGCGGAGACAAGAAGATTGCGGCTCTCGTCATCCGGATCAACTCCCCCGGAGGCACCATTACGGCGAGCGACATCCTCCGTCACGAGATCCTCGAATACAAGAAGAAAACAGGCGTCAGGGTGGTCGCGTGCATGATGGATGTGGCGGCCTCGGGCGGCTATTACGTGGCGACGGCGGCCGACGAGATCGTGGCCCATCCCACGACGATCACGGGCAGCATCGGCGTGATCGTTGTGAAATTCAATATCCAGGGGCTTTTCGGCAAGATCGGCGTGGATACTGAAACCATCAAGTCCGGTGACAAGAAGGACATGCTGTCCCCGTTCCGGCCCGCCACGCCGGAAGAAATCAATATTGTGCGGACGATTATCGATCAGATGAACGGCCGTTTCATCGACGTCATCGTCGAGGGGCGCAAGCCCCTTCCCCGTGAAAGCGTTGTGAAGCTTGCCGATGGCCGTATCTATACCGCCGGACAGGCCCTGGACCTCAAACTCATTGACCGGGTGGGATATCTGGACAACGCCATCGAAGGGGTCAAGAAGTCGCTCAACCTCGATAAGGCCTCCGTCGTGGTTTACCATCGCGCCGGGTCCTACAAGGGGACGATCTACTCCGAGGCCGGCGGGAACACGACGGTCGTAAACATCCTGCCACAGGATTTGGAGAGTTTGATGCCGAGGGGNTTGCAGTTCATGTACCTGTGGGCACCATAAAAGCAGTGACCAGTGATCAGTGATTAGTGACTGGTGGAAGAATCGGGGAGAGATTCCGGGATGCGGTAGATGTAGATGGGGTCGTTATTGAGCTTGGAGGCGGCGCGGAGGACGGCCTGGTGCTTCCAGCCGGGTATGGGAAAGTTGAAGGAGATGACACGCGCCCCTGCGGCGAGTTCCTTTTCCAGCTTTTCCCCCAGACGACGCATGACGTCAGGGAATAGATAACACGAGACGATGTCTGCCTTCCCGAGATCTGCCTTCCAGAAATTGCGGCATCGGACCTCAACGCCTTTTCTTCCCATCGTGAGGAGTTTGGCCTTCGTAATGGCAATCGGGTTGATCTCGAACCCGAGACAGGTCACGCCGTAGCGCTTCCTGGCCAAACGCAGAACCCTTCCGTCCCCGCAGCCGATATCCACGAAAAGCTCGCCGGGCTTCATGGGCACGGCCTCCAGTGCCTTGCGGATCTTCACGCGGGCCGTCGATGTGAACATCGCCCCCTGTGTGACCGGATGGACCACGACGATGGCCAGCGCGTGAAGGATTTTCAGCACGGCTGCCCCTCCGATGATCGTGAAGATGACGACGAGCCACGTCGGCATAGGCTTCCCCCTGGCCTTCCTTACCCCATCTGCACGCTGATGTCAAAGCGGGCTCCCCGTGGACAGCCGCTCCGGCCTGTGGTATGACGAGGCAAATGATTTCGAGGGGAGGAAACCCTGCCATGAAGGACCTCAGCCGTGTCGATTGCCCCAAGCTTGACGGGCCCGAAGTCAGCCAGTACCTCTTCTACCCCCGGGCTTCCTGGAACAGCCCCATTTCCCGGGAAGGGGTCCGCGATGTGATGATCCCCGTGGAGGCCGGTGTTTCCATCGGTGCCAGGTACCACATCGTCGACAAGAAAAGCCCCTCCATCCTCTTTTTCCACGGCAACGGGGAGATCGTCGAGGACTACGAGGACATCGCATTTCTTTATATCCGGATCGGCCTCAATTTCCTCCCCGTCGATTACCGGGGATACGGCCATTCGACGGGTCAGCCGTCTGTGAGCGCCATGCTGCGGGACGCCCACGTCGTGCTGGATTACTCGAAAAAATGGCTGGCCCTCAACGGCTGTTCCGGGCCCCTCATCGTGATGGGCCGCTCCCTGGGCAGCGCCTCGGCCCTGGAGCTCGCAGAGAACTGTCCGGAGCTCATCGACGGCCTGATCATCGAAAGCGGGTTTGCCCACTCCCAGACGATCCTCAACCTCGTCGGCGTCGACATGAAACGGGCGGGCATCGAGGAAAGCGAGGCCTTCCGGCACATCGAGAAAATCGGGCATTTTGTAAAGCCGACACTGATCATCCACGCAGAGCTCGACCAGATCCTTCCCCTGGCCGACGGGAAAGACCTCTACGAGGCATCGGGTGCCGCAAACAAGAGACTCCTCCAAATCCCCGGGGCCGATCACAACAGCATTTTCATGGTCGGACTCTCCGAGTACATGAATGCCATAGCGAGCTTCGTCGAGGGGCTTCGCTGATCTGAGCGATCTCTCAGTCCGCCGGTCCGAGTTGCCAGGCGATTCATGCCGTTCACAATTTCATGCCTCGCAATCTTCACTTCTCCCGTGTTTTTGCACGAGATTTGCATTGACGTCTCTGGCAACGGCTTTGATAAAAATAAACTGAAGCAGCCTTGAGCGGTCAAACACCTTCCGTACGGGGCCGGAATCCGACATCAAACAGGGACAGGGTGATGAAAAAATCTATCGATCTCTCGAACGAATTGAACGTTCTCGGCATGCTGGACAAGGCGCGGGAGATTTATTCCGAGCTCGGCGATGCACCGGCCATTTCCTATGTCAGGTCCAATTACAGGCTTTTGTCAAAAATCTATCACCCGGACCTGAATCCGAACAACAAGGAAAAAGCCGAGAAGATGCAGCAGAAGATCAATGAGGTGGCCCATATCATCAATGCGCTGCCTGACAAGGAGCTCATCGAAGTCATCAAGAACGGTGCCCACAAGAAACCGAAAGAAAAGTGGAAAGTCCTCGTCGTCGAAGATGAATTCGGCTATCAGGACACCCTTCGCAACATCTTCACCATGGAGGGGTTCGAGGTCAGGGTGGCCATCGACGGGGACACGGGGTACGAGGTCTACAAGGACTTCAAGCCCGACCTGGTCCTCACCGACGTCCTCATGCCCAACGTGAATGGCGTCGAACTCGTTCGGCGNATCCGCAATGACGATTCCGCCATCAAGATCATTTACATGAGCGGTTTTTTCGGCGTGAAGCGCCTCAAAAAAGAGCTCGACGACGAGGTGGCCCAGTACCAGTACCCCACCCTGTCAAAGCCCTTCAAGGTGAGTCATTTGCTGGAAATCGTCAGGGAGTATCTCGGGATGAACTGAGTATGATCCAGGACAATTAGAAAACCCCGCTTTCAGGCGGGGTTTTTTGTTTTCCCTCAAGCTTTTCTTTCATCCATGAACTGCTGGATCCGGTTGATGTAGACCCGCGTTTCCCGTGGCAGATTTTCGGGACGCCGCTCCACATTCCCCATCCCCCAGTTGTAGGCTGCAAGTGCCGTCGGCACATCGCCCCGGTACCGCTCCAGCAGGCCTTTCAGGTAGCGTGTCCCGCCCATGATGTTCTCTTGCGCGTCATAGGCGTTCCGGATCCCCAAATCCTTGGCCGTTGCGGGCATGATCTGCATCAGGCCCATGGCCCCCTTCGGCGATGTGCTCTCGTTTTTGAAATTGCTCTCGGCCCGAATGACCGCTCGGATGAGTGCCGGATCGACGCCATATGTCTGCGATGCCTGCTGGATGATGGACTCGTACTGACTCGCCCTGCCCGATTCCCTGCGCACCCTCACTACGGAGGGGACGTCGTCTGTCGCATTCACCATCGGCTCTGCAGGTGCAGTCTTCATTTCCGCCGCTGGAGCGGAAACCGCGTTGGGCCCGCCCAACTGCCACCGGGCGAATCGCTGAGAGAGGGACTGATCGTCCCCTTTGTCACGCATGAAGTTCAGCACATGCTCATCTAGCATCATACGTAATCTAATGATTTCAATAATTTGACGAAGATTCTTCTCGTCGGCGATCCCGGCGGGGATCTTCATGGACGTGGTTACGCCGGCATGGGCCATCTGCGTCTCAAGGATCTGCCGGAATGCCTCCGGCCCGTTGGCAGCCTTTCGTGCAGAACGATCCGTATCTGCCGATTCTCCGCTTGCGGCCCGGCGTAAAATTCCGCTGTTTCCTGAAGGAATTTTCATAAATGTCACCAGACCGATTATTAATCAATTTCCATGCCATCCGGCACGGTGTCTGCAACAAGTGCAGGTCGTCATCCGCTTCAATTAGTGATTAATAAAATTCCTCGCACCGAGGTTTCGCTACAGCAAACGGGATGAATGTCCGATTGGACAGTAAGGTGATCCGACAACGAGGAAGGCAGGTTCATGCTGCAAAGGATACTGAAAAAGATGCTGGAACGCTATAAGGACCTGTTCTATGCGGAGGCCGATACCATGAAGGGCTTTATGGTTCTGCTGATGAAGCCCAGAAACACGGGCATTCCCTGGACACAAGAGGAAATCAGGGCTCTCAAGTACTACATCCGGCACCTGGCCCATTACGTCCCTTTTATGATTATCTTCCTGCTGCCATTCGGCTCTCTTCTCCTGCCTGCGATGGCCGAAGTACTCGACCGCCGCCGCGTCAAAAGACCTTGAAGTTCGGAAGATCGGAAGTCAGGAAGATCGGCAAAGAGACTTTTTGCTTTTTCATCGCTTCTTAACTTCTTCACTTCCTGGCTTCATTTTGTTAAGGCTCCGCCCATCTGCATCATCAACCACACGTAAAAGTTCACCGGCGTACCCTCGATTTTGGACTTTGCCCCGCTTCCCCAGTCAGAGAGATACATGCCCATAAGCGGGCTTTCGGCCATGACGACCCCGATCGGTGCAACCTCCTCGCTCACAAGGGCTTCCAGGGTTTCGCCCTTGGCATCGACGGCCTCCACGTCCCAGGCATTGACCGTACGGCCTCCGATCGGGATCACCCGTCTGGCGATCCGTTTAGCGACCGCTGCACCCTGGAAATTGCCTACGTCCCTGTCCTCCCCCTCGCCTTTGTAAAAACTCTCAGGGACCGTGAACGGCGCATATCCCTGCACCTGGACGATTACGTCCAGCATTTCGCCGGGGCCTTTTGGGGTCTCCTCGACGAGGAACCGGGTCACGACGGAGGGGTCCTTCTCCGGCGTCACTCCGACCTCCATCCAGGAGCAGGTTTTTCCGTCCCGGGTCAGCCTCTCCAGCGTGGCAATGTACATTCTGTAGTATTCCTTCTTCGCGCGGTCATGGATGTAATAGCTCGACCAGGC
>JGI20214J51650_10001299_pt1 | contig 15902 bp, 13 predicted proteins | sample WetSurMetagenome_FD_51650 | JGI IMG/M metagenome (IMG submission 51650) | reverse complement strand
CGTGTTCCGCTAAAACGGTACGCCAGCAGTTGTTCTTCCTTCATCAGTTCGGCGATACCGTCGGTGAGCTGTATCTCGCCCCCTGCGCCGGGTTGGACACTCTCCAGATGGTGGAAGATGCGCGGCGTCAGAATGTAACGTCCCACTACGGCCAGGGTAGATGGCGCAATCTCCGGCTTGGGTTTTTCCACGATGCCGTGCACGCGCTCAACGTTCATTTCCAAATTAGTACTGCTGACGATGCCGTATTGTTTGGTATGCGCACGCGGCACGTCCTGCACGCCGAGGATGGAACATTGGTGCTTTGCGAATACATCCACCATCTGTTTGACGATAGGAGGGGTTCCGTCTATCAGGTCGTCGGCGAGGATCACTGCGAAAGGCTCGTCCTGGATGACCGGTTTGGCGCACAGTACGGCATGCCCGAGCCCCAATGGTTCCGCCTGACGGATATAGATGCAGTTCACATGCTTGGGCACTACGGATTGCACCAGACGCAACAATTCCGTCTTGCCCTGCGCTTCGAGCGTCGCCTCCAGTTCGTAGGCCTTGTCGAAATGATCCTCGATGGCGCGCTTGTTGCGACCAGTGATGAACACCATGTCGGTGATACCGGCCGCAACTGCCTCTTCGACCGCGTATTGGATCAGCGGTTTGTCCACCACCGGCAACATTTCCTTGGCAGTTGCTTTGGTGGCCGGCAGGAACCGGCTGCCCATGCCGGCAACGGGGAACACGGCTTTCGTGATTTTTTGTTTCATGTCTTTTCGCACTCTTTCAATTGTTGAATTAATTCCGCTTCGTTCCAAATCGGCACATGCAATTCCTGCGCTCTAATCAGTTTGCTGCCTGCCTCCTCGCCGGCCACCACGCAGTCGGTCTTCTTCGATACCGAACCCGCCACTTTTGCACCCAGCGCTTCAAGACGTGATTTTGCCTCATCGCGGCTCATGCTGACCAGCGTTCCGGTGAGCACGAAGGTCTTGCCAGATAACGGCAATACTTGGCTACTGACGCCCTCGCTTTCCCGCAGAGTCAGGCCACAGCCTTTGTTATCGAGCAAATCATCGATCACTTGGATGTTGTGTTTTTCCCTGAAAAATTCATAAATACTCTGCGCCACCACCGGGCCAACATCGGCAACTTGCAGTAAGTGATCCTGTTCTGCTTCACGCAATTTTGCCAACTTGCCAAAATGCCGTGCCAGTTCTTTCGCTGTCGTTTCCCCCACGTTGCGAATGCCCAATGCAAAAATAAATCGTGCCAGTGTCGGATTTTTGCTTTTTTTCAGTGCTTCAATAATATTCTGTGCGCTCTTCTCAGCCATACGTTCCAACGCTGACAGCGTGGCCTTATCCAAATGGTACAAGTCGGACAGAGAACGAATGATGTTTTCATCCACCAATTGGTCCACCAGCTTGTCCCCCAGCCCCTCGATGTCCATCGCCCGGCGTCCTGCGAAATGCAGGATAGCCTGCTTGCGTTGTGCGGCGCAGAATAAACCGCCGGTGCAGCGCGCATCCGCTTCGCCATCCTCGCGTACCACATGGCTGCCGCACACCGGACAGGTTGTCGGCATAACGAAGGCTTTTGCATCCGCAGGTCTGCGCTCAGGCAGCACACCTACCACTTCCGGGATCACGTCGCCCGCACGGCGTACGATCACGGTATCGCCTATATGCACGTCCTTGCGGCGGATCTCGCCTTCGTTGTGCAGCGTGGCATTGCTCACAGTGGTACCGCCGACGAATACCGGCTCCAGCTTGGCAACGGGTGTGAGCTTGCCGGTACGCCCGACTTGCACCTCAATGTCACGCACGATAGTGAGCTGCTCTTCCGCCGGGAATTTGTGCGCCACCGCCCAGCGCGGTTCGCGCGAAATGAATCCTAGTTCGGCCTGCAGCTTCAGGTCGTTGACCTTATAGACTACGCCATCGATGTCGAACGGCAACGCATCGCGTTTGGCAGCAATGCCACGGTGGAACTCGGCCAGTGCCTCAGCACCACTCACTACAGCCCGTTCATCGCACACCGGCAGGCCAAAGCGCTTCAAGGCATTGAGGATGCCACTGTGCGTGTCAGGATAGTCCCAACCTCTCACATCTCCCAATCCATAGGCGAAGAACGACAATGGACGCCTCGCAGCCAGCCTGGGGTCGAGCTGGCGGATACTGCCTGCGGCACCGTTACGCGGATTGACCAGGGTCGCCAAACCCTGTGCACGCTGTTTTTCGTTGTAGCGCTCGAAATCCCTGCGCGACATGTATACCTCGCCGCGCACTTCCAGCACCTCGGCTGCGCAACCCTTGAGGTGCAATGGGATGCAATGGATGGTACGCACATTCTGCGTCACATCTTCCCCCGTTTCTCCGTCGCCGCGCGTGGCGGCCTGCACCAACACACCCCGCTCGTAGCGAAGGTTGATGGCAAGGCCGTCGAACTTGAGTTCGCAGGCATATTCGATTACGCCCGACGTCCCCAATGCGTTGCGTACGCGTGTGTCGAAGTTGGTTGCTCCGCTGGACTCTGTATCGGTCTCCGTTCGAATAGAAAGCATCGGCACGGCATGGCGCACGGTTGCGAAGCCGTCCAGCACTTTGCCTCCGATTCTTTGCGTGGGGGAATCCGGAGTCAGCAGCTCGGGATGCTGTGCCTCAAGTGCTTGCAGCTCCCGAAATAGCTTGTCGTATTCCGCATCGGGGATGGTCGGTGTATCCAGCACATAGTAGGCATGATTGTGCCGTTCGAGCTCTGTGCGCAGATGCGCGATACGTTGCGCTGCCGTCATCAGGAGAACAATCGAAGGGCTTGTGCGCTGCCCGGGGTGATGTGCCCGACGAGCATGAGGTCTTCGGTGGCGGCGACCTGCGCGCGTATCTGCGCAATCGCTCCGTCGCTCAGCGCGACCCGCTGGTCATCTGCCAACGTCAGACGCAACGCCTTGGCCAGTGCCTGTGCCAGTGCCACCATCTCGTCGAAGCAATGGACCGGTTCGAATACGCGCGGGATGTCCAGCAACAGAGTCAGGCTATCCACTCTCGACTGATTGAGGGTATGCGGGTGAAATGCCGTGCCATCGGATGCGCTCAGGTTGAACAGGGGCATGCCCTGTTCATTCAGTAGATGAAAGGTGCCATCAGTCTGCAAACTCATCCCTTGCTGTGCAGTCGCACTCGCCACTTCAGTACCGAACAGCTTCCGGTCGCCTCCGGTCAACAGGTTGATACCGATCATCTGATCCACATCGGCACAAAAACGATCCAGTTCCTGTGCGCGTTGCAGCGCCTCTTCCACCGGGGGCAACTTCACTTCGATATGCAATTGAGACGCGATATCGCCAAGCAAGTCGCGGAACGCAGTCAACCGGTTTTCGTTCACGGCACCGGATCTGTCCACCAATTGCAGGCCCATCCGGAATGCGCGATAGGTCTGTCCGCTTTCCGGAATCAGGCGTTCCCATAGACCGCTGACGGTATTCAGCCCACAGGCATGAACGCTCTTGCCGAAATCGAACCGGCGCGACCACAGAGCCTCCAGTACCGCAGGCGTATGTGTGGTTTTAAGCAGGAAGGTGACGACATAATCGGTTGCATCATTAAGCAGACTGCAGATTTCATCCTCCGCCCTGCCGTCAAGGTTGCCTTCAAACCCGGACAACGGTTCGCTTTCCACGTCGAACAGCTTGTCAGGAGTAAAAGCGTCGGGTGTCACCTGCAAAGCGGGACCGGCATGTTTCGGATTGACTGGTTCACCCTGGCTGCGACGATATCGCCATTGTTGCCATTGGCCATAGAGAAAGACGCCGGCAACTACCACAAGACCAATGGTCAACAGACTCAACTGAAATTCACTCATGTTCGAATACCGGGGAGTACGCCAAGTGGGAAATACCCGTGAATTATCTCAAATCCTTGCTTAGAATGGCAGGTCTTAAAGTATTGCGGCCACTTGTCGCTAACCGTAAGATCGGTCAAGCCGTCGTTCGGGCAGTTGACGATGGCTGTCGGGAAGGTTCTACTTACGTCGGCTCGATTTAATAGAACCGCCATTTGGACCAGCCGCACTCCATCCATAACCCCGCATCAAAGACGGGCAGAGTATCTCACGATGCGTTTATAAAGGAACGACCATCATGCCATTCGAAATCATCAGTCAAAACGACAAGAACCTGTCTCATCCGACCGTCGCGATCATCGACGACGAGTTCACCAGCCGGATCATCCTCGACAAGATCGTGCACAGTTTGCAGAAGGATATTTTCGTTCAGGCATTCGCCTCCCCCCTGGGGGCGATCGATTGGCTAAGGCTGAACCAGCCCGACCTGATTTTGGTCGATTATCTGATGGACGAGATGTCCGGACTTGAGGTCGTCAAAACGATACGGCGCATTCCCCACCTTGAGCATGTTCCTATCATCATGATCACCGTGTCGAACGACAACGAGATACGCCACAGGGCGCTTGATCTGGGCGTCTCCGAATTCCTCTCCAAGCCCTTCAACCACTACGAATGCCAAATCCGCTGCCGCAATCTGCTCGCACTGCACCGACATCATAAGGAGGTGTTGCTCCGTTCCGAGAAGCTGGAAGAAGCCGTCGCCGAGGCTACGCGGCGGATACGGGAACGCGAACAGGAGACGCTGATCCGTTTGGCAAAGGCAGGAGAATACCGGGATTCGGATACCGGAAACCACGTCTTGCGCATGGCGAAGTTTTCGCGCCTGATCGCCGAAGGGATGGGATTGGACGAAAACCGTTGCAGCCTGATCGAGATGGCCGCCCCCATGCATGACATCGGCAAGATCGGAATTCCCGACCATATCCTGCTCAAGCCGGGAAAGCTGAATCACGAGGAGTTTGCGACAATGAAGACGCATTGCTCTATCGGCTACCAGATCCTCCAGAACAGCCACTCCAAATACATCAGCCTGGGCGCCCAAATTGCACTTTCCCATCATGAAAAATACGATGGCAGCGGCTATCCGAATGGTCTGAAGGGAAAGTCCATCCCTCTCGACGCGCGCATTGTCGCGGTAGCCGATGTTTATGATGCCCTGACTTCCGAACGCCCTTACAAAAAGGCTTGGTCGAACCAGGATGCACTGGCATACCTTGATGCCAACAAAAGCGGGCATTTCGACCCGGGCTGCGTGGAAGCATTCATGCTGCAATTCAGCAAGGTCAGCATCGTCCAGCAACAGCTGCAGGATGCTTCGCCCACACAGAAAGTGCAGGTGATTCAATGAAAGAGATATTTCAGCATTTTGTCAGACAAGTTCACATGAAAAATGGCGAACATGAGCAAATTTTGCTGAGAATCGCTTTTACGTCGCTGATCCTCGCGTACCTGAGCATTGAAATGCTGCTTGGCAATCCAGAGATGATTTCCATGCATCAAATAATCTTTGCCGGCTGCTACCTGACATTTTCCGTATTGCTGGCCGCCTACGTTTTGTTCAAACCGGACGCGTCGAAACGCAGAGTCTTCATATCGATGATTTGCGACCTCGGTGCAACAACATATGTCATTCTGATCTCGCACGAAACAGGACCGATATTTTTCGGTATCTACCTCTGGGTAATCGTCGGCAACGGAATCCGGTTTGGCGCTTGGTCGCTTATTACTTCGTATGTAAGCAGCATAGTCGGATTCAGCCTTGTGATCCTGGTAAACGACTATTGGATATCGAATCCACGCCTGTCCATTGGTTTGATGCTCACATTGATCTTGATCCCCCCGTACATCCTGAAACTACGCAATCAGGTCAATTTGGCACTTGAAGAAGCAAGACGAGCAAGCAAGGCAAAAAGCGATTTCCTGTCCAACATGAGCCACGAAATGCGCACCCCGCTTAACGGAGTGATTGGTGCCAGCGATCTGCTGATCAGTACACACTTGGATGATGAGCAGAAGGATCTGGCCTCGACTTTGAAGAAATCAGCCCAACTCTTGCTCAAGCTGATCGACAATATCCTCGACCTCTCCAAAATCGAAAGCGGAAAGCTGGTTTCCGAAATAACCGATTTTGATCTGCACAAATTGGTCAACAGCACGCTTGAAATGTTCCTGCCTCAAGTAGAAAAGAAGCAATTAAGTCTGTCGGTTCGATTTACACCGGAGACTTGCTTTATGCTGCAAGGCGATCCATTACATTTGCAGCAGATCCTGATCAACCTGATAGGCAATGCGATCAAGTTCACCGACAAAGGAAGTGTCGAACTCAGGATCGCGACAGTGCTTCAGGACGACTGCAAGACCCGGCTTCGCTTCGATGTGATCGACACCGGTATCGGTATCTCTCCGCAAGCCCAATCGAGGATATTCGAAAGCTTTACCCAGGCTGATCACAACATCACCCGGATCTACGGCGGTACCGGACTGGGCACAACGATATCCAGGCAACTGGTAGAATTGATGGGTGGCAGTATGGGCGTACAGAGCGAGCCGGGTATCGGCAGCATCTTCTGGTTTGAAGCCCCTTTCTCCAAACAACCGGCGGCAATTCGCAGCGAGGCAAAACCGACGTTGCAACAATTGTATGTTCTGACCATAGGCTTGCCACAATCCGATCAACTCGCAGTGACCAACTTTACGAAAAGTTGGGGATTACGGTGCGAACATGCTGCGTCGCTCACGCATTTCTTCACCTATTTGATCGATAAGGATATCTCCCGCCCGGCCAGTCTGGCGATCTTGTGTCTTCCGCAGAACATCGGTATGACTGCAAAAGATTTTGCAGCAAACATCCAGGAGTTGCGCGGACAACAGAAGCTATCTGCAATACTGCTCAATCCCGATTTGCATAACCATAGCGAAGAGGAGTATCTCGATGCGGGATATTCCTGCCTGTTGCGGATGCCGCTCGACAAAACATTGTTATTTAACGCGCTGCACGGAATCATGGCACCGCGCCCTTCGGAGGGCGTGATTTCATTCAAGGAACATTACGAACGCAGCACGGCCAACAAACGGGGGGTTCGCATCCTTGTCGCGGAGGACAACGGCACCAGCCAGCAAATCATCGAGAAGATACTCATGCACGGCAACCACCAGGTAGATCTGGTCGAGAACGGCGAACAGGCGCTGGACAAGCTGGAAGAAAACAACTATGACTTGCTGATACTGGACATGAATATGCCGCAGATGGGCGGACTTGAGGTGGTCAAGGTTCATCGTGCCCTATCCAGGCAGCCGATGGATACGCCAGTGATAATCCTGACTGCAAATGCCACACTGGAAGCAAAACTGGAATGCGAACGCGCCCACATTGATGCCTACCTGACCAAACCGGTAGATGCATTGACATTGCTTGATACCGTCGCGCGCCTGACGCTGACTCCGTCCAAGTCCGACGCCCCGGAACTCGCACACTCCGTTGAACAAATTGCGACCGGATTCATCAATGAAGACACATTGCACCACTTGGCGTTGCTGGGCGGTGATCAGGAAGACTTCTTGCACACGGTAATCTACGGATTCCTTTCCGAAACAGACAAGTTACTCGAAGCCATGCGTATCGCACTGTCCAGACAGGAGTACGCCACATTCAAGGAACTGGCGCACATATTAAAAGGAAGTTCCGGTAACGTTGGAGCCGAGGTGTTGTTTTCAGTATGTAGCGAGATACTGTTGCTCAGCGACAGTGAGCTAGAAAACTTATCCACGAATTTACTGGACGAGGCACTGGGCAGCTACCCTGCCACTCGTGCATCACTACTCCGACACCTAAACGGCTCCAACCAGGCTATCGTTTAATATTTAGGCTACAGTTGAGGCGAGAGGTTGAATTTGCGGTTGCAGGAACAATCTCTCTTGCGAACGGACGAAACGATCCATCACTTTCAAGTCCTTCTCGTTAAGCTTGAGCGCCGCATCGACCCATACTGTCGTTATGTCCATCAACTCTTGCTGCGTGACTGGATTAAAGCGATGGCGCGCCTTCTGAACTGCAAGAAAACCGTTCGAACGGCGTTCCTGCTTTTTGATGTAGTCGTTTACTGTCTCCACCCCCTTGCCGTCTTCAGCAAGGATATCGACCAGACCAGCATCATGCAGCTCCTCAGCACTGTACATCTTGCCACTCAAGATCATCTTCTCGGCGAATTTAGGGTTCACTTTCCTGGCAATCATGCTGTATGCCCCCATCCCCGGGAAGAGGTTGAACAGTATCTCGGGGAAACCCATCTGGCTACGTCGCTCGGCAACAATAATATCGCTTGTCAGCGCTGCCTCAAGCCCTCCCCCGAGAGCGTCACCCTGCAAAAGAGTGATAGTTGCCAATGGAGAACCAAAGTGATGAACGCGTTGATAAATCACGTCTATGCATTTGGTCGCATAGTGCAACAAAGCATCTCTGTTGCCACTTCGGATCAATTCCCTGAAAAGGGCAAGTTGTCCGCCCAGATTAAAGACACCCGGAGTAAGTGAAGCCAATACCGAATAGCGAATATCATGTCCCTGACCAATGTCCAGAACACGATTCCCATAACTCTCGATATTGTCGTGATGAATACGAAGTTGTCCTAACAACTCAAGACTGAAACACGGGACATTTTTGGGGTCGAGAAGTGTCCACAGAACGCCCCTTTCAGGATCAAAACGCACGGACAGGTGTGAATAGTCTTTCTCCAACGGATGCTGCATGCGAGATACTTGTTGCATTCTTCTCTCCCCATACTCAGATCGCGATGTTGCGCATCATAATCCCTCGAATCCGATTCGAGAAGTCCAAGTTGTCACTCTCTTTAGAGCACGATACTTGCTAAGCTAAAGGAAGCTCACCCTCGCGCATTCCAATGCCTGCCACTTCGTGCAAGGCTTTAACGAACTCGGCTTCCTCGTGCAGTTGCATCAAAGTTTTCGGATGGGAGCGCCCGTGCATCTGGGCCAAGCGCGCACGACTTGGTGCCGGCATGACCCATTCCAGGCCAGCCAGCAGCTCGTCGGCCGATTCAGGCTTGTTGCACACCAGCACCATGTCGCATCCGGCGTTCAGCGCCGCTTCTGCGCGCTGAACGATGCCACCCGCCACCGTCGCACCTTCCATGCTCAAATCGTCGCTGAAGATGCAGCCTTCGAAACCGAGTTCACCGCGCAGGATGTCCTTCAGCCATATTTTGGAGAACCCCGCCGGCCGCGGATCGACCTTGGGATAGATGACATGCGCTGGCATCACGGCGGTAAGGCCATAGTTCACCATCTGCTGGAAAGGAATGAGGTCGCTCAACTCGATGTCGGTATAGCTGCGCTCGTCCACCGGAATCTCCAGATGCGAATCTTCGCGGACAAAGCCGTGGCCGGGAAAATGCTTGCCCACGGTAGGCATACCGCCCTGTTTCAAGCCCATCAGCAAACTATGGGCCATCTCGGCAATGGCTTGCGGGTCGGAATGGAAAGCCCGGTCGCCGATGACGGAGCTTTCGCCGTAATCGACATCCAGTACGGGTGTAAAACTGAAATCCACCCCGCAAGCACGCAACTCCGATGCCAGCACGAAACCTGTCTGTTGCGCCAGATGCCTGGCACGTTTTGGATGCTCGTCCCACACCCTGCCCAGCTCGCGCATCGGCGGGATCCTGGTGAATCCCTTGCGAAAGCGCTGCACCCTTCCCCCCTCGTGATCCACCGCAATCAGCAATGGAGGCGAGCGCAATGCATGGATGCTGGCGGTCAACTCGGCGAGCTGCCCGGGTGAATCGTAATTTCGCGTGAACAGGATCACTCCACCAACCAGCGGATGACGCAGGCGCACCACGTCTTCCGGGGTTAGTTCTTTTCCTGCAACATCCAGCATCACCGGCCCATTGCCCATCAATCCATTCCTTCCAGTATCACAAATGCCACCGCGGTGTCGCGCTCATCGCTGATGCTCAGATGATGGCGTGTAATACCGAGCCGCTGCAAATATGACGATAACTCGGTATCAAACAGAAAAATCGGCTTGCCCATTTCATCATGGCTGACAGTAATGTGATGCAAGCTCACCGGATGTCTCAATCCATATCCCGTGGCTTTGGCAAAGGCTTCCTTGGCAGCGAAACGCTTGCTCAGGAAGCGTGCCGGATGGGCTTGAGAAGCATATTCCTCCAGTTCCTGTGCGCTCAATATACGTTTGGCGAACGCAGCACCGTGACGCGCATTGGCCGCCTCGATGCGTGCCACAGCGACAATGTCTGTACCAATGCCGAAGATCATACTGACAGGAGCGCTTTCATCTTTTTAACCGCCGGTTCCAATCCGATGAACAGCGCCTCTGAAATGATGGCGTGGCCGATGTTGAGCTCCGAGATATGTGGGACCGACACGATTGAACCAACGTTGTGGTAGTTGAGGCCGTGTCCGGCATTCACTTGCAACCCCAGTGCATGGGCATGCAACACGGCATCGCGGATGCGTGCCAGTTCCTGTTCCCGCGCCGGAACGCTATCGGCATCGGCATATTTTCCGGTATGTATCTCGATGACCGGCGCTCCCGCCTTCTTTGCCGCATCGAGTTGCCTTTCGTCCGCATCAATAAACAACGAAACGCGAATGCCGGCGTCAGTACAGCGCTGCGTGGCGCGTTGTATTGCATCGAAATGCCTGGCTACATCCAACCCGCCTTCAGTGGTCAGTTCTTCTCGCTTCTCCGGAACGAGGCAGATATCGTGCGGTTTCACGCGCAGCGCATTGTCTATCATTTCGTCGGTGACCGCGCACTCCAGATTCATGCGTGTCTGCAACATGCCGCGCAGGATCTCCACATCCGCATCCTGTATATGACGACGGTCTTCGCGCAAGTGGATGGTGATGGCATCCGCCCCCGCTTCTTCGCAGATCAGCGCCGCACGGACAATGTTGGGGTAGCGTGCACCGCGCACTTGGCGCAGTGTGGCAACGTGGTCGATATTCAGTCCGAGCTTAATCATAGTTTCTGCAAATCCCTCATCAGTTCTCGTGTGTGCAATGTCTTTCCGGCAAGGTGATGATCGAGCAACATGCGCATCAATTGTTTGCTCTGGCGCGCACTGTTCACGTCGCGGTAATCGTCAGCCGCCATGTCCAGCAATGTCTTGCCCGTCACCGGCATGCCTTGAGTTGCTTCCGCCGCTTCCTCTACCGCACCGCGTTCGAGTATATAGCGGTAAGTCCGGGTCGGTACCAGCGGCTTGTTGCTGCCAGCCTCAGTCTCCAATAGCAACGCGTAACCCAATTCCTGCAACATGTGCTTTTCGAAGCACCGCAACGTGAAAGCATGGTCGCTTTCCTGTGCCAGCCGCTGCAATGTTTGCTGATAATAATCGAATAAGCTCTCATGCGGATCGTCGCGCGCCATCAGGTTGAGCAGCAGTTCGTTCAGGTAGAATCCGCACAACAGCGCCGTCCCATGCAATTGCGGCTGTCCGCCCTGCCATTCGGCGCTGTGCAGCGTGCGCAACTCGTGCTTGCCAAACCAACTCAATGACAGTGGCTGGAACCCCATCAACAGGCCGCGCAGCGCCGACCTCGGCCGCCGCGCCCCGCGCGCCACCAGAGCCACCCGGCCATGCTGGCGGCTGAACACCTCGAGCACCAGGCTGGTTTCGCGGAACGGGTAACTGTGCAGTACGAAGGAGGGCTCGTCCTGGATGCGTTGTTTGGATGCTACGTTACTCATACCCCAACGATTTCAGCATTTGCGCACTATCCGCCCAACCGCTGCGGACCTTGACGAATACTTCGAGGAACACTTTACCGTCGAACAGCTTTTCCATGTCGAGTCGCGCCTGGGTGGCGATCTCTTTGAGTTTTTCGCCCTTGCTGCCGATGAGCATCGCCTTGTGCGCTTCCTTGTCAACCAGAATGGCGGCATGAATCCGGCGCAGCTTGCCTTCCAGCTTGAATTGTTCGATCACTACGCTGACCGAGTACGGCAACTCCTCTCCCGTGAAACGGAATACTTTCTCGCGCAACAATTCGGCTGCAAGAAATCGCTCGTTGCGGTCGGTGATCTCGTCCTCGCCGAACAGATGCTCGCCCTCCGGAATAAACGGACGAATCGCATCCAGCAAGGTATCAAGTTGCTTGCCCTGACGGGCGCTGACCGGAACGATGGCAGCAAAATGGCGCAACGCGGACAGCTTTTCGATGAAGGGTAACAATTCCGCCTTATCTGCCATCAAGTCAGCTTTGTTGATGACCAGGATCACCGGGCGATCTAGCGGCAACAGGTCGAGCACCTGCTGGTCGCGCTCGTCGAAATGGCGCGCTTCAAGCACGAACAACACCACATTCACCTCGCGCAGGCTGCTGGTGACTACGCGGTTCATGCCGCGATTCAGGGCGTTGGTATGCTGCGTCTGAAAACCCGGCGTATCCACAAAAACGAATTGCGTCCTGTCTTCGGTGAGTATGCCGGTGATGCGATGTCGCGTGGTTTGCGCCTTGCGAGAGGTGATGCTGATCTTTTGCCCGATCAGATGATTAAGCAGGGTCGACTTCCCCACGTTGGGGCGGCCGACGATGGCGATGAATCCGCTGTGCAGTTTTTGAGATTCAGTCATGAGCTTTCTTTGATTCGTTGATAAGCGCGCTCGGCGGCGATTTGTTCGGCGACACGGCGACTTCCGCCCTCACCTTGGGTAATCAGACCAAGTTGCCCAACCTCGCAGGAAACAACGAAAGTCTGTGCATGCGCCTCGCCTTTAATCTCGACCACATTGTATTGCGGCAATGGCAACTTGCGGGCTTGCAGATTCTCCTGGAGCAAAGTCTTGGCATCTTTACCCAGCGCCTGCAAGTCGGTTTGCGAGATGAACGGCACATACAAGCCCAATACCACTTTTTCCGCGGCAGAAAAATCCGCATCCAGCAACACAGCGCCAAATACAGCCTCCAGTCCGTCGGCCAGAATCGAGGGGCGGCGGAATCCGGCACTTTTTCGTTCACCCTCCCCCAGCAACAACTGTTCTCCCAGATTCAACTGCTGCGCCAATATTGCCAGCGTCTGCTGATTGACCAGATTGGAACGCAGGCGCGACAGGTCACCCTCCGGCAGGTCGGGATAGGTATCGTAAAGGTATTTGGCGATGGCACAGTTCAACACGCTATCGCCGAGAAACTCGAGCCGTTCGTTATGAGCGGCACTGTAACTGCGATGAGTCAGTGCGCGCTGCAGCAATTGCGGCTGCAAAAATTGATAACCGAGTCGTTTGCACAATGCAGCGTGCTTCATCAAAATGGTTAAGAGCTGCTCGGTTTGAATTCAAGCAACAGGGTGATGTTGCCTGCAACGGGTATCTTGACCGAGTAGCTGGCACTCAGGCTCAACTGGCCGTCGCCCTTGCTGATCTCGAGATCTTCGGCAGTAATGTCCGTAATGTAGTTGATGTTGGCGCGCTTGCTGTATGACTGCTTGATTTCGCTGATTGTCGCCCCCTGCATCGCAGGATCATGTGCTATCGTCTTGAGTATCTGGGCAATCTGCGCACTGTGCATATAGGCGGGAACCAGCTTCATGCCGAGTATCGTAACAAAGATCAATCCGGCCGCGACCATGATCATTCCCACGAAGCCGATACCGCTCTGCCCAGATGCCGCTGCTTTCATCTTCATTCCTTTCCTGATGTATTACCTATTCAATCGATAAACCGATACGTTTCAATTCACCAAAGTTCATCCAGATGAAGAATGCTTTGCCGACGATCATGTCATCCGGGACAAACCCCCAGTAGCGGCTGTCGCGGCTGTTGTCGCGATTGTCGCCCATCATGAAGTATTGACCGGCCGGAACGACACAGCTCACCTCTTCTTCACTATAGCTGCACTGCTCATGCAGCGGGAAATTTGCCACATTTCCCAAGTGCAACAACGGCATATCCGGATTCAACAACACAGGATGCATGCGGCCATCCAGATTTTCCTTATAGCGCTCGGTGTGCACAAAGCGCAATTCGCTCTCGACATAATTATAATCGCCATCGCGTTGCTGTTCCTGTGCCACCCCGTTGATCCACAGCTTTTTATCGCGGTAGACAACCTTATCCCCCGGCACGCCGACCACGCGCTTAATATAATCCACTGACGGGTCCTCTGGATAGTGGAACACCATCACGTCCCCGCGCCGCGGTTGGTTGATCTCTATGAATTTTTTATTCACGATAGGCAACCTGAGGCCATAGGTAAAGCGGTTGACGAGAATGAAATCGCCAACATGCAGTGTCGGAATCATCGAGCCGGATGGAATCTTGAACGGCTCAATCAAAAAAGAGCGCAACAGGAATACGACCAGGATCACGGGGAAAAAACTTTTGGCGTATTCCACCCACCAGGGTTCATTCACCCCCGACGGACGCTTGGCACGCAACATGAAGCGATCCAGCAACCAGATCGCGCCTGTCAGCAACATCAACGAAAACAAGATCAAGGCAAAGGGCATTCTTCTTCCAATTCCGGTTATTATTTATCGTCCACTCGCAGGATGGCCAGGAAAGCCTCCTGCGGAATCTCCACACTACCCACCTGTTTCATTCGTTTCTTGCCAGCCTTCTGCTTTTCCAGCAGTTTCTTTTTGCGCGAAATGTCACCGCCGTAACACTTGGCCAGCACGTTCTTGCGCAATGCCTTCACATTCTCGCGCGAGATGATATTGGCGCCGATGGCGGCCTGAATCGCCACATCGAACATCTGGCGCGGAATCAACTCGCGCATCTTGGCTGCCACTTCGCGTCCGCGATACATACTGTTTGCGCGGTGTACGATGATGGACAATGCATCGACCTTTTCGCTGTTGATCAGCATATCCACTTTCACCACATCTGCGGGACGGTATTCCTTGAACTCGTAATCCATCGAGGCATAGCCGCGCGAAACCGATTTCAACTTGTCGAAGAAATCCAGCACGATCTCCGCCATCGGCATTTCGTATTGCAACAGCACTTGTTTACCGTGGTATGTCATATCGATCTGCACTCCGCGTTTTTGCGTGCAAAGTGTGATCACCGAACCGACATATTCCTGAGGCATATACAGATTGACGTGCACGATGGGCTCGCGGATTTCCTCGATCTTGGATGCGTCGGGCAACTTGGACGGATTGTCCACCATCAGTATGGTACCGTCGCGCTGCACCACCTCATAGACCACAGTCGGCGCGGTGGTAATCAGGTCCATATCGAATTCGCGCTCCAGACGCTCCTGGACGATCTCCATGTGCAACAAGCCCAGGAAGCCGCAGCGGAACCCGAAACCCAAAGCCTGAGAGACTTCCGGCTCATATTGCAACGAAGCGTCGTTCAGTTTGAGCTTCTCCAATGAGTCGCGTAACGCTTCATATTGGTTGGACTCGACCGGAAACAATCCGGCGAAGACTTGCGGCTGGACTTCCTTGAAGCCAGGCAAGGCACTGCTGGCAGGCTTTCCCACCAAGGTGACCGTATCGCCCACCTTGGCATCTTTCAATTCCTTGATACCGGCAATCACGAACCCGACCTGGCCAGCCGACAACGATTCCCGGTCCTGCGATTTTGGAGTAAATACGCCGACATGCTCGGTGAGATGTTGCGCGCCCGTGGCCATGAGCAGTATCTTGTCCTTTGGTTTGAGCGTGCCATTCATGATACGCACCAGCATGACCACGCCGACATAGTTATCGAACCAGGAGTCGATGATCAGGGCCTGCAAGGGCGCGGCGACGTCACCTTTTGGCGGCGGAACCTTGACTATCAGCGCTTCCAGCACGTCTTCCACGCCCATCCCGGTCTTCGCCGAACAGCGCACCGCGTCCTGCGCACCGATGCCGATCACATCCTCGATCTCAGTAATGGCGTTCTCCGGATTGGCGGATGGAAGGTCGATTTTGTTCAATACCGGCACGACCTCGACACCCAGATCCAGCGCGGTATAACAATTGGCGACGGTCTGCGCCTCCACGCCCTGCGAGGCAT
>JGI20214J51650_10001298_pt1 | contig 15903 bp, 12 predicted proteins | sample WetSurMetagenome_FD_51650 | JGI IMG/M metagenome (IMG submission 51650) | reverse complement strand
GCGGGGAGCGACGAGCTCTCCAGGATGATGCTGGCAGACCCCTCCCAGGCGCGGATCCCGACTGTCGAGACCCTGTCCGCGATCACGAGGCAGGACGTGGTGGATTTCTGGAGCCTCTGCTGCAGGCCGGGCGGCTCGGCCATAGTCGTGGTGGGGGATGTGGACGCCGACTCCGTCTTCGCCTCCATCGAGGCGCTGTTCGGGGCATGGTCGGACCCGGACCTGCCGCTTCCCGGCGTGGAGCTTCCCGAGTTCTCGGCCGCCCGGGGGGACACGGCAGTGGTCCCGATGCCTGGGAAGTCGCAGTCCGCCGTCTTCATCGGGAGACCCGCCCCGGGCTATGACAACCCGCAGTACGCTTCGTTCAACCTGATGAACAGGATTCTGGGCTCCGGCATCGGCTCGCGGCTGGGACACTTCGTCCGAGACGACCAGGGCCTGGCATACGACGTGGGGAGCTGGGTGGAGACCTACGAGGACCGGGGCGTCTTCACCGCCTACCTCTCCACGAAGGCCGACTTCGCGCCGGGCGCGGCCGCCTCCGTCATCGGCGAGTGCGGGAGGATGGCCTCCGAGGAGGTCGATCCGATCGAGCTCCGGCTGGCGAAGTCGTGTGCGGTCGGCAGGGCCGCCCTGTCCGGGATGAGCTACAGGTCGCAGGCTGACAATCTGGTGTCCTGCTACATGACCGGGCTTCCGCCCGACTGGGACAGGATCAGCCTCGAAGCAGCCCTCCAGGTGGACGCCCGGGAGCTGATGGATGCCGCGGCCAGCTTCTTCGACGGTAACTGGTTCGTCAGCTTCGCGGGCGGCATAGGAGAGGACCTGCAGCCTCTGGACACCGACTGAGCGAGATGACGCACCTCCTCCCGGCCATCCTGTGCAATCTCGCGCTCGCCGGGATCGTCCGCGGGACGGCGGGGGATTCCGGACGGCCGGTCATCCTGCGCAACGGGGAGATCGAGGCAGTGCTCACCCCGATCCTGGACGGGGTAAGGGCCGGGTCGCTGAAGCAGCTCACGGACCTNGCCACGGGCATCGACATCGCNGCNGGACTGCAGTTCGGAGGAATCCAGTGCGGGCCGTACATCCCCCTGGACGGCAGCTTCATCCAGGTCTCCGACTCGGAAGTCGTTTTTTCCTCGCCCGGGATGATCGACTACGCGACGATGAACGAGCTGCCGGTTGCGTCGACGATAGACTACGAGCTGAGCGGCCGGGGCCTGGAGATCGCATTCACGATCTCGGCTGCGGGGACTGCCGAGCTGCTCTACCCGCTGGAGGCTGATTTCTCGGCCGAGTCGTTCGANCAGGCCTCCTTCTCCAACCAGTCGGGAGTCGACAGGACGGTCGATCTCGACGGATCGCACGGCCTCCTGAGGATCACAGGGGACCAGATCGTGCGGCTGCTGAGGGAAGACGGACTCCTGCAGGCCATCTTCGTCTTCCCGAATCCGGCAAGGGCTGTTGTATGCCTCAGCGACGACGCGGAGCCGGGCGACGCATATCTGACTCTGAGGTTCTTCGACACCGAGCCTCCCCGTGAGACCGCCGCCGGCCCGGTGCTGCATTCCACACTCCCGGCGGGCTACACCGAGACGGTGAACCTCAGGATATCGTTCAGTCCCAATTTTATGCCGTCCTATCTGTCCGCTCATCCGGGATTCCTCGAGCGTTCCGCGGCATGGATGTTCGACGACATCCCCTTCCGGCATCCGCCCGACACCACTCTCTGGAGCTTCTCTGAGACATCGTCAGGCGGAGAGTTCGTCAGCGCCGAGCTCATCTCGCTGCTCGAGGCCCACACCGGCATGAAGATGAACTGGGTGGTCCTGCCTGACGCGATCCTCGCCCCCAATTGCGACTCGATGTGGGCGGAGCCGGGCATGGAGGGCAGCTGGTCCCACTGGCACTGCACCTGGAGGATCGCCACGGAGGCAACCCCCGGGTACCTTCAGTGGCTCGTCGACATCGACCAGGGGGTCTACCCATGGGCGGACCGCGTCACCCTGGGCTCGCACGGGTATCACCATACGCCGAGCCCCGATTCGGCATGGGATCCGTTTCACGAGTTCATCACCTATCAGCCTGCGGAGCATCTGGAGCGCTTCAGGATGATAAGGGAGGACTTCGAGGCGATCGGGCTGGACACCTCGCGGCACAGGGCCGTCAGGTTCCCCGGGCACAGGACCAGCCTCAGCGGGCTCCAGGCCATCATCGCCTATGGCTACTCGTTCTACTGCAACGGGGTCAGATGGTACGAAAGCATGGGGGGCGAGCCCTTCTACGACCTCTATATGTCCCATTACCAGACGCCGGAGGGGGGGATCTGGGGGACCAACACGGTCTGGTGGGGCGACTGCAGTATGATGTACCCCTATGCCTACCTCTCCACTGTCATGCAGCGTGGCAAGTTCGCACTTCTAGGCGCCCATCCGATAAACATGCTCGACGGAGGCAACCCCGCAGCCTATGCCAGGATCGATAGCGTCTGCAGCTCTCTCGAGAACGACTACGAGCATTTCGGATGGCTGCTCCCCGAGGAGTACGGCTTCTTCCTGTCGGAGACCGCCGGCCTGACGTTCAGGAGGATGCAGGGCCTCGGCAATCCCCTCCAGATAGACTTCACCGGCTCCACGAGCCGCTCGCAGACGATGGTCACCGAGCTCCTTCCCCTCATCTCGGTCGACGATGTCCTGCTCGACGGGGATCCGACGGCCTGGGAGATGCATGGCACCAGGCTCTTCACCAGTGTGGACGGACTGGGTCCTGGACTCCACCATGTCATGGTGTTCCTGGACGAGCCTCCAGTGGAGCCCGACCCCCCTCCGGACGTCCCGCCCGCCCTATTCCTTGCCTCTCCGTTCAGCGGAAGGACGTCGATGCGCGCGGAGGGCCTGCCCCCATCCGCCGGGGTTCGTCTGACGGTGTTCGACCTGGCGGGCCGCGTACAGCTCCGGGATTCTCTCCTGAGCACGGCTCAGGGAACCATCGACGGGACAGTCGACCTCTCGAGATGCCCCAACGGACTGTTTCTATTCGTCATCGACGGCCACGGCATCCCGCCGATCCGGGCCTGCGCGATCTCCCTCCCATCGGACTGAGCCTTTCCTGCCGAAGGTGTGGCGCCCGCGCCGGCCGGCGCATAGATTCGCCGTCCGGCGGCACTTCGGGAGGAGACTGATGCCCGGTGTGAGACTCGACGTGCTCTCGAACGGACTCACCGTGGTCTCGAGCAGCATGGACATCGCCCCTTCGGCGGCTTTCGTGATGTCGTACAGGGCGGGTTCCCTCTGGGAGAGCGACGAGAACAGGGGCCTGAGCCACTTCTGCGAGCACATGATGTTCAAGGGCTCGCGCCGCTGCAGCGGAACGCGATACTGGCAGCTGGTGCAGCGCAACGGGGGCATATCGAACGCCTTCACATCGAGGGATCTGACGGCCTACTTCACCGCGGTCCCTTCCTGCCGGCTCTCCGAGATACTGGAGATGGAGGCCGACCGGCTCCTCGATCCGCTCCTGGCAGAGGAGGATGTCGAGGCCGAGAAGGCGGTGGTCCTCGAGGAGCGCCGCTCCGCCAGCCTGGACAGCCCGACGGGCGCGCTCGACGAGCTGCTGTTCCGGACGGCCTTCAGCGCCCATCCATACCGTCACCCGATCATCGGCTACGAGGAGGACATCCGGTCCTTCCGCGGCGATGCCGTGCGGTCGTTCCACGAACGGTTCTACTCGCCCGCCAACGCTGTCATGGCTCTGGCGGGCGACATCGACGGCGACAGGGTCCTGGAGGAGGTTTCCACTCTCTTCGGCAGGGCAGGCGCGCCCAGGATCGTCAAGCCCGTGATAGCCCGCCCGGAGATGACCCCGGGGGATGCGGAGATGGTCCACAACTCCGACCTGCCCCGCCTCGCGACGGCCTATCAGGCCCCGGCCGGAGACGACAGACGCTCAGTTCTGCTCGACCTCCTGTCGCTGTACCTGGCGGGCGCACGGTCCAGCCGGCTTGAGGAGGTCCTCGTCCATGGCGGCACCGCCCTGGACGTCTCGGCCCAGGTCATGCAGGGCGCCGTCCCGGGCCTCTTCGTAGTCAGGGCCACACTCTACCCGGGCGTTTCACACTCCGATGCGCTTGCCGCGATAGAAGGAGAGCTGGAGGCACTGGCCTCGCACGAGCTGCCGGGGAATACGGTGTCCGACCTCAGGCGGCAGTACCTCGCGCTGCATACGATTTCCAACGCCACCCCCATAGGAGCTGCAGCCGAGGCTTCCATGGGCGCGGTGCTGTTCGACGACCCCGGCCATGCGGAATGGGCCCTGGAGGTTGCGCGGGAGGCAACTCCAGGATCCCTGCGGGCCGCCGCGGCAGAAGCCTTCGACAGGAGGAGGGCCGCCGTCGCGCGGCTGATCCCGTCGGGCACATCCTCCTCGTCTCCCTCCAGGCCGGCTCCCGGCGCGCCCGGTGACGTCGCGGCGCCGGCGGCGCTCGACCTGGAAGGCATCGATGTTCCCCGCGAGCTGCTGAAGCCTGTGTCCAGGAGCATGTCCGACGGCACGACCGCAGGGGTCCTGGGCAACGGCGCGAGGTTCCTGTTGAAGGTGGAGAGAACCTTCCCGGTGGTCGCCGTATGCTTCTCGACCCCGCTCGCATCCCGCCGCGAGCCCGTCTCCAGGTCCGGGCTGGCTGCCGTGACCGTGGAGCTGATGCATTACGGCACCGGAGACCAGAGGTACCGCGATTTCAGCTACAGATTGGAGAGGCTCGGTGCCGATCTGGTCTTCTCGCCGGGCGCCGAGCAGTCCCTGGGCACGATCCTGGTCCCGCGCGATGACCTGGAGGAGGTTCTTCCCGTGCTGTCCGACCTCCTGACGGCTCCCGCCCTTCGGGTCGAGGATTTCGACCGCGTTCTCGACGAGAAGGTCACGGAGGTGGTCCAGAAGCGCGAGTCGCCCTTCGGGAGAGCGCTGGAGCGCATCGCGGAGCTCATGTCGGACCCTCCGTCTGATGCGGGTATACCCACCGAGGACTCTCTTCGCTCGATAACCGTTGCCGATGTCAGGGCATTCCATTCCTCGTGCTGCAGACCGGAGGGAACCGTCATCGCAGTTGCAGGGGACTTCGACCCGGACTCGGTGCCCGGGCTCCTCGAGCGCAGCTTCGGCAGATGGAAGTCTCCAGGGACCGACCTCCCACCGCTCCGAAGGAGCAGGACCCCTGCCGTAACAGCCAGGGACGACCTCGCCATGGAAGGCAAGTCCCAGACGGTCGTTCTGGCTGGCTTCGACGCCCCGAGCCGCGACTCGGAACACTCTCACGCCTTCAGGCTCCTCAACTTCATCCTGGGTGACGGCATCGGCTCGAGGATAGGAAGGCACATACGCGAAGAGCTGGGCTTCGCCTACACGGCGGGGACCGAATACATGGCAGGCGAAGACCAGGGGAGGTTCCTGGCCTACCTCGCCACGTCGCCCCGGACCGCTGCAGCCGGGCTCGACGCGGTGATGAGGGTCCTGGAGGACACGGCCTCGGCGGGAGTCGTCCCAACCGAGCTGGAGATGGCCCAGGCGGCTGCCGTCGCAAGACACTCCATGGGCATGAGCGACCTGGACGCAGTTGCCCAGTATCTCGCCAGAACCGCGGCGCTCGGTCGCCCGCTCGACCATGACACGAAGTCGATCGAGAGGCTCCTGGCCGTGACCCCTGACGGGATAGCCGACGCCTGTGCTAACCGGCTCGACGCCGACAGGGCATTCGTCGTGACCGCGGGCGCCCCTCCCGCCTAGCCTTCCTCTCCCCTGCCCAGACGCAGCCCGGAGAGCACCAGGGCCAGTCCCGCAAGGGTGGCGATCCCGATTCCCTCGCCCGTCAGGAGTGCGATCCATGCGAGCGACGCGAAGGGGGTGAGATACACCAGCCCCCCGACCTCGGCCGGTGATTCCGCCAGTGACAGGGCCTTCATCCATATCACGTAGGTGAGCCCCATCTCGAAGAGGCCTGTCCAGGCGCATCCCGCCGCTGCGGAGGAGAGGTCTGCGGGAAGGCCTGCCTCTCCGGTCGCGATGCCCCAGGCGAGCAGATAGGCGACCCCCCATGCGAAGTTCCAGAAGAGCCTGGCAACGGGCTCGCAACGGTCTCTCATGTTGAGGAGCCAGTAGAGCGCCCAGAGGACGGTGCTGAGCAGCGCGAGGAGTATGCCCCCGACCGCCGGTCCGGAACCTCCGGCCGGGTTCCCGGCAAAGGCCAGCACGGCAACGCCCCCGAAGCTCACGGCCATTCCTGCCGCGTTTCGAAGCCTCAATCTCCTGCCGAGAAGCGGCACCGAGAGCAGCACGAGCATCAGCGGCCAGAGATAGTTGATCACCATCGCGATCTGGGCGGGCAGCAACGAGTAGGCGTTGATGAGGACCAGGTAGTAGACGAACGGGTTGATGAGCCCCCTGACGGCACCGCCTGCAATAAGGCTCCTCGACGCCGGGAGGCGTCCGTCGCGGAACAGGCAGTATGCGGCAAGGAAGAGGAGCGAGACCGCGGACGACCCGAGCACGAGCTGCAGGGGCGTGCAGACCCGCAGGGTGAGCTTGAAGGCGGCAGCCGCAGAGGACCAGAGCGCCACCGCCGCGAGCCCGAACACCTTCGATCGCCTCATCCCGCCGAGTCCCTTCCGACAGGTCCTGTCCATCGTCGCAACTATATGTAGATTGTGTCCTTCCAAAAGTACACCAGATATTGTGGTCCCATTCTTGACGACGGCCCGCTCCAGCCTATCTTCGTTCATCCCCCCGGGGGACGGGGAGAAACAAACCGGCCGGGTTCGAGGAATATCATGGGCATGGACTGGCTCGTAAGAAAGTCGGGCGGAGAGGTCGAGGCCTTCCGCAAGGCGAAGGTGGTCTCGTCCGTCGAGAAGGCGCTTGCGTCCTCCGAGACGAGCGAGAGCGCCACCGACATAGCCGACCAGGTCGAGGCCGCGCTCTACATGAGCTTCTTCAGGCGCGGATCGATACCGAGCGTCGAGCAGGTGCAGGACTTCGTCGAGGAGACCCTCATGATGAGGAATCTCCACTCGGCGGCCAGGCAGTACATCCTTTACCGCGAGAAGCGCAACGAGGCCGGCGATGTCGAGCGCCTGTTCAGCGGCCTCGATGCGCTGGTGGGGGACTACCTGGGGCGGCAGGACTGGCGGGTGAACGAGAACTCGAACATGAACTACTCGCTCCAGGGGCTCAACTTCTACCTGTCCAGCTCTATGACCGCCCGCTACTGGCTGGGCAGGATCTACACGCCGCTCATCAAGGAAGCCCATGACAGCGGCGACATCCACATCCACGACCTGGGCGTCCTCGGACCCTACTGCGTGGGGTGGGATCTGACCGAGCTGCTCCAGGAAGGCTTCAGAGGAGCCCGGGGCAAGATCGAGTCGGCGCCGCCCAGGCATCTCCGGACAGCCCTGGGACAGATCGTGAACTTCTTCTACACCCTGCAGGGCGAGGCGGCCGGCGCGCAGGCCTTCTCGAACTTCGACACGCTGCTCGCTCCCTTCGTGAAGAAGGACGGCCTCTCCGAGAGCGAGGTGCGCCAGGCGCTGCAGGAATTCCTGTTCAATGTCAACATCCCGACCAGGGTCGGTTTCCAGACCCCCTTCACCAACATCACCCTCGACCTCAGGGTGCCGGCCGGCATGGCCGGGAAGCAGGCGATGATGGCGGGCGAGCCCGCGGGATTCACCTACGGGGACTGCCAGCCCGAGATGAATGCCATCAACAGGGCCTTCGCCGGCCTGATGATGCAGGGCGATTCGAAGGGCCGCATCTTCACCTTCCCGATACCCACGTACAACCTCACGAGGGACTTCGACTGGGAATCGGACGAGCTCAGACCGCTCTGGGAGATGACGGGGAAATACGGCATCCCATACTTCAGCAACTTCGTCAACTCCGACATGAACCCGGAGGACGCCCGCAGCATGTGCTGCCGCCTGAGGCTGGACAACAGGGAGCTCCGCAAGCGCGGCGGCGGCCTGTTCGGATCCAACCCGCTGACGGGATCGATCGGCGTGGTCACGATCAATCTCCCGAGGCTCGCATGGCTCTCCAGGAACGGCGGCGACTTCTTCGGAAGGCTCGGGGCCGTCATGGACATCTGCAGGGACTCGCTGGAGCTGAAGCGTCGCGCAGTCGAGGAACTGACGGAGAAGGGGCTCTATCCCTACACGAGGCACTATCTCAGGACCGTCCGCGGCTCCTCGGGCTCATACTGGGCCAACCACTTCTCTACGATCGGGCTCCTGGGGATGAACGAGGCCTGCGTCAATTTCCTCGGGAAGAACATCATCGACGACGAGGCACGGAACTGGGCCGTCGAGGTTCTCTCCTTCATGAGAGACCGCCTGGCCGGCTACCAGGAGCAGACAGGGAACCTCTTCAACCTNGAGGCCTCGCCTGCCGAAGGCGCCTCCTACAGGCTGGCCAGGAAGGACCGGGAACGCTTCCCCGACATCTACACCATGGGNTGCTCCGAGCCTTATTACACGAACTCGGTCCATCCGCCCGTCACCTCGCGGACGGACATCTTCGGGCTGCTGAGCCATCAGGATCCCCTGCAGGAGATGTTCACGGGCGGCACCGTGGTCCATATCTTCATCGGCGAGGCGATAACGGACTGGAAGGTCGTCAGGCGCCTGGCGCGGTCGATAGTCGAGCATTTCAGGCTCCCCTACTTCAGCTTCACGCCGACCTTCTCGATTTGCCCGGTCCACGGTTATCTTCCGGGAGAGCAGCACTTCTGCCCCTACCCGCACTCCGATGCCGAGATCGCCACCTTCGGCGAAGTCACCGACGCAGACCCCACGATGCCCGATGGCAGCTTCAGGGCGGTCGGCCGGGAGGACGATCCCGGCCAGGGCAGCCTTTTCCTTTCAGTAGGGAGGATCGAATAGACATGCCGGACGAAAGCGCAGCTTCCGGGCCGAAGATGAAGGCCGTCAGAACCGAGGTCTACTCCAGGGTCGTGGGCTACTACAGGCCTGTGCAGGACTGGAACAAGGGCAAGCAGGAGGAGTTCGCGCAGAGGGAATACGTCGAGCTCCCCAAGGAACCCGAGCCGGGGGGACAGGCTTGATCCGATCCTTTCTCGGGACGAGCCTCATCGACTACCCGGGACGGATTTCCTCGGTCGTCTTCGTGGGCGGCTGCAACCTCTCCTGCCCCTTCTGCCACAATCCCGAGCTCGTGAGGCCGGACCTCCTCGAGGACCAGTACAGCCTCGACGAGGGCGAGGTAATCGCATCCCTCCAACAGAGGCGCGAATTCGTCGAAGGGGTCTGCATCACGGGCGGGGAGCCGCTCCTGCATCCGGGGCTGATCGCTTTCCTCGGCAGGATCAGGGACGAGACGGGTCTGCCTGTCAAGCTCGACACGAACGGCACCGTCCCGGCGAAGCTCTCCGAGGCGGCGGACCTCGTTAACTACGTCGCCATCGACATCAAGTCGTCTCCCGAAGGGTATCCCGACGCGACGGGGGGGAGGTCGACCGTCGATCCCGTGCTCGAGTCAGTCGTGATCGCGAAGGATTTCCCGGCGTACGAGCTCCGCACGACCATGGTCCCAGGGATCGTGTCAGCCGAGGATATAGAGAAGGTGCTCTTCCTCACCGGACGGGTAAAGAAGTACGTCCTTCAGAGGTTCCGCTCCGAAAAGACCCTCTCCCCCGAATTCACAGGAGTGCCGCCCTATTCCCGCGCATATCTCGAAGCGACCGCGGAGCGGCTTCGCATCTTCGCCGACGAGGTAGTGATAAGATCCTGACAGAGTGGGGAGGGGCGACGGAGGGTGCTTCCGCTGACCGGCCGGCTGGCAGGAAGAGCTAGGCCGCCCCTCCCCGGGCAATGAGATACCGTTTCTGGCACAGCGTGCCCTGCCTGACGAATCGGTTCCCTGGCAACTGCGGCCTGCGTTCCGCAGTCCTGCCCGCCGGACGACTGTTATAGCCTCATTTCATCCCCGGGTTCCAGGATGTCCGAGCCTTGTCCCTTCGGACCCGCCTGCGGCCTCCGGGGCGCCCGTGACCGTCCTTGTGATCTCCCTCCCGGAAGAGCATCATCGCGAGCTGTCTCCGCTTCTCGGTCGGCCTGCGCGCGACGAATGCAAGCGGACCGCCCGAGGGATCCAGCCCCGTGTAATACATGGCAGTGGCCATCGTCATCGGCGCGGGGAGGAACACCTGGACCTGCCTGGGGCGCAGATGCTGGCTCCGCAGCACCTCCTGGAGCCTCCTCATGTGCTCCTCCGTGGAGCCCGGGAAGGCTGCGATGAGGTAGGGAAGCACGTACTGCTCCTTCCCCGCCGCCGCCGAAGCCTCGTCGAACATCCGGCAGAATTCCAGATAGCTCTCCAGTGATGACTTCCTCATCAGCCGGAGGACATCCGGGGAGAAACTCTCGGGTGCGATCTTCAGGTGGCCGCCCGTGTACGAGGCCGCCAGCGCCTTCACGAAGGCCGGGTCCTTCACAGCGAGGTCCAGCCTGATCCCGCTCCCCACGCTGACGTGCCTGACACCGGGCGTGCCCGCGACTGCGTCGAGGAGCGCCGCGTAGCCGGATCCACGGGTCGCGAAGTTCCGGCAGATCGACGGGAACAGGCAGGAGATCCTGCGGCACGAGGCTTCCGCGGCCCGGTCCCTGCAGCCCAGGGAGTACATGTTCGCCGTCGGACCGCCGACGTCCGTGATGGTCCCCCGGAAGCCAGGCGCAGATGCGATCCGCTCGGCTTCGGCGAGGACCGATTTCCTGCTGCGTGATCGCACGGCCTTCCCCTGGTGCAGGCCCAGCGCGCAGAAGCTGCAGCCTCCGGCGCATCCCCTCACCGCCGTGATGGAATCGCGGATCATCTCCCATGCCGGGACGGGCCCCTCATACATGGGATGCGGGAGTCTTGTGAACGGAAGGGCATACACGGCATCCAGCTCAGCCGTCTCGAGAGGAGGGGCCGGAGGCTGGACGATGACGGCGCGCGTGTCGGTTCTCTGCAGCAGCATTCTGCCGCTCCATGGATTCGATTCGGCTTCCAGCATCCTGGTCATTTCCATGAAAGCCGCCGGGGAGGATGACACCTCCTCGTGGGACGGAAGCTCGACAGCCCCCTCCGCCATCTTGCCGCGCAGCTCCGACGAGCCTGCCCATACGGCCGTCCCGGCTATCCCGGGAAGCGGGAGGCCCTCCTCCATCCTTCGCGCGATCTCGACGATCTGCCTCTCCCCCATCCCGAATACGAGAATGTCCGCGCGGGTGTCGAGGAGGATCGAGCGCCTGACGGCGTCACTCCAGAAATCGTAGTGGCTCAGCCTTCGGAGACTCGCCTCTATCCCGCCCAGGACGAGGGGAGTGCCTGGCATGGCCTGGCGAATCCTGTTCCCGTATGCGAGGACCGCGCGGTCCGGCCTCAGACCGGGCCTGCCGCCCTCGCTGTAGTCGTCCTCGGAGCGCCGCCTGCCCAGTGACGTGTAGTTCGAGACCATCGAGTCCATGGCTCCAGCGGTGACGCCGCAGAAGAGGCGCGGGACCCCGAGCTTGAGGAAAGCCCCTGGATCGGTCCAGTCGGGCTGCGGCAGGATTCCGACCTTCAGCCCTAGCGACTCGAGCAGCCGTCCGACGAGAGCGGCGCCGAAGGAGGGATGGTCCACATACGCGTCGCCGGTTACCACCACGACATCGCATCGGTCCCACCCGAGCAGATCCATCTCTGCACGGGATGCAGGCAGGAACCGGGTGTTGGTTTGACTTCCGTTCATGCCCGTTACATTGTGCGGCGGAGGAAGGTGATGCAAATGAAAAAGGCATTCGCGCTGCTCGTCATCGCCGCCTTGCTCGCCGCGGCTGACGCTCCGGTCTCCCCTGTGCTGTGCAACCCCATCATCTCGGACTACATGTACGACGACTGCACGGCCTGCTGGATCACCTGGACCGGCGAGTGGAGGGCTGTCGCCTTCGGCGACATGGGCTGCCTTCTCACCGGGGCCGAGCTGTGGTTCTACCACTCCTCGACCTGGCCCTGGGACACGTCGCAGTTCGGCATATCCGCATGGGAGTGGGGATCCTCCGGGCCGGGGACCATGACCGACTGCGACACATGGTCTGCGATGCACATGACTGCCGCTATTGCGCCTCTGTACTGCCCCGCCGACTCCTTCTGGGTCATCATGCATACAGGCTTCTCCTCGGGCGGATGGCCTTCCGTGCTGGGCGACGGCAGCCCGAGGTCGGACCCGCACAGCCTCTACTCCGATGATTTCACGAACTGGACGCCCTGGAATCCCGGTACGGGCAGCTGCGACTATCTCATCCGGGGCAGCAGCATCATGTGGGGCCTGCAACCCTCGACCTGGGGGAGCATCAAGAGCTGCTGGTGACCTGTCCGTTCCTCTGACGCAGCCGGCATCGCCCAGCCTCCCGCACCTTCCGCGTACGGATCACGACAGAGGTGAGAACCCTGCGCCCTCCGGGCTCGTCCGCACCGTGTGCGCAGCCGTCTTCCGTCTCCAGGAGTTCGGATCGCTGCCGGAAAGCCCCGGGGACGATGCCGGCTCTGCTGCGGAAGGTCATATTCCTCCATCCCGGGGGCGCGGAATGTCGGGCATTCCCGGCTCCGCCGCGCCTGCTCCCGCACCCGGGGAGGGGAAGGCGGCAACCTGACAGACTGGATCCAGCTCCTCCTGCTCGCATCCGCAGGGTGCGCCGCCGGATTCTTCAACGTGGTCGCCGGAGGCGGCTCCCTGCTGACTCTGCCCGCACTCATCCTCATGGGGTATCCCCCGGTCGTGGCCAACGGCACCAACAGGCTGGCCGTCCTGGGGCAGAGCGCATCCTCGGTGCTGACATTCCGCAGGAAGGGCTTCTACGGCCTCCGGACAGCGGTGTTCCTCTCCGTCCCTGCCTGCATCGGAGCGGTGGCGGGCACGCTCGCGGCCCTGCATGTCTCCGCCGGCCAGTTCCGCGTGCTCCTCTCGACCGTCATGCTGGTCGCAGCCGCAACGCTCTTCGTGCCCCGCAGGCGCGGCTCGGTGGAGGACAGGCTTTCTCCGCGCGCCATGCCCCTGCAATTCGCCATTTTCGTCCTCATCGGCTTCTACGGCGGCTTCATACAGGCCGGGGTGGGCTTCCTCATAATGGCTGCCCTCTCCGGCCTGGGCCGCCTCGGGCTGGCGCGCACCAACAGCATCAAGGTGCTCGTCGTGGGAGCCTATACACTCCCCTCCCTGGCCATCTTCGTAGCGAACGGCAGCATCGCCTGGCTGCCCGCGCTCGTCCTCACCGCCGGCAACGCTCTGGGCGGGTGGGTCGGCACGTTGTTTTCCGTCGCTAAGGGCGAAGGGCGGATCCGCGCGATCCTGGCCATGGCGGTGGCAGCNATGGCTCTGAAGCTCGCAGGTGTGTTCTGAATCGAACGGGAGGCGGCATGAGAGCGGTCAGCGTGGTTTCAGTGGTCCTCGGCCTCGGCGTGTTCGTACTGGGCATTCTGGGCCTCCTCAGCGGCGGCGGGGCGGGATCGGGCATCCCCGTGCTGATCGGCGCTTCGCTGGCATATCTCGGCTTCCGGGGCGGCAGGCGCGGAACGGTCGTTTTCGGGCACGGATGCATCGTTGCGGGATGCTATCTCACAGCCTGGGGGGTTCATGTGGCCCAGGTCGTGGGCTCGGCTCCGACCTGGCTGCAGATCGTCACTCAACCCCTGTTCTGGGGTCTGTTCTCGATCTTCGGCGGCATCTGTGCCAACTTCCACGCATTCTGCTCCTGCGTCAGGAAGATGTCCGGGGAGGAGAAGAGCGCCTGCTGCAAGGATTGACAGGCTGTCTCCGGCCTACATCTCCAGTATCCCCCTGATGACGTCCGGGTCGGTCGCGATCCTCCAGAACCTCTTCCCCGCGATGTCCATGCCAGGCCGTTCGCAGGGCAGGTCAGGACTGCCTCCGGGGCTGTCCATGGCGTAATCCGAGAGCCCGACGGCCAGGGTATCCCGTACCGCGGGAGTCCTGATCACGGCAGAGAAGTCCACGAGCTGGGAATCAGTGCCGACCGAGCCCGTCGCAGCGATCATCCGGCCTCCTTCCCAGACCAGCATCGAGTCCGCCGTCAGCTCGAGCGTGTCCCCCCGGAGCTCCCAGCCACCCCATACGGTGCGCAGCCGGGACTCCCCGTCCATCTCGTTCTCGTGCCATTCGTACACCCCGCCGNGGAGCAGGGCGTACAGCTCGCAATAGCCGGAGCCCACGCATGTCGAGTTGTGCCAGAGGCCTTCCAGCGCGGGTGCGCCTCCGTGAGGCAACTGGAGCGAGAGGATGACTGCGAGCAGGGGCATGTCGGTCCTTCCCCTACTCCCGGACGAGTCCCGGAGGCAGGGGCTCGGTGGAGAGCCAATCCCCTAGTTTTTCACGGGCTCTCTGCACATAGGCGGCATTTCTCGCGTCAGGAGCGTGCCTGCGGGCCAGGGCCGGGAACAGTCCGAAGTTGATGTTGCTGGGCTGGTAATGCTTCCACTGAGACGAGGTGGCGTGGTGCAGCAGGCTGCCCATGGCGGTCTCCGCAGGCGGCGGGAGCGGCTCGTTCCCCAGAACCCTCGCGGCCGTGAACAGCCCGGCCATGATCCCGCATGCCGCAGACTCGATGTAGCCTTCCACTCCTGTTATCTGACCGGCCAGGGTCACCTCCTCGCGACCCCTCACGCGCAGGGTGCCGTCGAGGATCGCCGGGCCGTTGACGAATGTGTTCCTGTGCATCGAGCCGTACCTGAGGAATTCGGCCCTGCCGAGACCGGGGACGAGCCTGAAGACCCTCCGCTGCTCCGGGTGAGTCAGCTTCGTCTGGCAGCCCACGAGGTTCCATGCCGTGCCGGCCGCATTCTCCATCCTGAGCTGGATCACGGCGAAGGGACGCTGCCCGGTGCGCGGGTCCACGAGACCCACCGGCTTGAGAGGCCCGTGGAGGAGAGAGAGGCTCCCGGAGGCGGCGATGACCTCGACAGGCATGCAGCCGCTGAAGTGCAGCTCCCTCTCGAACGAGCGGAGCGGCACCGTCTCCGCCGAGAGAAGCTCGTCCAGGAAGGCCTGGTAATCGTCTTCCGACAGGGGGCAGTTCAGGTAGTCGTCGCCTCCGCCCTTGTCGTAGCGCGACTGGGCGAAAACCGCGGTCATGTCGAGCGACTCCGCGGATACGACAGGTGCGATGGCGTCGTAGAAATACAGGTGCTTAGAACCGGCGAGCAGCTCTATCTCGGCGGACATCCGGTCGCTCGTCAGCGGACCCGTCGCCAGGATGACGGGCCTGCCCGGGGGTATCCCGGTCGCCTCCCCCCTGACCACGGACACAAGGGGATCAGCCTCGAGCCTTTCCGTCACGGCCCTTCCGAATTTCTCCCTGTCCACGGCGAGGGCGTCGCCGGCCGGCACCCTGCAGGCGTCGGCGGCATCCATGACGAGGGATCCGAGTGCCCTCATCTCCTCCTTGAGCAGTCCGGCCGCATTCATCGGGTTGGAGGATCTGAGCGAGTTCGAGCAGACCAGCTCCGCCAGGAGGGAGGTGCGGTGCGCGGGAGTGCATGCGCAGGGCCTCATCTCCATGAGCTCGACGCTGATTCCGGCCCTTGCGAGGGCCCAGGCGGCTTCGCAGCCGGCAAGGCCTCCTCCGATCACCAGGACCTTCCCGGGCATGGCGGGGCGGGCGGGCGGCATCATCGCGCAGGATGCCGGGCACCGGATGGAATCAGGATGGCCATCAGCGCATCACCGTGAGCTTGCGCACGAGAGTTCCGCCGGGGAAGGCGAGCCTTGCGAAGTAGATCCCGCCGGGCATGCCTGCACAGTCCCACTCGCAGACATGCCAGCCCGCCTCCTGAAGGCCGCTGCCGGGGGTCGCCACT
>JGI20214J51650_10001297_pt1 | contig 15910 bp, 15 predicted proteins | sample WetSurMetagenome_FD_51650 | JGI IMG/M metagenome (IMG submission 51650) | reverse complement strand
GCAATTAAAATATTAAAAAACAGCGAAACGATAATTAATACGCATAAAACAATTTCAAAATTTCTCCTTGGGGGATATTCAAGAAAAAATACAATCAGCTCACTACTCGAAAGAATAAAAATTTTATCAAAACATTTTAATATATTTTATGTATTATTAAATCACGTCAAATTAGCTTTTAAATTCATAATACATATTATTAAATACAGGAAAATTTTATAATGCCGGACTTAAAATTACTAAAAATAAAATCGGAAATACTTACGCGAAAAATCGGTAACAAATTCGGAGTTGACGTAAAAATGACGGATGAAGAGGTTTTGCTGAAGCAATTACAATATAACAATATTGATTTAATCTTCGATATAGGGGCAAACACGGGACAGTTTGCCACTATGATTTTTAAACTTGGTTATAACGGAAGGATTGTATCTTTCGAACCTTTAACGTCTGCATACGAAATATTAAATAACAGGGGTAAAAAATTTTCAAACTGGACGATAGCCGAAAAATGTGCACTTGGAGAAGAGAACGGAGAAATTGAAATAAACATTTCAAAAAATTCAATAAGCAGTTCGGCAATGAATATATTAAACGAACATGTTACAGCTGCTCCTGATTCTAAATTTATCGGAAGTGAAAAAGTTAAAGTTTATAAACTTGATTCCATTTTTGATAAATATATACTCGATGAAAAAAATATTTTCATTAAAATAGATACGCAGGGATTCGAGGAAAAAATTCTAAACGGTGCGAACGAATCAATAAAAAAGGCAAAAGGGCTACTGGTAGAAACATCACTTGTACCTCTATATGAAGGACAGGCACTATTTCCCAAAATATACGACAGGATTACAAAACAGGGATTCGAACTATACGGAGTTCAATCTGCTTTTGTGAATAAAGAAACAGGAAGAGTGCTACAAATAGACGTGGTATTTTTCAGGGGGTAAGATTTTTTTCGGATTTCTTTTCCCTCGATATAAATAATACTGTAACAAGAGAGCCAAGTAAAATAAATTCAGCAATTATAAACCGGCTCTTAAATAACTCACCAAATATTTTTATTTGTTTTGTTAATAATAAATTATCCGGTATAGATAAAAGTAAATAACCAATAATGATTAATGTAATCAAAATATATTTTCTTTTTTTATAAAACTCGGGTAAAATTTCGATTACAATAAAAACAAAGGGCAAGAGCCATACCAAATTCATCACCCAGGTATAAGGGCTGGAAAGTGTTATAACAATCAAAATTATTTGCCAGTAAATAAACGGACTTACATTTGAATCCTGTTCAAATTTTTTTCTATATATAAAAAGAAAAATAAGAAATACACCAAACACAATCAACGAAAGGACTGAATTGGAAAGAAATTTTGGCAGGCTGACTTCAAGTATCCTGATAAATGACGCTTTTGAATTAAAGCTAATCGATTCGGTTAAATACATTCGTTCATCAACGATAGTTATCGAAGTCGGTGTCATAGGTAAATATGACTGTAAAATCCACGCAGGAATCCGCATTTCTTCAGTTCCCCCGCTTCCGTATTTTGCTATACGCGGAGCCTCTTTTGTTAAATAATCATATGATAAATTTTTCCCGCTAATTAAGAGAGTAAGTATTATTAAAATAATGACTCCCGTAAAATATCCATATATAACCTTATATTTTTTTTGAATAAAAAAGAATGGTATTAATAAAATGCTGTATAGTTTAAAAAGGGTTGCTATTCCGAAAAATACTCCCGATAAAAATTCGTATTTTTCTTTTTTAATCAATAATGAAAATCCAATTAATAAAAAAAGTAAAGTCACACAATCTATCTGCCCTCTTTCGAGCAAAGCAAGAAAAGGAAAAAAATTAAATGTAAGAATTCCGGATATAAGTATTTTAACTGTTTTCTTATATGCTTCTTCCTTGTCTTTTTTCCAAAAAATAAAAACAAGAAGCAAAAAACAAATTATCAAACAAAATAAATTGAAGAAATTCCAGACGTATTTCGCGTTTATGTAAGGCAGAGTAGCAATCGGCTGGAAAAGATTTGCAACAAGCGGCGGATAAAGGAACCTGCTGTGTTTAAAAGCGGCAATCCCATCCCATAAATTCCATCTCGTAAGGACATAATTTACATAAGGGGATAAATCGTTATTAAGCGATTTACCTGCCGAGTAATAAGCTGTGAAATCCATTTGAACGCTTTGCTCGGAAAAAAGTATGGTGTAGTGCATTACCCTATAAAAGGAAATTACAAGTATCAGCACAAGTATCGTTGTAAACAATATTTTTTTTACGCTTAATTTCATTTATACATCAAATAAAATTCCGACGCCCATACTCCAAGCAAAAATAAATCGAATGCTATTCCGAATATTTTTTTCGTTAAAGATAATTCTTTCCATAACATTTTCCCGTCCATCAATAATTTTACTGTACCCAAAACAAAAAACGGTACCAAAATATAATGATACCTTGCTAAAGCCACGAAGAAGAAAAACGTTATCATCCACGTAATAATGAAGCCATATATAAAAAATTTCTTTTTCTTAAAAGCCAGCAATCCCCAAACACCCATAAGCATAATTGCAAAATAAGGAATATTAACAAAAGCAATCAAAAAAGGATTAATAGATTTATATACCTCCGTTGATGTTTTACCTGTATTTTCACCGTGTGTAAAGTAAAGCAGTATTAATCTCTCGCTTGAAAAAAGATAACCGATTTTTTTAAATCCGGTAATTATAAATTTATGAGGATTGTGCAATGCATATTCTATTCCTTCTTTATAAAATGCCTTATCCCTTGCTACTTCATCGGTTATGTTAAACATCGGGTTTGATTCTTCTATTTTGTAATACCATGTTCCCGTTGCATTCGGATTACTCCCCGACCAGAATGTAAATCCTCCCTGGGTTGCTATGGTAAAGGTATTCAAAACAACTTTATTTCTTATCAGCCATGGTGCAATCACCAAAGCCAATCCAACCAAAAACAAAAATGAATATTGCAAAACTCTTTTTACCCTTTTCGTTTTAAACCCTTCAAATAGTTGTTTTCTGTTTTTGAAGATATAGATTAACATTAAAAAAATTGACAGCGAAAATGATGAGCGGATTAACACCGCATATCCCCAGAGCAATCCTATAAAAAATATTTTATAATTTATCTCTTCGTTTAAACAGTAATAGAGTATTATTACGGCAAGCATTCCGAATACAGGTTCGGTTAATACCGTTTGAGAAAATAAAATATTGGAAGGAATAAAAGTAAAAATTGCAAGAGAAATCAGTGACCATTTTTCGTCGAATAATTTTAAGCAGATTAAAAAGAAAAATATTCCCGTAATAATTTCCAGTAATGAATTTACTACCCTTACCCACACCTGTTCCGCCCCAAACAGCTTATAAACTCCGGCAAGAAAAAGCGGATACCCGCAGGAAAAATTTGCGGTCGGTTTACCTGCTTCAAAAGAGTATTCTCCGAACTTAACAAGGTTAATTGCTATCCTGTGGTAATCAAGACTATCCGAACGAATCTCAGCAGGAAGAGTAAATACAAGAAATATTTTTATTATTAAAGCAGAGAAGAGAATTAAATAAAAATATTTTTTTTGCGAATAGGATAAATTTTTAAAATTATTCATTTTGAAAATCATCTTTTTAGTATTCTAAACTTTTTACTTTTGATATTTTAGTAATCTATAGAACAAATTTATTAAAACCTAAAATAAATATTCCTTACTACAGTGGATTCCCGATAAGAGCATTCGGGAATGACAAAAACATCGAACATTTAAATTTTTTCTGCAAGAACTATTACGCCTGTTCCTTCTTTGTTTTCGGATTTAACATCGAGCCACATTAAAATCAAAACAAGCCATAATGTGAATAAATAATATATAGGTAAAATCAGAATTAATATTTTCGATACACCTGCAAGTAATATAGGATATTTGATTCCGAGCCGCCATGAAATCGTTCCAAATTTTCCGTATGAATACCTGAAGTCCGTTACTCTCAGTCCTGCCCTTTCGAGTTTTTCTGTGATTTCCTTTTTTGAATACCCGACTCTTGCGTGCTCTTCTATAAAACTCTCGTCGTCGTGGTCGTGTGCATCGCTGCCGCCTAAATCGGATGGTGTATTGATAAGTAACTTTCCACCTTTTTTCAAAGCTTTTGCAAAATTTTTAAACACAATTTCATCCTCTACGATATGCTCCATCACGTCAACCGATAAAATAAAATCATATTCATTTTCATAATTAATTTTTGTCAAATCTGCAATTTCAAACTTTACCCTATCTATTTTACATTTTGAAAAAAAGTATCTGCAATCTTCTACCTGCTCTTCTTTTACGTCAACGGCAAAAATATCCGAAGTCGGAAAATGCTTTGCAAGAAAATAAGTATATTGCCCGAATCCCATACCGGCATCGAATATATTTAGTTTTCCGTTATTTTTTATTTTTTCTCTTATTTCTTTCCTTACGTGCCAAGAGCGTAAAAACATTAAATCGAGAATCCAATAAAAAATTTTTCTTAAAAATATATTTTTCGATACAAGATTTCCGAAAGACTTTTTAATGGGGTCATATTTCATATTCTATCTTATTTATATTTTACTATTATTCAAAATTATTATAATTTACAAACGGAGAATGTTAAATTATAAATGTTAAATGTTAAATTAAGAGCTTTTATTTTCTGTCAACTCGTAAATATTTTCCGTAAATGCTTCCCACGAATATTTTAACTTTTCAGTTTTAATATTTTCCGAAAATTTTTCTTCCAAATTTTCACCGTAAAATCTTTTCACTGCGTTGGCTATATCATTAACATTCCCGGGATTTATAATTATTCCGGTTTTTTCCGAAATCACAACCTCCGAAAGACCGCCTACATCGGTCACGATAACTGGTTTATCGTAATAATATGCAATCTGTACAATCCCGCTCTGTGTGGCATCCGTGTATGGCAGTGCAAGGCAGTCACAGGCCGAAAAGAAATACCTGACTTTTTCATCCGGCATAAAATCAGAAAGTAAGACTATATTATTTTCAAGTTTGAGTTCTTTAATCTTTTCTTTATAGGGCTTCTCATCATCATAAAATTCACCTGCAATTAATAGCTTTACATTATTACTCATTAAAATCTCAGTCATCGCTTCTATTAAATACATTAAACCTTTATATTTTCTAATATACCCAAAAAACAGAATTACTTTCTCCGTATCGAACTTTACATTATAGTTTTCTTCTATATATTTTCTTGCCTTTGTTTTTTCAATCTTTTCTCCGAAAATATTATATAGCGGGTGCGGAGAAAGTTTATAAGGTTTATTTTTCTTGTTGAATTTTATCAAATCCTTTTCCACCGTTTTTGATTGTACTATAAAATAACTTACCGTAGAAAAAACCAGTTTTGTAAATAATTTATCTCCGATTCTTTTTTCGTGTGGTATCACATTATCGCAGATAAAAAGAACTTTTGTTTTACTGAATATCTTTACCCAAAAAGAAATCGTAAAAAAGCACAGTGCAAAAAATGGTATCCAGTATTTATATATCAGTAAATCGGGTTTTTCCTTTCTTATTTTCATCGCAGTAAAAAACCAGTTGAATGGATTTATAGAGTCAACCGAAATGACATTTTTATCTTTGGAAATTTTGAACGCAGGCTCTCCGGTTTCATATTGCGTTTTTCCGGGGAATAGAAATTCGGGATATTGCCTTTTAAATGAAAATATTTTTACATCATTTTTTTCGGAAAGGTATTTGAACAATATGGAATTATACTGTGCTATTCCACCTCTCATCGGGTATGCAGTTCCTATTAATACAATCTTCATCGATATCAGCCTAATAATTTAACGGCAGAATTAAAAACATCTTCGGGTAAAAGAAAGTCCATACAATTATATTCGGGATTTACACACTTCGGACTGAAGTAGCATTTGCATTTTTTGCGGGGTTGTATAATTTCTCCGTTTCCGTAAAGTTCATATTCATTCGGATTGAAAATATTATTCATCAACACAAGTTTCTTTTCTAAACCAATTGCAATATGCATAGTCATTGTAACCTGAGTAATTACTAATTCACATTTATTTACAAGATTTAAAAAGGTTTTCAAAGAAAAGTGTCCGAAATATTTTGCTTTTGTATTTTCGGCATAAAGTTTATTTTTTTTATCTTCCTGCGGACCGCCAAGCAGTATAACTTCATACCCTTTATCTATTAATCTGTGTATCAGGTTTATCCAGTTATCATCACTCCAGAGCCTTGAAGTCCACCTCTCGCCGCAACCAGTATTTAATCCAATTACTTTCTTACTTATATTTATATCCCACTTTTTGTCATACTTTTCGTCAATTTCCAGTATATATTTTTCTTTTTTGAATTTGTACCCGCAAATTTCAAAGATTTCTTCTAAGTAGCTTTTCTTATTTTCTTTAGATAGATTATCGAAAACACCCGTAAGGTATTTATACTCAGCAAATTCATCTACGGGAAAACACAAACCATTTTTAATAGTATAACCAAATTTTTTCTTTGCTTTTATATTATTCATCAGGGCAATTGCTTCTCTATCTTTATCCAAGTTAACCGCTATATCGAATTCGACTTCTTTTAAATACATAATATTTTGAACATTGCACTTTAATACCACATCCACACTATATTCGGAATTCACCGGAACGAGTTCGGGTGTATAAGTCAGCCAAAATATTTTACCATTCGGATATTCTTTTTTCAAAGGATATAGAAGCGGAGTCGTACGAATCACGTCACCGGCGGCACCAAGTTTTATTATAAGAATTTTCGAATTAGTTTTCTCGTAAAATTCGCATTTATCACACATCACACCAAACTGCTTATTTTGCCTGCAAGGAATATCCCCTTTGAAATACCTGCAATCTATTTTTAAATCCGATATTTTAAACATAATATTTCTAGTAATTTATATATTTTCTTATTCTTTAAATATAAAATTATTATGTTTTAAAAGTAATTCATTAAATAAATGACATTGCTATATTTTAAATAAACAGCGTAGAAATATTATGCTTATTTGTATCTTCCATTTTCAACTATCAAAAATCTTGCTAAATTAATCTGAATTATTTATCTTATTTAAAAGGGGGTAATATAATGGCAATATTAAAAGACTTATTAGTTGATAAACGATTTTTCTTTGTGAAGACAGGAATGTCCGTTTTTGACGTTGCAAAATATATGGATTTACATAACATCGGAGCTGTTCCTGTACTAGACACAGAAAACAAATTAAAAGGTATCTTTTCCGAAAGAGACCTTATGCGAAAATGTATCGCAAAGGAACTTGACCTGAAAACCACTATTATAGATGATGTGATGACAACGCAGGTTATTGTAATCGAATCAAAAGATACACCTGAATACTGTATGCAAATTTTAAAGCAACAAAAAATACGCCATATACCCGTTATCGAAGAAAATAAACTCATCGGCTTAATCTCGATGAGAGATGTACTCCTCTACGATATGAAACTGAAAGAAGAAAAAATAGATATGCTAAACACATATATCCAATATAACGGGTAAAAATAAAAATGATTTATGACCAGAAGAATTGTATTATTAACAAACGATATTGAATTCGAAAACTTCATAAAAATTTCCGCACTTACGCTGACAAAGCTAAACTACCAAGTGGATATATTTAAAGAAATTGGAAACGACATTGATTTGGTAATAATAGATTTCGATAATCCTGAAAATCTTGAAGTGTTAAAATCAATAAGAAAAATTTCTGAATTTCAGAATAAAAAAATTATTGGAGTAATATCAAATGGCTCTGAAACGTTCCCAATCAGGGGATTGGGAACGAGTTCTTATGAAATATTTTTCGAATCCGGTTGCGATTCGATCATGACAAAAAAAGAATTTGAAGTAGCCGGGAATAATATATTGATGTATTAAATTACGTTCCTACGCTGGAGCGTAGGAACGAGGATAATTTAAATCATAAAACGATATTTTTATTATTCTAACGATTCTAAATATTGCTCCGCATCTTTTGCTGCCATACAGCCCGTACCGGCAGCTGTAACTGCCTGCCTGTAATGCGCATCCTGTGCATCCCCGCAAGCAAATACTCCGGGAATATTTGTTTTTGTATTTGATTTTTCTGTTATAATATAACCGACTTCATCCATATTTAAAATATCTTTGAAAATTTTTGTGTTCGGGTCGTGACCTATTGCTATAAATACACCTTCGCATTCGTGGTTAATAATTTCGTTTGTCTTTACATTTTTCAATTTAATACCCGTTACCATTTTTCTGCCTTCACCTTCTTTTCCGCAGATTTCTTCAATAACGGAATTTAACGCAAATTTTATTTTCGGATGTCTTTTTGCTCTATCCAGCATTGCAGGTGATGCTCTGAATCCTTCACGCCTGTGTATCAATAATACTTCCGAGCATATATTTGCCAGATAAGTGGCTTCTTCCATTGCGGTATCACCACCGCCAACAACAACAACTTTTTGATTCCTGAAAAAGAATCCGTCACAGGTTGCACAGGCAGAAACTCCCGAACCCATATAATGTTTTTCCGACGGTAAACCAAGATAACGTGCAGATGCACCCGTTGCTATTATAACCGAATCAGACGTATATTTTGCATTATCATCCGAAAAAACCTCGAAAGGTTTTTTCGAAAAATCGACTTTAATTAATGTTTTATAAATAGAAGTAGCTCCAACTCTCAGAGCTTGCTTCCTCATTGTATCCATAAGTTCCGGACCTGATATTCCGTGCTCGAAGCCGGGATAGTTTTCTATATCGGTTGTAATCATAAGTTGTCCGCCGGGCTGCGAACCTTCGAAGATTACCGGTTCGAGATTGGCACGCGCTGCATATATTCCGGCTGCGAATCCCGCAGGACCCGAGCCGATGATTAATACTTTGTAATGATTATTTGTGTCTGGCATAGATTTTATATTTTAATTAATAAATAAGTTCTCTTTATATCCCGATGACCCGGAGGGTACCCCGCTTCACTCATCGGGATTAGTTCGACTTACATCCCGTAAACGGGATGAGTCTTACTAAAACTTTAATTTTTCTTTTACCTGTTGATTGTTTGGATTTAGCTCTAACGCTTTCTCCCAGTATTTTTTTGCGTTTTTATAATCCTTGAGCGCATCATACACATCGCCGAGATGCTCCATCAGCACTGCACTCGAGCCGCTGATGCTAACCGCTTTTTCAATATATTTTTTCGCTTCTTCGTACCTGCCAAGTTTATAATTTATCCATCCGTAAGTGTCTAAATAAGATGAACTGTTTGGCTCTTTTTCAATAGTAAATTTAGACATATCCAATGCTCTTTCTAATTTCACTCCACGCTCCGAAAGGTTATAGGCATAATTATTTAATACAAGAACATTATACGGGTCGAGCTTTAATGCCCGCTCATAAACATCATCTGCTTCTTCATATCTTTTTAATCCATTAAGTGCTAAAGCTAATGTTGACATAACAGAAATTTCATCGGGCGAGATTGTTAATGATTTTTCAAAATATTTTACTGCTTCGGGTTCTTCTCCCTTCCGCTGAAGAGTTAATCCGTAAAAATAATTCATCCTGAAATCTTCGGGATAAAGAGATATACCTCTCGTAAGAATTTCATTCGCTTTATCGTTCATCCCTATTCTAAAAAATGTAAAACCGATTTGTAACAGAGCTTCCTTTGTTGTATCAGCAAGGTTAAGAGCCTGCTGTAGCTTGTTCACTCCTGCCTGAGTATTCTGGCTTGAAATATCGAGTTCGGCAAGATAATAATATGGTATCCATTCTCCGGGATATTTTTCGTTAAGATTTCCGAAAATATTTTTCGCAACACCCACCGCCGCATTATCCTGCGAAATCGAATTGAAATATAATTCTCCAAGCTGAACTTTTTCTCCATAATTCAGCGTATCCCTGCCGAGCAGTTTTGCAAAATTTTCAAAACCTTTTTCAGTTTCGTTTCCTTTGAAATATAGCTTAACAAGTTCTGACTGGATGTTTTTGTTTTCCGGGTTCAGAATATAAAAATCTTCAAATACTTTTCTTGCTTCGTTGTCCCGATTCAGTTTAACATACAAAGCACCAAGCTGTTGAAGGAATGTCGAGCTATACGGGTCTAATCTTAAAGCATATTGAATTACTTCAAGGCATTTTTCATAATTCTGATACCCGTAATATATATCATACATTCTTCTTAGAATTTCAAGGTCAAATCCCGCTATATCTGTCAGCTTCTCATAAATTACGATTGCTTTTGATGGTTTCTTTAATTCTTCATAAATTCTTGCAAGATTATAAAGCCCGTAAGTAAAATTAGAATCTATTTCCAAAATGTTTTCGTAAATTTCCGCAGCCTTCTGGAGGTTATCCATTGTGTAATAAATCCTTGCTTTATGCTCGAGGTAATCTATATCGTAAGGCGAAAATCTTAAAGCATTATTAATTTCAAAAAGAGCATCCTGCATTTTTCCTTGCTCAGAATATAATTGAGAGATTGCGTAATAAATTCCAGGAGACTTATAGTACTTCAGAGCGGTTTTATAATTTTCCAAAGCCGCATAAACATCCCCTTTTATCTCTTCAGTTTTTCCATCTATAAAAAATTGAATGGAATTAAGAGAGTCCTGAATACCCTGGGAGTAAACAGGTGAAAACGACAATACTAAAAAAAATGTTATTATTAATGAAAATTTTTTCACATGTAAAAATATAATTAATAGAAGTAACTCTAAAGTCAAAAGAGGGACTTTAAATAGTGTTAAAAGTTTTATTTTTATAACTTATATTATAAGGTAAACGTTCAAACCCTTTTAGATTTATGAAATTTGATTTAGAAACTATACTTTTTATTATTTTCGGTGGTGCGGCAGTTTTCACTGCAATAATGATGATTACACGCAGAAGCCCTGTATCGAGCGCTATATACCTTATTATAAATTTCGCTATGGTATCAGGGATTTACCTGCTGCTTAAGGCACAATTCATCGCTATAATACAGGTACTTGTGTATATGGGTGCTATTATGGTTTTATTCCTTTTTGTAATTATGCTTTTGAACCTGAAAGAAGAACAAAAACTTTCCGAAAATTTTTCGTATACAAAAATCACTGCAATTTTATTTTCGATTGCACTATTTAGTTTGTTGTCCTTTACGTTTTATTTTGGATTTGAGAAAAAATACTCTGAACTAAATTTCAACGCCGAAAATATTGGTAAAGCGGAATTCCTCGGAAAAGAACTTTTTACAACTTATTCATTTCCTGTAATCATAACGGGAATACTACTCACCGCAGCAATAATTGGAGCGGTAGTATTGGCGAAGAAGAAGTTCGAATAAAAATCTATCCCTATAAAAATTCATTAAATCAATAGCCACGAGTTTTAACTCGTGGAAATGAATAAATAAAAAATGGCTTTAGCCGTTATTTTTTCGGCTAAAGCCAAATTACTATTAATACTAAACCACAACCTACCTGCCCGACGCAGACGGGAAGGTCGTGGCTACTCAGAATTTTTTAAATCACCTCAAATCCCGTATATTTCCTCAAAACTTCCGGTACGACGATATTTCCGTCTTTTGTCTGGTTGGATTCAAGAAGTGAGACCATCAGGCGTGAAGTTGCAAGTCCCGAGCCGTTTAAGATATGTACGAGTTCGGTTTTTGTTTTTCCGCCTTCGATAATTTTTTTATATCTTATTTTTGCCCTGCGTGATTGGAAATCAGTGCAATTGCTTACGGACGAGGCTTCCAGCCATTTATCTTCCGCATAAGACCAGACTTCGATGTCGTAACATTTACTTGCCGAAAATCCGATGTCACCGGTGCAGAGTTCTATGATTCTGTAATGAACTTTCAAACCATCGAGAATTCTGCGTGCATCGAGAACCATTTTTTCCATTTCTTCATAGGAATGTTCGGGCTGGCAGAAATTTACCAATTCCACTTTATTAAACTGGTGAACCCGCAGAAATCCTTTTGTATCTTTTCCGTAGCTTCCTGCCTCACGTCTGAAGCAATTCGTGAAACCGCAATACTTTAGAGGCAGTTCGTCCTGTTTGAAAATTTCATCACGGTGAATATTTACAATGGAAACTTCAGCCGTAGGAATTGCAAATAAATCATCGGGGACGGTTCGGTACATATCCTCTTCAAATTTAGGTACTTTCTCCGCCGCTTCCATAGATGCCCTGCTAACCAGAACAGGAGTTATAACTTCTTTGTAACCGTTAGCAAGATGTGTATCGAGCATATAATTAATTAATGCTCTCTCAAGTGTTGCACCTTTACCTTTGTAAAGCGCAAATCCGCTTCCGGAAATTTTCGTACCTCGCTCAAAATCAAGTATATCAAGCATCTTGCCAAGTTCAACGTGGTCTTTTACTTTGAAATCAAAATTTAATTTTTCTCCGCATACAATTTTTTCGACATTATCATCGGCAGATTTTCCTAAAGGAACGCCGTCATCAGGAAGTGCGGGAATGTAATAAAGTTCTTTTTCTATTTCCTCGTCAACTTTGCGAAGCTCTTCATCGAATCCTTTTATTTCATCCGAAACTTTTTTCATTTCCGCAATTTTATCATCGGTATTTTGCTTGTTATTTTTCATCGTACCGATTTCGTCGGAAACTTTATTACGTAATTCTTTTAGAACTTCTGCTTTTTTAATTATTGCGAGACGCTTTTTATCTATCTCCTGTAATTTTAAAATTACAGAATCGTCTTCGTTCCTGTCTTTTAATTTTCCCCTGACATAATCGGGATTCTCACGGATTAGTTTTATATCTAACATAATTTTTTATATTTTCAAATGGATTCCCGCTTTCGCGGGAATGACAAACGTATTTTTTGTTATTTATTATTTGTTATTTGCTATTTGCTATTTGCTATTTGCTATTTGCTATTTGCTATTTGCTATTTGCTATTTGCTATTTGCTATTTGCTTTTAATAACCTAATTGGTACTTTAAAAATCTTAATGCTTCAACCGTATCCATTGGTTTAAATTCAAGTTCTGTTTCGGTTTTCAAAGTTATCAATCCCGAATTCAGCGGTCTCGGAGCAGGTTGATTTAAATCTCTCGTTTTTATTTTTTTTATTAATTTTTTATCGAACCCGAATACATCACACATTTTCATAGCAAAGTCATACCTTGATTCGATATCTCTTCCTGCAATATTATAAATTCCCTTGCAATTTTTTTCTATTAATTTCAGAGAACCGTATGCAAGGTCATCTGCAATTGTGCTGTTACCAACCATATCATCGACAATATTAATAGGCTCTTTACTCTTTAATTTATTAATCATCCATAAAGCAAAATTCGGTTTCACGTTTACACCAAGCCCATACAGAACCATAGTCCTGATAATTGCAAAATCAACACCGCTTGTAGTAAGTGCATTTTCGCTAGCAAGTTTTGATCTGCCGTAAAACGAAATCGGATTTGGAGTTGCTTTTTCGTTATACGGTCCATATTTCCCGTCAAAAATATAATCGGTTGAATAATGCACAATCTTTGCATCATTAATCCTCGATGCAATTATTAAATTTTTAACAGCATCTACATTTAGTTTCCAGCAAAGTTCTCTTTCCGTTTCGCATTTATCCACATCTGTAAACGCGGCACAGTTTACAATAATTTTAGGATTAAATTCTTTAACTGCTTTTTTTACTTCTTCTTTATTCGTAATATCGAGCATGTAATACTCCGAGCCGAAACTGACAAACGCCTTATCTTCTACCGAACTTTGTATAAGTTCAAATTCAGACTCCCGAGTAAAAATATGCATTACTGCCTGCCCGAGAAGTCCGTTAGCACCGGTTATTAAAATTCTATCTGCCACTTTATCTTAATTTATATAATTCGTCAATACCTTCGAGCGAGGTATTGAATGATGCAATGCGTGTTGAGTAATGAAGACTCTTTCTAAAATTTCCGTTTTTCGAATAATCGAGAATAAAAGAAGCCGCAAAAACATCTCCGCATCCCGTACTATCAACAAAATGCGGATTCTCTATAGCACTCACATCATCCCTGTCAAGGTCATAATAAGTTTCTCCTCCGAAAGATTTTTCTTTTTTGGTAAATCCGCTTACGCCGTTTTTACCGCGAGTAACAATTATCCCTTTTACATTATTCTTCATATTAATCAAAATTTCCTCTGCTACTTCATATTCGTTTTTTATCGTTCGCGAAAGAGTAGTTATTTCAAATTCATTCATTTGTAATGTATCCGTATTTGAGCACCATTCTCTCCACTGTTCGAGATTCGTATGCTCCCTTGTTCCGTCAGGGTTTGTTTTCATAACAAGGTTGTGAATATCTATATGCATAAATCCGCCAAAATTTTTACGAATACTTTTTAATGTATCAAGAGTAATATCAACACCGGATATCATATTTATAAGTATTGCATCTGCAATCGGGATAAATTTTTCTATCGATTCGTAATCCAATGTATAAGTAGGCTCCGTTGATGTCTCCATTCTTGCCGATTTTCCGGAATTATATAAATCGTAATATAAATTTACCTTTCGTGTCGGGTGGGAAACATTATAAATTCCGTCTGTTTTTATATTCGGGTATTTTTTAAAAATATTCAGAATGTTATCGTATTCATCGCTTCCCAAATTCATAATAGGATAAATGAAATCATCTTTCCCGGAAAGCACAGAAAGAGAAATAATCGAATATAAAATTCCACCGTAACTGTGAATTACCTCACCGTCAGATTTATGTATCATATCGACACAAGGCTCACCTATTATTAAATAATTCATATAAATTTTTATTAACGCATTTTTACAATATCGCTGCCGATAATAAACTAAACAATCAGATTTTTACAATGGAAAAAATAAAATTATTTTTCGTCGAATGCTTTTCTTAATTGCTCTCTGGATTCCTGCCTCGCTTTACTTCCGCCGAAGTTAATTGTTAAAGAACCCTGATGAGTTATTCCCAGATCCTGTGATTTATACAAAGCATAATCAAGCTGAAATATTCTGTAATTAAAACCAATTCCACCCGTAAAGGATGTAGGCTCGCTTCCTACTCCGGCTCTTAAATCAACAAAATCCAGTAAAGAATATTCAAACCCCCCGCGAACCGAAATAGGATACTTAACATCTTTTTCGATTTCGAAAATTAATCCAACCTCGTTCAAAGGTTTATAATTCAATCCTGTTCTGTATACCTGGGCAATTTTTTCTTTAGAAGTTCCTATTGTCGAACCTGTTACATTCTTTCCGAAAAATCCCCATCGTAAATATTTATTTATATAAGCCATTGCCCCGACGTCGACTCCAAAAGAAGAAGCAGAACCGTAATTCTGTATATTTAAATGGTAAAAATTAAAATTAACACCGTAAAACACTCTGTTCTTATACCCGTTTCCATATGATAACAAAATATTTGTTTCTTTGTATAAATCAAAACCATAAGTACGAAGCCCCGTACCCAACACTCCAAATTTCATAGGCTCCGCAAATGTAAAAGCTGCTGTAGATAATTCGGTTAAACCAAAAGGTGCAGGACTATAAAACACCGAGAAATCCCTGTATTTCATTTGTCCAAGCCCCGCCGGGTTATAAAAAATGGCAAGTGAATTGTTTGAAAGTGAAGTAAATGCTCCGTTTAGACCAACGGCTCTCGCTCCCAAATCAACATTTTCGAATTGGGCATTACCGGTTTTAATCGTAAAAATCATAAGTAATACGACCAAACCCCTAAAATAGCGATTATATAAAAAATAATAATTCACGTGATATTGAATTGATTATTTAAAATAAGAATTCAAAATTAAATTAGAAACTTATAAAATAGCGATAAAATGAATTGTAAAAATATA
>JGI20214J51650_10001296_pt1 | contig 15911 bp, 14 predicted proteins | sample WetSurMetagenome_FD_51650 | JGI IMG/M metagenome (IMG submission 51650) | reverse complement strand
CGGCACGTTTGTAAAGAGCGTTTCCTCGGGAATGCCGGGCGGCCCCGGCGCGACGATGCTCCTGGCGGGGGAACGATAAAAAAGCGAAGGCCCCCTCCGGGGCCTTCGCGGACCATCGCCGGTGCGTCGTGCTTCTACACCGAATTGATGACGAACCTCACCGTATATTCGTTGGTCACGCCGCCGATTTCCACGGGAAAGACCACCTGCGCGGTCTTGCCGACGTCGGAGTTCGAGAAAATCGGCACCATGCTCCACCCGCCGCTCCCGTACAAGTACACGTTGATGTTTTCGGACGGCAACAGGAAGTCGGACAGGGTTTCTCCTTTATAAACCCGGCTGGAATGTTGGGCCACGTTTTTCTGGGCATAGACGATTCCGCCGTGGATTACCCGCCTGCGTTCGCCCCGCGGGTTGATGTAGGCGGCCTTTTCCCAGTCCACGGTGAGCGTTTTGCCGGTCTTGTTCTTGAGGGAGAATTCGATCTGGTACATGGTGACGGAAAACGTGATGTCGACCAGGCTGTCGGAAATACGGCACCGGGAAACGGATGAATCGGGAACCTTCGAAACCGCGACCGGCTCGACGGCGCCGGAGGCGGAACTGCGGTGATGCGCGTCGAGCGGAGAGAAGTTGCAGAAATAGGGCGCGAAGCCGCACGAGACGGCGAAAAGGAATACAGCGGGGACACACAGGGCGATTTTATTCATGCGAAAACTCCGGCGGTGGTTGGGTGGTTGAAAAATAAATTGTGGCCGACGTGATGGCGATTTTATGGGCGCATACCGCCGTCGCAAGCACACGACCTTCGATTCCCGCCGACAGGGCGCACGGCGGGGTCAATGGAACAAAATGATTCTCCCACCCGGCGTTCGTACCGGAATAAAATAGATATGCTCTCCCGAGGTTGAGTCCTTCCAGTCGCGCGAATCCTCCGAATTATGCGGGTTGATTTTCGGATGCTTGACGCAGAGAACCCTCACGGCGTCCCTTGTCCGTTCGCCCCGCCGCTGTTCAATGCGCGGGTCGCTTTGAAGGTCCGCCGAAAAACATCGAATAATCTCCGGAGAAACCTGAGTGAAGGCAGCGCCGTTAAAAAACCGTTCAAAGCTCTTGACCTATAAGACGTAAAACTTGCTTTTTGCGTCCGGAATAGGTAGTTTTTGCAAAGGAGCGGTTTAGTATATCCGGAAGGAGTTTGGGAGCGGATTGATCTCTTTAAGGGAACATGCAAAGAAAATGTGCCGAGTAATATAGTTGGGCGTTATGTCGTCTGACGATATAATTAATTATATCGTTTGCAATCTAATACATGTTATGCACAAAATATGGAAAAAATAAAAGAAACCGACTTGGACATTGAAAAGTTGCTCATGAACAGCTTGCGAGCTGCAAATGCATTAGGGAGATTTTTATATCAAATTGACAATGGGATAAGACAATGGGTAATGAATAATCAAGAATCAATACGTAAATTCATTATTCTCGCAGATAATATCAAGGAAAGCTTAGACTATGCGGAAAAAGCTAGGAAAAAAATGATCGAAGCTGGGTTTGTTGCCGGAGATTATTCGTTTAGTTTCCTTGATATTATGGAATTAGGACAATACAGTCAAGAAGAATATGAGAATGCCGTATACACTAAATCGATTGAAGAAAAAGCCGAGAAAGATTTATTAGAATTAATGCAAAAACGACCAATATTATCCAAACGGTGTATGCTTGTGCAACAAGCAATAGAATTACACAGGAAAAGAGAATTCGCTGGAGCTGTCGTCTTAACATTGTCTCAAATTGAAGGATTGTTTAATGATTTACTAATAGAAAAAGGCTATGCTGAAATAAATGAAAATGGCGAAATTATGGCAAATAAAAGTGTTCTGCTCGGAATAAAAAAGAAATTAGAGCATATGAAGAAAATGGAAAAAGGGAAGGAAGAAATAGTTGATGTTTTGATTTCCAATGCTTTTATTGAGAATCAAACACCAGAAGGATTCAACAATTTCAGAAATTCGATATTGCATGGAAGCAATATCGAATTTGCAAATATGGGAGTATCAACAAAGGTAATACTTTGGCTTTACGCTGTTGTTTATAACTATTGTTTGTTTGGAAAAACCGAAATTACAAAAAGTGCATAACAACGCGCTAAATCATGACCGTCCGCATTTGCAAACGCAGTTGGTTCGCTAGCGGCTGGTTCTTCAAGATAACTTCGTGGTTTGCGGCGGGAAAATGCGGTCGTAGTCCGGCATATTAGCGCGAGCGTTAAGGTATATAAATCCAAGAAAAGATTGCAAATGAACTATCCAAGTTTGTTGTCAATTATTCTATTCTTTATTGTAACAATTGTGTTGTTCCCGTCCTTAAAGAGATTTGTCAAAACGTTGCCTGAAACTTTCATACCAAAGAATATGAGGACCAATGCTTTTATGTTTGGTCAATCTGCTGCAATACCTGGAATTGTACTTGCTATGTTTTACGGCTCTGAGTGGCTACCCGAAATTTTGCTATGCATGTTGATAACCGCAATAATATTACTTCTGGTTAACAGATTTCGAATAAAGGAAGAAATAAATACGGATAAGAATTAATAAAATGATAATGCCAATCAAGTCACCAAAATTGAAAACAATTAACCTCTAACATATAGATAAAGTCCCGCAGTCAAGTCAAAAAAGCACCCCGGTCCAATTTTCATATTCAAGGCGAAGCGTGGCTGCTTTCGAATTTGTCCTTACCGGTTATCCTCCATCAATGGGCTGTCAAGAAAAAGGCGCCACGGATATTCCGTGACGCCCTTGTAAAATCGGGGGTGTCGTCGAACCGGCGGCGCGATAGGTCAGAAGTAAATAAAACTCATCAACGAATGCGCCGGTATCGACGGCTTGACCGCCTGCGTCCCCTGTTTGATTTTGAACGATACCGCGGCGGCCGACTTGTTGAGCACCTCCACCACGATACTGCCGTTCTGGTTCTTGAACGTGGCGATCTCAAGGCCCGTGGCCGAAAAGGCATTCAGGACGCGAACCGCGCCGGGCTGGACATATTTGCTGAAATGCGCCATATAATAGTAATTGGGGAAAATTTTAATGCCGTTGGTCGCCGAATCCAGCACGATGGGGCCCACGCAGCTTCCCGGCTCGGGCCTGTTGTGGTACGGCCCGCCGTTGTAATCGGTCACCAGGTTCCAGGTGAGGTAGCCGCCCGACCAGTGGTTGATGTCGCCGATGATCTCGTGGGCCATGCGCTCGGCCTCGGTCCATGAGTCGCGCACGCTGCATTCGGTGCCGATCATGGGGTAGGTCGGAAATGCGTCGTGCGTGGCGTCCATGTTGCTGAACTGGTCGCCCGAGTAACGGTGATAGGCTATGCCCCACGCGTAATTCTTCGCGGTCGCGTCGGTGAGGATGGGGGTGACGCGGCTCACGATGATGTCCTTGTTGTGGTCCCAGATCATTATCTTCACGTCAAGACCGCTGTCGGCGAAAATGGGGCCCAGGCTGTTCTTGAGAAAGTCCCGCTCCTGCGTCGCCGAATAGACGCACGCTTCCCAGAAGGCGTCGTATGCGGGCTCGTTTTGGATGGTGACGCCCCATATGTTGATGCCGTTGTCCTTCAGCGTGCGGATGTATTTGACGAAATACTTTGCCCACGAATCGTAGCACTGCGTGCGCAGCGAGCCGCCGCCTCCTCCGTCCGCGCCCAGCCTGGTATTCGACGTCTTCATCCAGGCGGGAGGAGCCCACGGAGAGGCGAACAGCTTGAAATTCGAGCCGGGAACGGCGATTGCCTGCCGGATCGTCGGGATCATCCATTTTTTATCGTGGCTCATGTCGAAATCGGCGAGGTCGTAATCGTTGGGTGTGCCGTCGTAGTCATACAGGCCCAATGAGAAGTCGCAACTGTTGATCGTGGTGCGTATGAGCGAGAACCCCGCTCCCGTGTAGGGGTTGAAAAACAGGTTGAGCACTTCATTTTTACGGGCCGCGGTAACCTTGCACAGATTATACACGGCGGTCTCGGTGAACGCGGCGCCGAAGCCGTAAATGGTCTGGTACGCGGTTGCGGGCGTGACCGTGAGCGTTGGCAGCGAGGAACCGTCGTCTGCGGCGAACGTCAGGTTGGGCTGGGGGGCGAGGTTATCTCCGGCCTGCGTGGTCTGCAGGACTTGCACCTGGCCGGAGGGTACTGTTTTCGTGAGGGAGATGTCGTAGGTGCCCGTCAGGTTTTCGATGGCGAGTTTTCCGATGTCGTATCCCACCGCCCACACAAGGATCGAATCGGCCACGGCAACGGTTTTTTGCATAGGCTGCTCTGCGGCGGCGGGGGCTGCGGACAGTTGCGCGGCCTTTGTCCCGCCGTGGGAGGGCGATACGGTCATTATGGTGACGCGGGGGCCGATTTGCACCTTGAGAACGTATATCTGGCTGGAGAGTCCGGCGGTTGGTGCGTTGAGCCGGTAGTTTCCTTCGGGAAGCAATTTGTCGAGCAGGGTCCGTGCGTGCCTGCCGTCGAGGGTGAAAAGGTCAAGCTTCACCCGTGCCGGCCTGTCCGTGACGCTGAAGAGAAATCGGTTTGCGGACAAAACGGGCGAGCGCTCCCATGCATGCGCACGTGCGTCGTCCCTTACCGACACCGCCCCGCCGAATGAGTATTTACCGGCACTGTCCGAAACGCTTGTGAGGCCGTTTGCGGCAAGGCTCACGACCGCGCCCTGGATTGCCGCGCTCGAGGCCTGATCTTTGATGGTGCCGTTGATCGAAACCGCGGCATTCAGGGAAAAGGCCATTGTTGATAGTATCAAAAAGAACCGGAAAATCTTGAAGAACATAGATACTCCTTTGACTATGTGGGGGGGGGAATATCGCATTTTGGGTCTTTACCGCAAAGATACAATATACTAATGAAATGGACGATTTTTTGGGAATTTTTGATGCTAACCGACAACCTGTGGCGGGTCCCGGGACGGCCTAGTATCGGACGAGGGCGGAGAGAGAGAGGGGCATATATTTCAGGTTATTTGCCAGGACATGAGAACTTTTTTAATATCGTGAATTTCGACCCTGCTTGGTCGAAGTCGAAGACCGAATTGTTCATGATTTTACCGATATTCGACCTCATGATATTCCGCTCATGAGGGATGTCCGATTTCGTCGCCTTACTTTTCGTCCCTTTCCTCAATCTACCCCTTCCCCAAATCAACCCCCTTCCTCGCCGCCGTCAACCGGACCGGTGCGCGGCGCGAGCAATGTAAACAGTACGACTGAACGCACCAGGCTGAAGCGTGAGAGATACCTCCCCATTTTGTGGCATTTTCTTTTCTTATTGTTGGAGTTAGCCTCAATATCACCCCGGTCAAAATCGAAAATCAATGAAATGACGGGGATAGCATTATTGAGGAGAGGGAAGGGGTATACATATTATATTTTATTAACCTCACCAGCAACCAATTTCACCTAAAGAAAGGCCATGTCATGCGCTATTCCCTTACCTCTCTGATCGTGATGCTAAATTCGGCGTTTCTGTTTGCCCAAACGAGCGGAGCGGCCGGACAGCCCGGGGGGGGCAAGAGCATGTTGCCGACCCTCCTGATGATGGCCGTCGTGTTCGCCATCATCTACTTCCTCATGATTCTTCCCCAGCAGAAGAAGCAGAAGGAGACCCAGAATATGCTCAAAAACATCAAGAAGGGCGACAAAATCGTCACCATCGGCGGCATGCTGGGAACGGTGGGCAACGTGAAGGACGACACGGTGATGGTGAAGATATCCGACAACAACACCGTGGCGGAGTTCAGGAAGAGCGCGATAGCGTCGGTGCTGGGTGATCCCAAGCCAGCCGAGAGCGCCGAACAGCCCAGAATCGAGAAAAAGGCGTAAGGCTCATGCTCGACATCGTTTATTACGGCGATCCTATTCTCCGGAAAAAGGCGAAGCCCGTGACCGTCTTCGACGCGGGGTTGGCCGATCTCGTAAACGAGATGATCGAGACCATGGCCCAGAACGACGGCGTGGGGCTGGCCGCGCCCCAGGTGGGTGTGTCGAAGCGTATCGTGACGATAGACGCCACCAGGGGCGAGGCGCCGCCCATAGTTCTTGTCAATCCGGAATTCACCTACCAATCCGAGGAACTCGTGGAGCGTGAGGAAGGCTGCCTGAGTTTCCCCGACATCCATCTCGATATTACACGCCCCGAAATCGTGTCGGTCAAGGCCTTTGACGCGGCGGGAGCCGAATTCACCGTCGAAAAAGCCGACGATCTCCTCGCCCGCGCGTTCCTGCACGAAATAGACCACCTCGACGGCCTGCTCATCATAGACCACGTATCGCTGCTCCAGCGCAAGCTTTTGTCCGGCAAGCTCAAGAAGATTGCGGCCATGGCGCCCGGCGAGGCGCTTCGCAACGCCAGGGCGAAAGCCGTGTGAAGGCCCCTGTCCGCAACCGGCTCGTAACGTCCCCTTCCATTTCTCGATTCGTATTTTCCGCGGCGGCGCGGCTCGTGTTCGTGTCCGCAATCCTGTGCGGCGCATGCGTTGTACAGTGCGCGCCCGCGGCCCGCGACGCGGTGCGTTCGCCCGCGGGAAAAACGCGGAACGGTACGGTTCTTCTCGCGCAAAACGAGACCGGCAATCCCGACGGGGACCCGTGGGAACTGTTCGAAGGCCGGGGGTATTATGCCGAAGGGACGCTGTTCCACGTTCCTTCATCGAGCGTGCGGGTGATGCTGCGGCAGAACCAGTCCGTAGCCCAGTTGCGCGCGTCCGGCACGGTTACGCTACATAGCGGCGGCACGGCGGGCGCGGTATCGTTTTCCGGACGCGCCGCCGTCGAGCGGGGGGACGCGGCCGACAGGGTGTTCGTTTCGGCCGGTTCGCTCGGCAGGTTCGGCGTGGCGCTTCCCTGCACGCTGCTTTCCGAAGATAAATCCGGCATCGTGAACATCGGCGACACCGAATGCCGCGGCTCGGTAATCATTTCGGCGGAGCGCGGCGGCACGTTCTCGCTGCTTAACTACATCGACGTCGAAGACTATCTTCGCGGCGTGGTGCCGCTCGAGGTGGGCAGGGGCGGGCCCGACGTGGCCGAAGCGGTGAAGGCGCAGGCCGTGGCGGCGCGCACCTACACCTACCGCAAGATGCAGGACAACGCCGCGGCGGCCTACGACGTGAGCGCGACCGTGGCCGATCAGGTATACGGCGGCGTTTCGGCCGAGACCGACGCCTGTTCCAAGGCTATCACCGACACCAGGGACGAGGTGATGCTCTTTCACGACAGCCTCATCTACGCGTATTACCATTCGACGTGCGGCGGCAAGACCGCGAACATCGAGGACGCGTGGAGCAAGGCGCCGCTGGGATACCTGCGATCGGTTAACGACGAAAACGGCGCGCGCGGCCCGTTCTGCACAAAGTCGGGGGCGTTTACGTGGGAGGAGCGCTGGCCGCTGGCGACGTTTTCGAACATCGTGGCGCGCTTCTCCCGGGAAACGTTTCCGCAGAACCCCGTGAGCGGCGAGCTGCGCGGCGTTTCAATCGACTCGCGGTTTGCCTGCGGCAGGGTGAAGCAGTGCACCGTGCGCACGTCGAAGGGAACGTTCGTCTACGGCGGAGACAGGATACGGTTCATGTTCCGCAGAAACCTCGCCGGTTTTCCCATTCTCAAGAGCGCCGTCATTACCGATTTGTCCCTGCGCGACGGGACGGTCGTCATGAAGGGCAGGGGATACGGCCACGGCGTGGGAATGTGCCAGACCGGGGCTTTGGCGCGGTCGAGGACCGGTCAGAAATACGACGAGATTCTTCGCGCGTACTACACGGGGATTACGATTAGAAAAGTGGCGAAATGAGAAATAGAAAATGAAAAAGGGGGGGGAGGTTTCCCCCTCGCTGCGGTCCGCTTGCGCTAACTGCAAATCGGGTTTCAAACAAGCGCAAGCACCCCCTCCCGCGTGACCCCCAAGACGGCGCGGCGGCAAGCCTGAAACATTGTTGTGGGGGCACGCACAAGCGTCGGCTTGCCAGAAAAGAAAAGTAACGAGATCGATTCCATTAAGGGATGCTTTTGAACCCATTTTTCCAATGGGGAGCGTCCAAGTTTTCAATACATTTATTTTTTACAACATCCTTGGAGTACCCAATGTCTTCCTTTATCGAACTCGCCAAGAAACGTTATTCCGTCCGTTCCTACCTCGACAAGCCCGTCGAGGAATCCCTCCTCCTCAAGATTCTCGAGGCGGGCAGCGTCGCGCCGTCGGCCTGCAACAACCAGCCGTGGGTGTTTATCGTCGTGCGTAAAGAGGAGAACAAAAAGGCGCTGCTTTCGGCCTACGGCCGGCCGTGGCTCGCCCAGGCGCCCGTCATCCTTGCGCTGTGCTGCGACGCGTCGCAGTCGTGGCGGCGCGGCGACGGCAAGAACTTCGGCGACGTGGACGTCGCCATTGCGATGGATCACATCACGCTCGCCGCGGCGGAGGCGGGGCTCGGAACCTGCTGGATAGGAAATTTTCAGGTCGACGAGGCGCGCCGCGTGCTCGGCCTGTCGCGAAACGTGGAGCCCGTCGTGCTCACGCCCCTAGGGTATCCCGCGTCGCAACCGCCCGTCAAGAAGCGGAAGAAACTCCAGGAAATCGTCCACTGGGAAACCTACGGAGGCGCGTACCCGCGGGATTAACGCGCGGTTTCCTCGGGGACGTACGCGGTTCTCACGCGGCCGTGGGATTGTACGGTCGCGCCGGATTTGTCTCGCGTTTCGAGCGAGATGGAAAAAAGCGCGTCTTGCGGCCCGTTCGAAGTATCCTCGATTTCGACCGAGAACGCGACCGGCCGCGTGCCTTCGGAAAAAAGGCCCGCCGGCCGTCCGTTTTTAAGAAGCGAATCGTTGCGGAACAGGTAGGCAATCGTGTCGCCGAGGCCGCCGACAAACGTAATGGAATTCCCGCGAAATTCCATCACCCGCGTCCCCCGCCGAATCTCGTCCGCTATCGCCGCCGCCGCGCGGCCCGCGTGCGCCGTAATCACCGTCTTGTGCCGCTGGACAAGGGTCTGGCGCGTCATAAAGGCGAGCGAAAGCATCACGAGCGCCCCGGCGACGATGGCGACGCTGAGGCCGGCCGCTATCTCCATCATGGTGAGGCCGCGCGGGGCGCCAATGGCCGCGTCCCGACGTGGAGCCGTTGTGTTTTTCGACAATGCGGAAGTATTTTGACTCATGGCGAGCGCCGCGTACGGTGAAAAATAATCGATGATTCGCCTCGAAAGGGACGGGCCGTGTTGGACAAGCCGGAATTGATGAACGCCGCGTTTCAGGAGGCGGTGAAGGCCCTTGACGAAGGTGAGGTACCGGTGGGCGCGGTGATCGCGAAGGACGGGCGGATTATCGGCCGGGGTTACAACCGCGTGGAGCGACTTGCCGACGCGACCGCCCACGCCGAAGTGGTGGCGGTGGGCGCGGCGTCGGCAAGCCTGGGGACATGGCGGCTTGCCGGTTGCACCCTTTATGTTACCCTCGAACCGTGCATCATGTGCCTGGGGGCCGTCGTGCAGGCCCGTGTCGACGAAATCGTGTACGGTGCGGCCGATCCGCGGCTCGGCGCCGTGGACACGCACCTGTACCGCCACGAGATCGAGCGCGCCTACCGTTACTTTCCGCGCATAACGCGGGGCGTGATGGCGGAGGAATGCGGAAGGCTTTTGATGACTTTCTTTGAGAAAATGAGGGCAAAGAAGAAGGACGAGTGACAAGGCTTCCGCCGCGCCCATTGCGGAACGCCGCTTCGCGTCGGGAAGGCAATCGGGAAATCGCAATGGACCATTGGACCGAATCCGAAGCAGCGCAATGCGTCGCGAATTACGAGCGGCTGCGCGCGGCGCAGAAAAAAAGCCTGCTTGATGTCTTGAACGACCGTTTTCCTCCCGCCGTTTACCGCGAGCACCTCGCCCGACAGCGCGCCGCTCTGCGCAACGCCGAGACGGGCAAAAAGATTCTTGACGGGGCACGCCAATCCTTCCCGCCGCTCATCGCCCAACGCGACGTTTGCAAAACGGCCGCCGACCTCGCGGGCTGCGCCGTGGTGCTCACCGCCGGGGGGGACGGCGAGCGGCTCCGCGCGAGCCTTGCCGCGGCCGGCGCCGGTGAAGAGGAACTCAAGCACTTCACAAAAGCGACATGCCATGTGCCGGGCTTCCCCGGAAACCGGGGAACGCTTCACGCCGCCTGCGCGATGATCGCCGATTTGTGCCGGAAAAGCGGCCTAAACGTTCCGGTGGTGGTCACCACGGGCCCGCGGTCGTCGGCCACGGCCCGGATAATTCCCGAGACGCTGGAAAAGGCCGGTTTTTTCGGCCTTAAAAACGTGCGTATCCTTGCGCAGGACGAGCGGCTCCACCTCACGCTCGAAGGCACAATGGCGGCACTGTGCGACGGCGACGCGGCACGGCCCGCCGCCAACCCCGACGAGACGGGCGGGCCGTTTGTAAAGCTGCTCAAACGCGGTGAAGGCGGGGAACAAAGCGTCGCGGAATGGCTTGTTTCCCTGGGTTGTTCCAGGATACTCGCGTTGCAGGCGACGGGCGTGTACGACCCCTCGGTTGTTCTTTCCATGGCCGCCGCCGGAAAAGGCCGCGATTTCCTCGGCGTCGGCGTGCTCAGGACCGAGTTCGGTACGGCGGATCCGTTCGGCTCGTTTGTTCTTGTCGAACGCGCCGGAAAAAAGTCGCTTGCGATCGTGGAGCAGGGCGTGAGAAACGACGCCACGCGCGCGCTCACCGATCCCTCGGGGCAGCATTTCTTGCCGTACAACACGGGCCTGTACGTTTTCGACATCGGGCTTTTATCCTCCGCGCGGCTGCCCGATTACGCGACGCCGCCCAAGGAGATACTTCCGGAACTTCCGCGCAGCCCTAAGATCGGGTATGCGATAACAGACATTGTTTCGTTCGCGAAGAATCCCGCGGTGCTGGCAATCGATGCCGGGGCGTACGCAAATCTCAAAAGCATGGACGATTTTTCGCGGCTGCTGGACGTCGCGAAACGTTGCGGGATACTCGAATTGCGCTGGGAAAGAGCATGACGTAGAGCCATGGAACAAAAATTTCCCCTCTCCTCGAAGCTCACCTCGGCCGAAAGCCTGCTCGTCGTCGGATTCACCGGCGCGCTGGTCACCTGCGCGCTGTGCGCGGCGGCCAGCCTGCGCGTCGGCAGCGCCCTCGAATTTTCCGAGTACGGAAGGCTTTTTGTCTATCTGGCGGCCACGGCGCTCGTGTGCCTCGTCCTGAGGCTTGTCTTGACCAAGGAAATGCGCCAGACCGAGTACGTGGTGTCCACGGAGTCGGTCTCGCTCGTGAGCCCGCAGCGCACGGTCACCATTCCGTTTGAAAGCGTTACGCGCCTGCGGTACGTCCGCATGCCTTTTTCGTTCAATTTCGGCCTTCTGGGTTCGCCGGGCGGGGCAATCCGCTTTTCAGCAAGGATCGTCAACCACCGCGGCCTTATCTTCCTTGTCAAAGAGACGCTGGATAAAAAGGGAATGTCGGGGACATATCGGGAGGCGGAAATCGAGCGGTACCTCCGGGACGCGGCGGCCGCAGAGCGGGCCGACGCCCGGATACGCGCGCTGGCACCCATGCTTTCCGGCGCGGCCGCGCTGATATGCGCGACGAGCATGCTCACGGCACTGTATCTCTGGCTGTTTCCCCTGTTTTTGTCGCTTCTCTGGTCGGTGTTCGGCCTTCTCATGCTCATAAACGCGGTGCGCTACGCGGAATATTCCATCGCGCGGCGGCCGGAGCCCGGCGGGAACGATGCCGATGACCCGGCGTCCACGGCTCCGGCGTACCTGCTTTCGGGCGGCATCGTCTTTGTCCTGTATCTTGTCTGCGGAATCGCCCTCAAGGCCGCTTTCTTTCGGTGAGCCTCCAATGAATCTTCGTCGCACCCTTACGGCCGGCGGCCTTTCGATTCCGACGCCGCTGTTCTGCGCGCCCATGGCCGGAGTTTCGCACAGCGCGTTTAGGAGGCTCGTCGCGCGCTTCGGCGGTTACGGCGCGCTGTTCACCGAGATGCTGCCCGGCAAGGCCTTGCTCAACGAGAACGTGGGCGCAACGCCCTTTACCCTCCGGCGGCCGGAAGAGGGAACCGTGTGGTACCAGCTCGCGCTGAACGGCAGGGAGGATGTCGCCGCCGTGGTCGACAGGCTTTCCGCAGTGCGTCCGGCCGCGCTCGATCTCAACGCCGGGTGTCCCGCCCCGGAAATCGAGCGCCAGGGCATGGGCGCGGCGCTGTTCGCCGACGAGGGACGTTTTTCGGCCGTGCTCGGGGCGCTGCGGAAGGCGTGGCCCGGCGTGCTCTCCGTCAAGTGCCGCCTGTGGAAAACCGACGGCGGATGGATGCCGGAATTTACGAAACGGCTCAAGATCATGGAAGACCGCGGCGTCGACATGCTGACGGTGCACCCGAGATTTTTTGGAGAAAAGCTCAAGCGCCGGGCGCGCTGGGAGCATTTCGCGTGGATCCGGAGCCGTACAAAGCTGCCTCTCATAGCGAACGGCGACATCGGGTTTGTTTCCGATATCGAGACAAACGGGCCGGCGTTCGCGCCGGTCGACGGCGTCATGATCGGCAGGCAGGCCGCCGTGCGGCCGTGGATTTTTAAGGAATTCTCCGCGCGGTTTCGCGGCGGAGAGGCGGTAGGCCCCGTCGATTATGCCGAAGTATGGAAGACGTACTACGATTACGTCAACGAAGACTTTCCGCCCGAACGAGCGATAGGAAGGCTCAAGGAATTCGCCAAATATTATTCCTGCAACTTTTTCTTCGGCCACCAGCTCAAGACCGCCGTGCAACGGGCGGGAAACTTGGGCGAATTGCACGCTGCGGCGATGAAGTTCCTCTCGGCGGAGCCGAAGACCGTTGAAAGACCATCGGTGTCGGGCATCTGATTGCCGCCGACGTGACGGCCGGCGCTCGCGCCTCTCCTATTCTCCCGCAACGTGGACAAACGGTCGGCGAGCAGGGTGGTCACTTCCGATTTGTTGAACGAAACGGCCTTTTCGAAGTACAGCTTTTTTTCCTGATCGTTGCGGGCCTGTTCGAGGTTCACCAGCAGGCCGAAGTAGGCCGTTTCGCGTCTGCCGAGCTTGAACAGATCCGCCACGGGCACGATCATTTTCTGGGTCAAATTCCGCTTGCCCTGGAGAATGCGCACGAAAGTGCTGGCGTTTATTCCAAGCCGCCCCGCGATGAAACGGTAGGAGAACGCCTGACGGGCCCTCTTCCGCTCCCCGTAGGCGTCCACGAGGAATTCCCGGTAGGAAAGATAGGTGAATATGGAAATCATCAGGTTCCTGTTCGGCAAGCAATAGTCATGTTCAATATACCCGACTTATCAATGGACCGGCACGCCTTGACGTAAGAAAACGTTGCCGTTTGCGGCAACGCAAAATCGGAAGGAATCAAGTGTTTCAGGATAAGAATACGTTGCCGTCAAGCGTTCCGGTATTAAATTGGTTGAAAATTGTTGACAATTTCGGCAACGCTTTTTTATCAACTACAACGGGACGATGATTGAATCGCACGTAGTTTTTTATGGTCGAAAAGCGGCATTCCAAAGAGGTTGCGTTGCGAGCCGGAACGCCGGAGGAAACCGCGAAGCGGCGTCCCCGCCGGAGTTTATATACGACTTCCTCATCTTGACGAAAACTATTTTCAACGCATGAAGCTCCCCCCCTCCGGCCGCGCCTTTCGGAACGCGGCGCAGGTCCGCGACGCCGTCGCGCCCCTGCGCGCCCAGGGAAAGACGCTCGTCACCACCAACGGCTGCTTCGACATCATCCACGCCGGCCACGTTAAATATCTCGCCGAGGCCGCCGCGCTCGGCCACATTCTCGTGGTGGGAATCAATTGTGACGACGTGGTGTCGAAACTCAAGGGACGGGGCAGGCCGCTGCAGAACGAACGGGACAGGCTCTCCATCGTATCCTCGCTTGTCATGGTTGATTGCGCGTTCATCTTCCGTGAGGACGATCCGCGCGCCTTTCTTGAGATTCTCAGGCCCGACATCCACGTAAAGGGCGGCGATTATTCGAAGGACATCATAGAGAGGCCGATGGTTGAGAAATTCGGCGGCAGGGTGCACATCGTGTCTTTTCTCGAAGGCCGCTCCACCACCTCGCTGGTGAGCCGGATAAAGACGGGCGGCGGCGCTTCGAACGGACCGGCCTGATGTCCCGGTTTGAGCCGATTGGGTTGAATGTTTACCGGGTCGTATAGTATTCTTATAATTGTCCGCCGAAAGCGCAAACTTCTTACGGGAGTCGGTGCATAATGTTGAAATTCGAGACCTCCGTCAAAGTCTTGGAGTCGAGGCTCAGCGAAAACCCCAGGTCGCTCGTCTTTTCGCGTCTTGCCGACCGATTCCGCGAAAGCGGGGATATTCAACAGGCGGTCTCGGTATGCATGCAGGGCCTTGCGCATCATCCCGACTGCCTCACGGCGCGGATGGTGCTGGGGAAGTGCTACCTTGCCCAGGAAAAACTCAAGGAGGCCGCCGCGGAGTTCGTGCGGGTCATCAAAATTGACAAACGCAATCAATCCGCCGTTAAACTCATAGCCGACATCTGCGCGCGACAGGGAATCCAGACAAAGGCGGGCGACCTATATTCCTTCCTTTTGTCCACCGATCCGGACAACCAGTCGTTCGTGGAGCTTTCCACCACGTTCCGCGGTTCCGGAGAGACCGACGTTTTCGGCATTCTCGGCATCGCCGCTCCACGGGTTCAAATGCAGCGTCGACAGGAGGCGCCCGCGGCCGAGGAGGTTATCGAGGACGCCGACAGGACCATGAAGTACGACTTTGGTCCCCGCCGTGCCGAGGAACCCGTGACGGAAGAGGCGGATGCCGGGGAAATTCTTGCCAAGACGCAACGGTTCGACAGGACGGATATCGATGCGTCCGAACCCGTCGGTGAAAGCCTTCGGCTGGACGAAGATGTGCTTACCGGGGACGACGTGAGTTTGCGGATGGACACCCTATTCGAGACGGGCGGCGAGGCGGCCCCGCCCGCGCCCCCGGAATCGCACGAGCATATCGAGCTTGGAGTGAAGGACGAGGAGCCGCCGGTGAGCGAGGACGCGGGAGCCGCGATTGTGGGCGGCGACGAGGGGGGCGTAGTATCGGGCAGCGACATAAGCTCGCGCATCGACCAACTGTTCGGCGAAGAAATCCCGATGCCGCCGCCCGAGCCTTCAATCGCGACGGCGCCCACCCAGGAGGTCGCGCTCGACGAATTGCGGCCCGTGGAGAGTGCGGTGTTTTCCGGGGACGACATCGCCTCGCGGCTCAACGAAATGTTCAAGGACGAACCGGACGCGGAGCCTCTGGAGTTCGAGACGATGCCTCAGGATAAAACGGCTTTCTCGGACGACACGAAGGTAGGGCCTGTCCTTGAATCGAAGGCAAAATCGCCGGCAAGGGACGTAACGGACGCCACCGAGGAAATCGTGCTGGGTACGCACGCGCCTTCCGATCAAGGCGCGCTCTCCGGCGACGACGTCGCGGAGAGGCTTGAGACGATTTTCGACGTAGGGGAAGGGCCCGGCGTCCGCCCGCCTGACGCGACCGACCTTTCCGTTCCGGAAGACGGGAAGACGCAGGCCGCCGATTCGGCCCGCCCGGAGGAGGACACGAAGCCGCCTGTTGACATAGAAGAAGTCGCCGTCGAGGAGACCGCCGCGCGCGCCCCGGCGGAGACGCCTCCGGCCCGGGAACCGGAAACGGCCCCGCAAGACCGGGAGCCTTCCGATACGCCCACTATCGACGCGGCCGTCGCCGACGGAGAAGACGAGGCCGAGCCCGGCATGTCGGGCGACGACGTCGTGGGAAGAATGGAGGAGATTTTCGTCGATGAGGCGGGG
>JGI20214J51650_10001294_pt1 | contig 15913 bp, 17 predicted proteins | sample WetSurMetagenome_FD_51650 | JGI IMG/M metagenome (IMG submission 51650) | reverse complement strand
AGCAAACTTCCGGATGAGATGCTGGTCCACGATGGGGTGCGGAAGGTGGCGTTGCGCGAGGTGGCCGAGGCCCTTGGCTTGGAGGAGGAATCCCGTCGGCCNAAGAAGGCGGCGCAGTACGGTTCAGGGATAATGAAGGCCATGAAGACCATGGCCAGNAAGGAAGGCNTCACCTTGCGGGAATGGACATCAAGGACAATCGATAGGGATAGGGGGATGCGAGATGTTGAACCATGAGGATGCCCTGACTTGGCTCTATTCCTTGGAGAACATGGGNATTAAGCTTGGCCTCGAACGGATGCGCAAGTTGTTAAGGGTGCTGGGGGACCCACAGCAAAGCTTCAGGTCGGTCCATGTCGCTGGGACCAATGGAAAGGGGTCGGTGAGCGCCATGTGCGCCTCGATATTCGAAACGGCGGGGTATCGGACCGGCCTGTACACATCGCCGCACCTGGTCGACTTCGAGGAGCGCATCCAGGTCGATGGTGAGAGGATCGGCCCGTTGGAGGTGGCGTCATTATGCGAGGAGCTGCGGGGGCTGATCGAATCTGATGGTTTTCCAGAAGGGAGGCAGATGACCTTCTTCGAGATCACCACTGTGATGGCATTCCTCCATTTCGCCCGCAAGAACGTGAGGATCGCGGTCATAGAGGTCGGCATGGGCGGAAGGCTCGATGCCACCAATGTGATCCAGCCCGATTGCACGGTGATAACCAGGATCGGACTTGAACATGTGCAGTACCTCGGGGATACCATTGCCAAGATAGCCTACGAGAAGGCGGGCATTATCAAAGAGGGCGTCACCGTGGTCACCGCAGAACAGGACGAGGAGGGATTGCGGGTGATGGACGCGGTGGCAAGGGATCGTGGGTCGCCCCTCCTGTCGGTAGGTCGGGAGGTGGAATATCAGTTGAACGATACAGGTCTGGAGGGGGTGGATGTCCATCTACACTCCATCAACCGCGAGGTGAGGTTACCCCTTTTGGGGTCCTACCAGGCAGAGAACGCCGCCTTGGCCTGCGAATGCGCGTTGGAGGTAAGGAACCGCGGGTTGGAGGTCAGGGAGTCAGATATCGCCATAGGTCTCAGCAAGGTGCGCTGGCCGGGTAGGTTGGAGGTCATGGCCCGGGACCCCATCGTTATCGTCGATGTCACCCACAATCCCGATGGGGCCAAGGCGATCGCAAGGGACCTGAGGAGGATGAAGAAGGCAGGCCTGGTCCTGGTCCTTGGGGTCCTGAACGACAAGGACCTGCGAGGGATCTGCCGCGAGCTCGGCCCTCTGGCCGATAAGGCCGTGGCCACCAGCCCGAGGACGAAGAGGGCCTTCCCAGCCGATATGGTGGCCAAGGCGCTCTACGAGTTCACAGACGATGTCACCGTGGAGACGGATGTGGGAGGGGCCATAGAGAGAGCATTGATGCTGGCGCATCCAGATGACATCGTCCTGATAACGGGCTCCCTCTATACCGCCGGGGAGGCAAGGCAATGGTTGAGACGAACCTCAGGATAGTGCTCCAAAGGATGGAGAGAGAGATCTCCGGCAAGGCCTTCCCTGGTGCCGATGGGCTGCAGGACCCCGAATGGGAACGGGACCCGTTCCATGTGCTCATCGCCACCGTCCTGTCGCAGCGCACCAAGGATGCGAACACCTACAAGGCGGCCAAACAGCTGTTCGCCCGGTTCAACGGCCCCCTCGACCTGTCAAGGGCCGATGAGAAGGAAGTGGAGGACCTCATTCGTCCCTCTGGATTCTATCAGGTCAAGGCGAGGGGGATCAAGGAGATATGCAGGATCCTAGTAGAGAGGTACGATGGAAAGGTCCCGGACGACATGGAGGGCCTATTGGCACTCCCACTGGTCGGCCGCAAGACCGCCAATTGCGTCCTCGCCTATGGTTTCGGGAAGGAGGGATTGTGCGTGGACACGCACGTCCACCGCATCACCAATCGACTGGGATGGGTCAGGACCAAGGATGCGGACGAGACGGAACAAGAGCTGCGTTGGATCGTCCCAAAGGACCTTTGGACCGATCTGAACTCGATAATGGTGCGTTTCGGGCAAGGTACGTGCCTGCCACAGAGGCCCCGGTGCTCCTCTTGCCCGGTGAGGACGGATTGTGATTTCGGGTCCCGTCAAAATTAAGGACGTTCACATCCCAAGTGTCTCATCGATCTTCTTGCTCATCTCCCTCTCCAGTTGGATCTCCGCCTCCCATTGTGACAGGGTATCGAGCACTTCCTTGAGATGTCGCAGGCAATCGATGCAGAACCATCTGTTCCCGACCTGTTTCATCGGCTTCCTCTTGTAGCTGATGGCGCCGCACATGATGCAGGCATGCATCTCCTTGGTCCGGTGCTCGACGTAGGCCTCCATCTTCTTTCCTTCGAGGATGGACTCGATGGTGAGTTCCGTTCTGGACTTGGGGTCTTCCGTTGGCATCCTTTCCCAGCCAGATATTGGTCGGCAGGTATATCTCCTTTCCTTTTTTGCAAGCCTCGCCAGATGCTTCCAGTTCCCCCGAGGGCTCTCAAATAGGTAATATATACCGACCTTGCAATGGGAGCACAGATGCACGAGGTGTCTGTCATGTCCAGCATCATTGAGAACGTCCATCAGGCCTTGGAATCACACCAATATGAGAGGGTGGAGGAGATCATACTGGTCGTTGGTGAGCTCACATTCCTGGGCAAGGACCAGCTGGAGTTTGCATTTGAAGTGTTGACAAGGGGTACCGACCTGGAGGGGTCGAAGTTGGTCATAGAGGAGGAATCGGTGGAGGTCTCCTGCTCCAAATGTGGCTATGTCGGGCCGACGGAATACTTAGGGGGCGGGTCCTTCCATAGCAGTGTCCCCCTATTGTCGTGTCCCAAGTGCCAGGCGACAGTTGCTGTCGTCAAGGGAAGGAGCTGTCGAATATCTTCGGTCAAGGTGGTGGAGTGTTGATGTTCCGTTTCCGCGAGGAGGCCACGGCCAGGAAGGTCCTGGAATCGATCAAGGCATTGGACCTGGACCTGAGCATCATGCATGTCTGTGGAACGCATCAGGATACCTTGGTGAAGTTCGGTCTGGAGGACATGCTCCGTGACACGGGCATGCATATTCGTCAAGGCCCGGGATGCCCGGTCTGCGTCACCACCACGAAGGAGGTCGTGGAGGCCATTACCCTGGCCAATGGTGGAGCCACCGTCGCCGTCTTCGGGGACATGGTGACCGTACCCACCCCCATCGGGTCTCTGGCCGACGCGAAGGCCGAAGGAGCGGACATCAGGGTGGTATACTCTGCGACCGACGCCATCAAATTGGCAAAGGAAGTGCAGAGCGTGGTGTTCATGGGCATAGGGTTCGAGACCACCAGCCCCACCACGGCGGCCGTCCTTCTGGATTCCCCTCCCAAGAACTTCAGCGTGCTAAGCTGTCATCGTGTATTACCACCCGCCCTCACGGCCCTTTTCGACATGGGGGAGGTCAAGATCGACGGCCTTATCCAGCCTGGGCACGTCGCCACCATCCTGGGGCTCGCGCCGTTCCATTACTTCTCCAAACGCTATAACGTCCCCCAGGTGGTCGCAGGATTCGAACCCCTCGATCTATTGGTGACCATATACATGATCGCCAGGCAACGAAAGGAGGGAAGGGCGGAGGTCGAGAACGAGTACAGTCGTGTGGTCCGACCGGAGGGGAATCCCATCGCATTGAGGATGCTGGAGGAGGTGTTCTTCGTGGAGGATCGGAACTGGAGGGGGTTCCCGGTGATACCCAAGAGCGCCCTGGAACTCCGACCCCGGTTCGATGCCCACAATGCCAGGCGCATCTACGCGGACATACTGGCAGAGGCCCCTAAGGTCAAGGAGGACATGGGGAATTGTCGCTGCGGCGAGGTCTTGAGGGGCATAATAGAGTCCAAGGAGTGTCCTGCATTTGGCAAGGCGTGCAATCCCAAACGGCCAATGGGCCCTTGCATGGTCTCGAGGGAAGGGAGTTGCAACATTAGCTATCGCTACCGTCAGGACTGAGGACAACCATCGAGGAGTTAGGACAGTTCAGTATATAAGGCGGGGGAGTCTTACGCTTCTGACCCACACTGCGGGTCGAGAAGTGAGAGAATGGATGTTGCTGCCACCAACGGTAATCTGAAATCACCTGAGAGGCCCATGGAAGAGGTCAATGGCCGGACCGCCGAGGCAGAGAATATCCCGCCGAGCAATAGGGTCATCTGCGTATCATTGCCGTCCCTGAGCTCGAAACCCACCAAGTTGACGGCGGTCGCACCGGAGGAGATCATTATGACGGTGCAGAAGGCCAACCTATCCTGGGTGAACTATACCTCGACGAACCTGGAGGTCGACGGTGTCAAGGTGGCCCAACAGTTCGGGTTCAGCGAGGGGATGATCCCCGCGTTGCTGAAAGGTTACTATGCCAACTATGAGGACCGGGAGGTCGAGCTAGGTGTGATGGTGCCAGCGGTGAGGGTGGTCGGTCTGGAGCTGGACGTTTTTCCCATCATCATCCTGGTCAAGAAGAACTTGATCCTGACCTTGCACACGCATGAGGTCACACGCATCATCCAGTTCTCTCGCTACGCCGATACCTATCTGCGCAAGCTCCCTGAGGTGATGCCTCAGGAGGACAAATTGAGCATGATGCTGATCCGCATCTTGGACGAGAACAACACCAAGAACTTCGAGCAGCTTCGCAACATCGAGGAGCAGGCCGATAGCATGTCGGAGAAGATGATCGACCCTGCCTCACCCAGAATGGCCGTGGGTCGTCAGATCTATGAAATGAAGCATACCCTCATCACCTACCTCAACACCTTGTGGCGCACACTGGATGTCGTCAACACGCTCCGATACGGTGACGCCGAGGCCATCACAGACAATCAGAAAGTTCTCAATCGCTTCGGCTTGCTGGCCGACGAGCTCAATCGACAGATCGAGCTGAGCGAGCATATGTCCGAGGTGTTGGCATCCGGGCTTGAGGTCCTCCAATCACTGTACAACAACCAGCTACAGATCCTCAACAACAGGATGTCCCTCACAATGACCTGGCTCACGATCCTGGGCACGGCAGTGCTGGTCCCTAACACATTGGCCACCATATTCGGGTTCGTCTTCAACCTGTCCTGGGATTTGGTGATCTGGACCATGGCCATCATCACCTTCGCAACGGTAGGGTCCACTCTATTGGCCTGGTGGTGGGTGAAGAAGAGGGTGATGCTGCCTAGGAGGGCAGATGAGCTGGATCGGTGAGGGGGCGAGGAATTGAACGGCACGGGCGGTTATTCCACAGGCGACGACCACGTCCGGTCCCAATCTGGGGAGCCCATGCCAAAGATGATCTGCGTCACGATCCCACCCCCACCTCTCAAGGTCACCAAGGTGACGGCCGAGGACGCCGCCGACCTCATGACCATCGTGGAACAGTCCAATCTGACCTGGCTTAACTATGTGGCCGAGGACCTGGACAAAGAGGTGGTCCCGATCGCCCTCCGCTTCGGGTTCAGTGAACAGCTGGTGAAGGAACTGGTATCCCAGCGCTATGATGCATACGAGGATAACGAGTACGAGCTCGGTCTGGTGATGCCATCAATACGTATACAAGGAATAGACGTCAATATCCATCCAGTCTACGTCCTCGTCAAGGACAACTTGATCCTCACCATCCATGATCGGGGTGTCACCCGGTTGGTGCAGTTCTCCCGATACGCTGACACCTGGATATCGAAGCTTCCCGTCGTGATGCCTACCCTGGACAAGCTCACCCTCATGTTGGCCCGAATCATCGAGGTCAATAACTCCCGCAACTTCGAGGAGCTACGCATCATCGAGGAGAAGGCCGATGACATTAGCGAGGCGCTACTGGACCCTACCATCCACTACATGGAGACCGGTCGATACATCTTCAGTGTGAAACATTGCCTGATCCTGTATCTTGCCGCCCTTTGGCGTTCGTTGGACCTGCTGAACAGGTTGAGGCACGGTGATGCGGAGCTCATCTCCGACAATCCCAAGGCTCTGCAGCGCATCAACAACTTGGCCCTTGACCTGACCAAGCACATCAGCCTGACCGAGCACACGTCGGAGGTGCTGATATCAGGAACGACCGTGCTCCAGACCCTCTATAACAATCAATTGTTGGTCATCAACAACCGGTTCATCTTGGTATTGACGTGGATGACGATCATCGGCACGGCAGTGCTGGTCCCCAACACGATAGCTACCATCATTGCGTATGTATTGTCCATACCACCCGAGCACCTTTGGTGGACCTCGATAATAATGATCACGACCACGGTCAGCGCCACGATCGGGGTCTACTTTGGCATAATGTCCAGGTTCCGCTTGTATAGTACGCCTGAGGAAAATGTAGGGTCTGATGGGGGGTCCCATCCCTTGAAGAAGCTGCGGTTCTGGGAAGGTGCCAGTGGGGCAAAGGTTTAATATGGTTGCCCTTCAATTTATGCATCACCAGTATTACTGTTAGTGGAGGAATGGAATTGGCATCCCAGAAGCTCAAGGACCTGATGAACAAGGGCATCGCAGGAGAGATCCAGGCATCCGTCCAGTACATGTGGCAGCACGTGCAATGGACTGGTGTGGACCACTATGCCGTCGCCGAGGAGTTCAAGAACATCGCCATACAGGAGATGAAGCACGCTGAGAAGATCGCCGAGAGGTTATGGTACTTCGATGAGGCCCCGACCACCAAGCCCGCCCCGATAAACGTGGGAGGCGAACTATGGGAGATGGTCGACAACGACATCAAGGCCGAGGAAGAGGCCATCGAGCTCTACAAGATCATCCAGAAGGTCGCCGATGATGAGGATGACCCCACCACGCGGTTCATCTTCGAGGGCATCCTGGCCGAGGAGGAAGAGCATCACGACTTCTTCACGTCATTGAAGGCTGGAAAGCCCAAGGTCAACAAGAAGAGGTAATTGGACCGTTCGGTCCAAAATTCTTTCTAATTCTTCAAAATAGGCCATCTAGACAACCACATATCGATCCACATAAGGTTTATCTCACCGGATTCCAGTCCGGTCCAAGGACAAACTGGAGTCAAACTCCAGGAGTGGTTTATCATCTCTGCGATAACGGTCACCAACCTGATCAAGGACTATGGCAACTTCCATGCGGTCAAGGGCATTAGCTTCGAGGTGCATGAGGGAGAGGTCTACGGCCTAATAGGACCGAACGGGGCAGGGAAGACCACCACCCTCCGAGTGCTCGCGACGCTGCTGGAGATAACAGGTGGTAAGATCAACATCTTTGGCCGGGACCTCAAGACCGAGGCGACCGAGGTGCGTAAAATGATAAGCTACCTTCCCGAGGACGCTGGGGCATATAAGAACATGACCGGTCGNAGGTACCTCGAGTTCATCTCAGGGTTCTTCTCCCCGGAGAAGGACCCGAAGAAGTTGATGGAAAGGGGGTTGCAGATAGCAAACCTGAACGAACGAATAGATGACCGCGTGGAGACCTANAGCAAGGGCATGACCAGGCGTTTGCTGGTCGCCCGAGCCCTGATGATCGAACCTAAGCTTGCGATACTGGATGAGCTGACNTCGGGCCTCGACGTCCTTAACGCACAGGCGATACGAAAGGTGGTACGTGGCCAGACCAAGGACGGAACGACCGTCCTGTTGTCATCCCACAACATGCTCGAGGTGGAGCTCATGTGCGACCGCATCGCCCTGATCAATGATGGGATGATAGTGGAGATCGGCACCCCGAAGGAATTGAAGGAGAAGTACAACGCCTCCAATATCGAGGAGGTATTCGTGGAGGTCGTGAGATGAGTGGTCTGGGAAGGATATTCTGGAAGGAGGTCCGCGAGCTCCTGACACCGGCCACTATTGTCCCCATCATCATTATGGCCGTCATATTCGCCATGCTCGGGAACGCCTTCGGGGGCTTAGACGAGGAGATGCAGCAGAAGGCGGAGATCGGGCTGGTCAACGATGATACAGGGTCGATCGGCGCCTTTGCCCAAAGCTCATTGAACGCTTCGACCGTGATTATCTACAATGGGACCAGCCTCGAGGACGGTCGAACAAAGCTTCTAGAAGGCGAGACCGGGAGTGCTCTGATCTACATCCCGGCCAACTTCACAAGCAATCTGCTCAACGGCCACCCTGGCTGGATCAGCGTCTACTATCTGATGGAGGGAACCGGTCTTTCGGCATCCCTGGACAGCGGTAAGGTTGACGGTGCTCTGAGTACGCTATCGANCGACATATCGTACGGGATGATAGTGTCGAACTACACATCNAACGCCACCCTGGTGCTGGAACCGACCATCACTTTGGCCACCACCTACCTGAACGACAAGGAGGTGGATGGGGTGGCGCCATCCCAGCTTGATGCTGTCCTATCCCAGGGTCAGTTCATCGTCCCCTTGATCGTGATGTTGGTGATCATCATGGCCGGCAGCATGGTCATCTCCTCCATGGGAAGTGAGAAGGAGAACAAGACGTTGGAGACTCTGCTCACATTACCTGTGAAGAGAACCTGGATCGTTTTCGGGAAGCTCTCTGGCGCTGCGGTCGTTGGATTGATAGTGTCACTGATCTACATGTTGGGGCTGGGCTACTACTATTCATCCCTGGCAGGGTCATCGGAGATCGATCTGGAGAAGTATGGTCTGGCCCTAGGGGTGGAGGACTACCTCCTGGTGGGGATCTCCCTCTTCCTGGCGTTGCTGTGCGGCCTTTCATTGTGCATGATCCTAGGCATATTCACTAAGAATTACAAGGCCGCGCAGTCGATGACCTTGCCCATCACCATGCTCGCGCTCATACCGATGTTCATAAGCATCTTCAGCGACTTCAACAGCCTCCCTGGACCGGTGCAGGTGTTGGTCTTCGCGATACCATTCTCGGCCCCGATGTTCGCCATATCGAACATCACCTTGGGGTACTACGCACTGGTCATAGCTGGGGTCATCTATTGTGCCATATTCGCCGCGATAACAATGCTTGTGGCGGTTTGGTTGTTCAAGAGGGACATCCTGCTCACAGGCCGAGTGAAGACGGCAGAGAGAAAGGCGAGGAAGGTCGCATTCAACGACCTTTTCGGGAGATCCGTCCTTAAGAAGAGATGAGGAAGGCTGGAACCTCGCAAGAACGGTTTCCCAATCCTAATATTTCTCGACCGGGACGATATCCAGTTTGGGCCGTTTCCCTTTGAGGTTGGACTTCTTCAGTCCGTTGACGACCTTGACGGCCGCCTCCTTATGGACCTCGAAGATGGTGTGATCGCTCTCGATGAGGATCGCGCCCACGTCCATGTCATGCAAGCGTAACTGGTTGGACAGGAAGTCCATCAGGTCGACCTTCCGCAATCCGTCCTTCTCACCTATATCTATTCGCATTCGGACCATACCGAAAATGTCAGCCACATCGGTGTAATCGCTGATACGGCGGACGATGTCCTTCTTTCCGGTCTCTGGGACCTGCTCCTCCTCGACATCGACCACCCCATACTCCCTGATCTTACGGAGCAGGTACATCTCCGTCGCGGTGATGAAGGTGATGGCGATTCCCTCCTTTCCGGCACGCCCTGTCCGACCGATGCGATGCACGTAGACCTCGGGGTCCTCTGGGATGTCGTAGTTGATGACGTGCGTCACACCTTCTATGTCCAGCCCTCGAGCTGCGACATCGGTGGCGATCAGGATCATGACCTTGCCCGAGCGGAAGTCCTTGATCACCTTCTCACGGCGGGATTGGGTCATGTCCCCATGGATGGAGGCTGCCGGATATCCGTAGCTCAGAAGGCGTTTCTCGATGATGTCCACCATCATCTTGGTCTGGGAGAACACAATGGCCTTGGGCTGGTATTTGTCCAGAACGCGGCATAGCGCCCAGATCTTGTTCTTGCGCTCGATGTTGAAATAGATCTGTCTGGTGGTGGGGAGCGTGATGTCCTGCTCGTTCACGGTGATCTTGATGGGGTCCTTCATATGACGTGATGCTATCTCGCGCACCCCTTCTGGTATGGTGGCAGAGAATAGCATGGTCTGACGGACCTTGGGGACCTTGGCNATGATATATTCTATGTCCTCGATGAACCCCATGTCCAACATGCGGTCCGCCTCGTCNAGGACGAGATACTCGATCTCGCTCAGGTCAAGCGTCTTGCGTTGGAGGTGGTCGATGAGGCGACCAGGCGTCCCGACCACNATGTCGACGCCCCTTTTCAGATTGTTGATCTGTTCTTCNATGCTGCGACCTCCATATACNGGGAGAACGCGCACATCGTCCATGAAGTGCGCCAGATTCTTCAGCTCCTCGGCGACCTGGATGCCCAGCTCCCTGGTGGGGACCAGTATCAACGCATAAGGCTTGCGACCTCTGGTCAATCTTTGCAACAAAGGCAACCCGAAGGCGGCGGTCTTTCCGGTACCTGTCTGGGCCTGGGCGATTACATCCTTGCCATCCAGCAGAAGGGGCAAGGTCTCTTCTTGAACCGGGGTTGGGTCCACGAAACCCATGCGGTCAATGGCCTTCAATATCAACGGGTCAAGGCCAAAATCCTTGAATCCTATTCCCATAGTGTTTACGCTCGGCTACGGATAGCCATCTTGTCCTTAAACCTTTATCTAGCCAATGGGCTTGCTCAGCGCTCTTTCAACCTTTCCTCCATGGATTCGATGACCTTACTCAGGACCAATACGCGGGAAAATCTCTTATCATTGGATGGGACGACCACCCATGGGGCCTTCTTGGTGCTCGTCCGGGCGATCATCTCCTCAACCGCTGGGACATAGAGGTCCCATTTGTCCCTGTTCCGATAGTCCTCNGCAGTGATCTTCCACTGCTTATGCTGNTCGCTCTCCCTCTCTTGGAACCGGCGGAGCTGCTCCTCCCTATCGATATGGAGCCAGAACTTCACCAGGGCGGTTCCATGCTCGGCAAGCATCCTCTCCATCTCGACTATCTCATCGTACGCCCAGCTCCACTCCTCCTCGGAGCTGAACCCTTCCACCCGTTCCACCAGCACCCTTCCATACCAGCTTCTGTCGAAGATCGCGATGCGTCCGTCTCTGGGAAAGTCGCGATAGAAACGCCATAGATGATGGTGCGCGCTCTCATTGTCGTTGGGCGCGGACACCGGGATGACTCGGTATCCCCGAGGGTTCAAGGGGGCGGTAAGGCGAAGGATGTTGCCACCTTTGCCGGCTGAGTCCCATCCCTCGAATACGATCACGGTCGGAATGCGTTTCTTAAAACAATCACATTGTAACCTGTCCAGTTTGAGCTGGAGGCTGTCAAGCTCCTTCTTGTATTCATCGTTGGTTTCGAAGAAGGACATGACCACCTTGTCAAGAACGGTCCCTTCTGTGATCGGTGGAAGAGGGGGCGGTCTCAGGCTGGCCCTGCATGTACCCAAAGATCCTTGCAGGATCGGTCCCATCTCCTCCACGACCTTTTCCATGATCTCCAGTGAAGCCTTGTCCGTATCTTCCGCGTCGATCCAATGCCAGGGTGAGCAAGGGATGTCATTCTCCTTCAAGAGGTCCTTCCAGAGTTCGACCACATCCTCATAGTCTTTGATGAACTCGTCCCCGGCCAGATGGAGATTCCCCCGGCACGGGTCCCTAGGATCTTCCTTCTCCTGGCGACGCCTCAGCTCCTTCTTCTTCACACCTAGGAAGAACTTGATGATGTTCCATCCCTCGCGGACGTGCTGGCGCTCCATCATTCGAATGTCCTCCATACGTCGCTTCAGGCGCTTCTTGTCACCGGTCCGATAATAATCGTATACGAGCCAGAAGTACCAGCTCTGATCGAACACCGCCACCCGTCCCCTTGCGGGCATCCGAGTATAGTAACGACTGATGAATGGGAGCTCCTTCTCTGACTGGGTCGGCTCCACGGTGAAATGTATGTCGCATCCTCGGGGGTCGAGGGCTCGGACGAACCGGTTGACGTTCTCTGCCAGACCCCAGACATCCAGCCCCTCGAAGACGACCACGATGGGGATGCGCAGGTCGTAGGCCATGCGTTGCACGTCCCCCAGCTCGAATCGGAGGCGGTCCATCCTGTCCTTGAGGTCGACGCCATCCCTCTCCACGTCCTTCTGCAACGGTCCCACCTTTAAATAAAATAAGCTCATCTTGATATAAGTTCATTGTCCACCCGATGGGGGAAGTCCGATCGCAGTTTTTCATCGCAAGGTTAAAAAATCAGTTCGATGCTCGCCGACCCATGGGCAACCTTAATGTGGTGGTAGTGGCCCCCAACGATTATTCCAAGGCCCTTGGGAAGAAGGGAACGGCATCGGACATCACGCTCTATGACATCAAGAAAGGGCAGGACACCGTAAGCCTCATCGAACCGACCAAGTACCCTGAAAGGCTGGCACCGTTGTTCTATGCATGTTCAATGGCCGACTTTGCCCTGGTCGTCGTCGAAGAGGTCAATGCCCAATTGGGCGAAGGCATCCTGATGATGCATTGCCTCGGCATCGAAAAGGGCTGGTTCGTGCTCGGCAACTACCTCACCCCAGACCGTATTTTGCCATTGATCAAGGACACTGCCCTTTCAGGCTTCTCATTCATCGAGAACGACCCGATAAAGATCAGGGAGATGCTCCTGGACCAGGCGGCCATGGCCGAGATCAAGGAGGGAGCCTTCCCGACAGGATCGGTCCCAGTGGACCATCATTTCCATGTCAAGGGGGTGGGGACGGTGGTCCTCGGCTACGTTGCAAGAGGCACGGTGCGCCGCCATGATGTCCTCAACGTTCTCCCAGGGAAGAAACAGGCCCAGGTACGTTCCATCCAGAAGCATGACGATGACTATGACGTGTCCGACCTGGGCGACAGGGTCGGACTGGCTCTGAAGAACATCGAATCTGAGGAGCTGGACCGTGGTTTCGTATTGACCAACGACAAGGACATCCGCTGCCAAAAGGAGCTTTCCGTTAAGGCTGCCCTGATAAAATACTGGCCCACTCCCTTGAAGGAGGGGATGGTACTGCACATCGGGCACTGGATGCAATACCAGCCGGCCCGCGTGGAGGCGGTGGAGAATGGAACGGACTGGAGGGCCCCCCACCTCAAATTGTCCCTCGAGAAGGAACTGGTGTTCCCGCCAGGGTCCAAAGCGGTCCTTACCCAACTTGAAGGTGGGAAGCTCAGGATCGTGGGCACCGTTACGCTCCCTTGAATGACCGGTCCAACTCGGTCGTGGATAGGATTATCAGGGAACTCCTCCAATCCCATCCCGATGATGGAAAGGTCGAGGGCCATCCTGGCCGCCCGCATCAGGCATCAGGACATACCTCTGTTCGGCATAGCATCGGTGGACCGCTGGAAGGATCCCCCGTTCGATGATTGGATGCCTGAGCAATTCTATCCGCAGAGCATCTATCCAGATTGCCGATCGGTGGTCGTGATCGGCTACCCCATCACCTTGCCGATAATCGATACCGCCCCCTCCATCTGGTACCATGAACAGTACAAGACGGTGAACGCGCTACTGGACCAATCGGCCTATCGCATCTCATTGGTCCTGACCGAACTGGGTCATCCATCCGTCTACGTGCCAAGGGATGGCTATGCAAGCCTATCCGCTTTGAAGGACAATCCCATGGCGTTCTTCTCCCACAGGCACGCCGCCTACCTTGCTGGTCTAGGGACCTTCGGCTGGAACAACATGCTTCTCACCGAGCGCTTCGGACCGAGGGTGAGGTTCACGTCCATATTCACCACCGCGGAGCTCGAGCCGGACCCGGTAATGACCGATCAGCTCTGCATCCGATGTGGACGATGCGTCGAACAATGCCCCGTCCACGCTCTCCAGGCCAAGGAATACCCATCCGGTCTGACGGACAAGGAGGTCTGTCGACAGCGGAACGAGTCGTTGAACATCAAAGGCGTTTCCCCATGCGGGATCTGCATCAAGGTCTGTCCAGCGGGAAGGGACCGCGACGTCTTTGATCGGAAGGACATGGAAGTGTACGAGCGAGCAGAGCCTCCAGCATCCTGGGAGCATGTGCGTCGCTATGGTGTCAGGNCCCGATGAGCAATGAAAACATTAATATTTATTATATTGAATTTTTAAATGATAAATACCTGTGGTACTCAATGATAGGCTAGTATGAGAGGTACAGGCCAAAGTCCAAAGGCCCAATCCAAGGCCCGACTGATGTTGAGGCTTACAAGGATGCACTTCCTGGTCCCAGGGTTCTTGCTCTATACCTTGGGTTTCCTCCTTGCCGACCTGAACGGAGGTGATCAGGGCCTCGACCGCTTCCTGCTCGGATATGCCATCTTCTTCCCCGCGCATCTCGCCGTATCATTCAGTAACGACTACTTCGATGTTGAGGCGGATAGGCTATCGAAGCGCACATCGCTCTCCGGCGGAAGCGGGGTCCTTATCGAGCATCCTGAATTCCAACCATTGGCGATTAGGACAGCGGTCGCCTTGATGCTGATATCCGCAATCATGGCCGTGGTGTTCTTCATACTATTCAGACCGGCGTGGTACTTCCTGCCCTTCGCCTGGGGAGGGATCCTGCTTGGCTGGTTCTACACAGCCCCACCGCTACGCCTGGCCTATCGGGGACTGGGAGAGGTCACCACGGCGATCGCGGCCGGGCTCATCATGCCTGGCATGGGCTACCTCTGCTCACTGGGGCACCTTGACCTTTGGTTCCTCGGGTTCGCTTCGCTGCTGATCTGTTATGGCTTCTTCTTCATCTTCACTGTGGAGATGCCGGATGTCGAAGCCGATCGGTTAGGCGGCAAGAACAATCTTCTGGTCAGAAAGGGCTTGGAAACAGGGGCCCGATGGTCACTCATCTTCACCATCCTTGGCACGTTGGGGTTCCTCTTCGCGGCGATATCCAATTACTTTGATGCTGAGATAGAGCTGTGGACGTTGTTCCTGATCTCCCTGTTCCCGTTGTTGGTGGCCGCATTGGGGTTCGATGCCGTGAGGAGAGGCAAACTTAAGGTGGAGAGGCAGTCGAAGATGAACTTCGCATCCATGATGACCTTCATGTTCCTGGCCATTCTGATGCTGATGGTTTATCTGAACATCGCCTGAGGGGGTGGGGATTTTCGCTGACCTCCTAGATTCCCATCAATAATCATCATCTACCTCCTTAGGTTAGACATGAGACCATATGTCATTGTCCATACGCCTTGAGCCTGGATGGGAGGACGGACCGGTTCACGGGGGATGCGGGTCTGTACTATGAGATAGCCGCCAAGATGGAGCCAGATGCCACCCTCACCGGTTCCGACACATTGTTGATGGCCGACATTAGCCCCGATGGACCGGACCTGGATGAGCTGATAGACAAACCAGATGGTCTGCAGTTGCTGGTGGTGACCGATAGCCAAGGCAGGGTGCGGCATTGGAGGGGTCTGCAGAACCAACCCTACTGGGGGGACATTGTCGTCCTATGCTCGGAAAGGACCCCGGACGACTATCTCACCTACTTGAGGAATATCGGATCGTAGGAAGGTGATGTCGACGGTGGCCGGTATCATCCTCTCAAAGAAACCAGATATCTGCGATATGCATCATAGCCACCTTCAAGGACGCAAATGTCGTGCCAACCCCTATCACGAAGGATCTGGACCCCCCTTTGGCAGCGCCTTCCCGATTTGCAATAGATGATGGTGACTCTCTCTTGGTCGATCTCAATATATCGTTCTCCCAATGAGTCCAATGGTAAGAGCTTGGCCCCTTCGATGTGACCTTTGGCGAACTCATCGGTCCTTCTTATGTCGATCAGATCATATTGGTCNTCATGAAACGCACTCAGCATCTCNTGGAACTCGGAGGGATNGAGATACCTGACCCGAGTGGGAGGTACTGTACTATTCACACCAGAAGATTGCATCGTCAAACCTATCGATGGAAGCAGAAATCATCTAAGTATTAATCATT
>JGI20214J51650_10001292_pt1 | contig 15941 bp, 15 predicted proteins | sample WetSurMetagenome_FD_51650 | JGI IMG/M metagenome (IMG submission 51650) | reverse complement strand
GGATTCGAAAGTTAGCCTATTGCTTGTTATGGATGGTGCTGTTCATTGCGCTGCTTATCTCCGGCAGTCGCACCGGACTTGCAGGGGTGATAGCATTAATCGTATTGCTGCCTGTGGTATTCGCATGGGTTCACACTGAACTGCCCGTGGCGAAACGCCGGCTGCTTGTTTGCGCTCCGGCATTCCTGCTGATTTGCATCCTTCTCCTGGGGTTGGCAGCAGTGAAAGCAAATCGCCTTCTTTCCCTCGAGACGCTCAATAGGGTTGACTCAACCTTTGAGGATTTCAAGGAAGGCGGCACGCTGGGGATTCTTGAAAAATCCATGCGTCTCCATTTGTGGCGTCAGGCATTCAGGATGATAAGGGAGTCACCTGTTGCCGGCCTCGGTCCGGGAGGCTACCAGCGGAATCTTGACAACGTGCGGTATCGATATGCGGAAGACCCCAGGTACAGGTTTGTGGATATTGCCTGCAATCACTACCTGCAAATGGCTGTGGAGCTGGGAATCCCCGGCCTAGCCTTGAACCTCGTAATAACGGTCCTACCACTGTGGATGCTTTTTCGCGTTAGAAACCGCATCGAAAATCGGGACGAGCGATGGGCAGTCGGTATTGCATTCACAAGCATCATCATTCTGCTTGCTCTTTTCCTGACCGCACCCCACACAATGCCGCTAGATGTGCTGTGGGTCTTTGTGCTCCTTCTGGCCTTCCTCTATGCGGCAGCCATACGCTATGGATACCAATTCAGCCGAACCATGATGCGTATCTTCGGCCTCTTCTGCTTTTTCTCAACTATTCTTTTTGCTGCAGGAACCTACTGGATGACCTTTGGAAAAGAAGGTTACCAATCTCTGCAAAATTCCCACTGGTGGCCACTCAGGTACGAGAGGAACTGCTATGTCCCTGAGCAATGGAACGACGGCATTGTGCGCTGGTGCCGGGAGGACTCCCAACTGCAGATCCCCATTACTTCAGAGTTGCCGGAAAAGATAAAATTGTCTCTTTGGCTCAACCACCCGGATGTTGAGCAGAACCCGGTGACGGTCAGGTATGGAGATAAGAGCGGGGTGCACCATGAAATAACACTTGCCAAGAGCGGTTGGAATTCGTTGGAAATTCCCATGACAAGGGACTATATTTATGAACATCACCCCCCCGGTCGACAGGATATCTATCGCTATCTGGTCCTCTCGCTGGATGTTTCCCGCACATGGGTTCCCAAGGAATGGGGCATAAATGTCGATGAACGGAAGTTGGGTGTTGCGGTATTGCTCCCTTCTCTTTAGGTCCTCTGCCTCCATGCCCCTCGGACAAGGGTCAAAAAGAGTATCTTGAAATCAAGGGATAGCGACCAGTTGCGAACATAGTGGAGGTCGCATGCAATGCGTTCCTCCATCGTTTCGAGTGTTGCCGCCTCACCCCTGAATCCATTGACCTGAGCCCATCCAGTGAGTCCCGGCTTGACCCTGTGTCGAAGCCTATATCCTTGAATCAGTCCGCGATAATATTCATTTTGCATCACCACATGGGGTCTGGGCCCCACTATGGACATCCTCCCCTGCAGGACATTGATAAACTGCGGGAGTTCGTCGAGGGATGTCCGACGCAAGAAGCCTCCAAAGCGCGTGATGCGCCCGGGATCTGCCGATGCCAGTCTCCCTCCGTCGGGGTCTTCCCCGTCCTTGCATTGCTTCATGGTTCGAAACTTCCAGATCATGATCTCCCTTTCGTCCAGCCCATAGCGGCGTTGCTTGAACAACACAGGTCCGGGAGACGAGAGCTTGACCCCGAGTGCGATACCCAACATCGGAATGGCCATGAGGATGAGAACTGTGCAGGACAGAGCAATATCCGTTAACCGCTTGGCCCAGCGAGCTATACCGCAAAGAGGGTTTTCAAAGACGCTCATAGTCGGAATCCCCGCAAGATTCACCCATCGGCCATGCATAAGCTCAAAGAAAAAGAGATCTGGAACGAGGCAGACAGTAGCATTGGAGTCCGCGAGGCGGTCAACGATTTCCCGGATCCGAGCTTCGGCTCGCATCGGCAGAGCAATATAAACCACATCAAACTTCCGCCCCCAGTGGGCCCTCGTGGTTGCCCGCACATGGGATTTGATGTCATCGTAGATCCTTCCAGCGCAGAAATGGCCAAGCCCGAGTTCCTCAAACACCTTGAAGAGCTTCTCATCGAAGAATCCTGCATCCATCCGCACCAGGATCGGGACTTCCCCTCGGTAACTCTTGCGGATCTTTGCCACGATACGGCGCACCATCTCCTCTACCGTGTTCCCATGGCTGCTGCGCTTGCTCCCTCCACGGAACTTCACCATATACCTCAAAGGGCAGTTCTTTTTGTACTGTAAAATCGTCCCGATTAGGTGTTAATTTATTTCGGATACGCTGTTCTGGGAAGCTGTACTTAGGGCCTTGATAGCCAAAGGCAGCAGACCGGCGGTGTTGTGGTTGACCAGGATGATCGTCGGCAGCATGCGGTAATCGCATCACCAGGAATATATGTTGATAGATAGAGGTCAATTTCCAGGTTCAAGAGACGTGCCCCGCTTGACGTGCTTTAGGCCAATCTCGATTGCCTTGCCGACTGCGGCTCCCCAGCTCTGATCGAGGTCGTAAAAAGGGGTCTCGTCGTATTTGCATCCAGCCCGTTTGCCTTCATAGAAATCCCGGTCACAGGCCAGTTTCAAGATGGCATCGGCCATTGCATCCACATCGCCTGGCCGCACATGCATCGCCGATTGCTCGAAAACCTCTTGGGTATTGCATACCGTGGTCGCGACGACGGGTCTTCCAGAGAGCACACTTTCCATCACTACCCTGTTGAGCCCCTCGGCAAAACTGGACAAGGTCGGTACCAGAACCGCATGAGCTCTTGAGTAGGCATCGCGCATCCCCGAACGATCAAGTCGGCCTTTGAAATGCACGATGTCACCAAGATTTCGTTCCGCGATGGCGTTTACGAATTCCTTCTCCGCAGAGCCGGAGCCGCAAACCTCCACAACAAGGCCGCCAGGAATGATTGTTTGAATGCGCTCCACGACACTCAAAAGGTCATAGATTCCTTTGCTTTCCTCGATCCTTCCGGCGAAAAGGAGGCGGAATGGGCGCTGGTCCCAATCAGCCTCGGGGATGGTGTCCAGATAACCATGAACATAATGAGAACGCGCCTGGATCAGGTCGCCTTTTACGCGCGGGCCTGAAATTTCGCGGACCTGGCGCTCGCACTCGGGAGATACGCATATCGTAGCGACGGGAATATGCCTCCAGAACCAGCCGTTCATTGCGTGGAGCAGACGATGCCTAAGGCCACTTGGCCGATACCCTCTCGGCCACATGGTACTGTGTAGGTCGGGTATGACATGGACGCTGGCCAAACGCAGCAACGATAGCAGCCACCAGTGCACCATATCGTCGATGATGGCGACGCACGCTTTGGAACCGATCATGCTTCGAAATACACCTAGCCAATAGGCAAGCTCGGCAAAGTGATACGCCAAGCCGGACTTGCCTCCGCTCGGTCTCGGGCGATGTTCGATCGTGATCCAATCCTCGGCATGGATGTCCTGGCGAGCATGCGAAGACACTACGTAAGCGGAAAGCGCCGAGTCCCGGATGACTTGATAGAACAGACCGGAAAATGCTTCGGAAACTTCATTCGGGTCCTTGCTACCCTGAACCCAGTAGCGGTAAGTGCCGATTACATCCCCCGGTCCGGCTGCATAGGCAACGGTTAGCGTTTTCTGGACGGTGGTATCGTTCTGCATGTTCTCAAAATTCAAAGTTGATCCCGGTGCCCATGGAAGTCTCTCCGATGACCAAAGCCGACGTGTCCAGGCGCATCACCGACGCCAGAAAGCTTGTCAATGTCGGCTCGTTGTCCCTGCCGAAAACGACCGCATCGTCAACAAAACGCGCCAACTCGTCCGGGTCGGCCCGGAAATCGGTCCGCGAGTCACCCTCAGATTCACAAACGAACATCCCGGAGGACAGCCCGCAAAACACCCCGATATCCGCAACCGTTGTCTGTGGAAAACCCAGCAGTCGTTTCGTAACGTAGGACATAACATCGAACGCAGCACGCATTTCAATCTCAAAGTCAATCCATCTGAGATTATTTGCAGAAAGGAGATTCATGGCATATCCGTCCGGGCCGCTTCGGGGGTGAGTCGGCCATGCAAGCCACCGTCTACCGTCTGCTCCTGCCTGACTTGTTGCGCTACTATATGTTGTCACACCGTGTTCGTTCCTGCAATTACTCACGAAGAAATCTGCACACAAATGGCCTTGACAGAATTCCCAACACTTAGTACCCGAAAGGTGTGAAAAAGCGATTTCCTGTCACCTCGAGCTTAATTCGCGCACTGCTGATTGCCGAAGCGGCGAATCCAGAATGGACGAGTGTTCCGCTGGAGGGATGGTCTCATGCGATGGCGCTCCGTAAGCGCGTGAACGCCCATCTCATAACACAAATTCGCAACCGTGAGGCATTGCTTCGGGCCGGTCTCCAAGAACACGTCGACTTCACGACAATTAATTCGGAAAAGCTCGCCCGGCCCATGTGGAAGCTGTCATCCGTCCTGCGGCGCGGAAGCGAGGGTGGCTGGACGACCATCCAGGCGCTTGCGCCGATAAGCTACTTCTATTTTGAGTATCTGATTTGGAAGCAATTTGGCGAACGCATTCGTGGTCGCGAATACGATGTTGTTCACCGGATTACTCCTCTTAGCCCAACGACGCCGTCGCCACTGGCAAAGAAGTGTGCTGGTGGCGGCATTCCGTTTATCTTCGGCCCACTCAATGGCGGCGTCCCCTGGCCCAAATGGTTTCAAAAAGAGCGGAAACTGGAAAAGGAGTGGCTGGCGCCGGTACGACGTGCCTATCGCCTGATTCCCGCTTATCGAGCGACGCTTAATTACAGTGCGGCAATCATTGCCGGATCGCGCGACACGATGCGCCAATTGCCGCGCAAGTACGATGGCAAAATTCACTATGTTCCCGAGAACGCCGTCGATCCGTCTCGATTCACGACTGTTCGCACTCGCCAAATTCAGCTGCCGCTCCAGTTGCTATTTGTCGGCCGGCTAGTACCGTACAAAGGGGCCGACATGGCTATTGAAGCGGCGGCCCCGTTGCTCGCCGACGGCCGCGCGGAACTCACAATCGTTGGCGATGGACCACAGCGGTTGGCTCTTGAGGCGATGGTCCGTCGATTGCCCCGACCTGATTCCGTTCACTTCATCGGACAAGTGCCTCACACGGACGTCCAGCGGTACTTCGCGAACGCGGACGTTTTCGTGTTCCCCAGTATTCGTGAATTTGGCGGCGGAGTCGTCGTTGAGGCGATGATGACGGGCGTCATTCCGCTCATCGTCGACTACGGAGGTCCTGCTGAGCTCGTAACACACGACACCGGCTTCAAGGTGAAGATCGGGCCACGACCCGAAATCGTCGCCTCGGTTCGAACCGTACTTGAGCAGCTCGCAGCTCAGCCGAGCTTAGTCTCCTCAAAAATAGGTCCCGCACACGAGCGGGTCCAATCCAACTTCACATGGGACGCCAAAGCTCGAGACGTCGTTAGGATTTATGAAGGTGCACTCGGGAATAACAGTCAAAGCGAAGACGATCGATCGTCGACGGCCTGAGAATGAAGCTTGCTCTGCTAATCCCCGACTTTCCGTCACAGACGCACGCCTTCTTCTGGCGGGAGTACCTCGAACTTCGAAAGCAGGGAGTGGATCCCTTGCTGGTTTCGTCGCGCCGGCCAGCCGTGTGTCCGCATGAATTCGCGCACGAAGCCCGGGCTCGCACGCAATATCTGATTCCGCCAAGACTTCGCCGAGTCGCGCGCCACCTTCACCGCCTTCATATCGGCATTTTCTACGCGGCGTCGTTGCCAGAGTCCGGTTTGAGAGACAAGCTTCGCATCTGCGCAATGTCGATTTGTGCGGCCGATTTGCTTGACTTTTGTTTGGAGAATCGAATCGACCACATTCACGTACATTCTTGCGCGGACATCGCGCACGTGGCGGCGGTGTGCCGATTAATGGGTGGACCGGAATATAGCCTGCGACTTCATGGCGATTTGCCGGTGTACGGCCGCGACCACCGCGCAAAAATGAACGCCGCTCTTTTTGTTTGTGCCGTCGCTCGTCCTATGCAAGAGCAGGTTATTGGCGAGGTTGGTATTCCCCGGCACCTGACGTGTGTTGTCCCGATGGGAATCGACGCGGGCCGCATTTGTCCCGGCAACGAGCGCTCGTCTACGGGCTCAGACGAGACATTGCGCCTGGTATCTGTAGCCCGACTGAATTCTTGCAAGGGACACGTGTACGCACTCCGCGCCCTTCGCTACGCCCTCGATGCAGGGGCAAGTCTGCACTACACAATTGCCGGCAGCGGTGAGGCAGAAGCAGAGATTCGCCGTTCGATTGCCGACCTCAATCTGGCCGACAAAGTTGACATGGTGGGGTCGCTCAGCGAAGACCAAGTGCTCAGACTCCTTCAATGTTCCGATGTCTTCATGCTCACAAGCGTTGGTATCGGAGAGGCGTCGCCGGTGGCTGTCATGGAAGCAATGGCGTGCGGCTTGCCTGTCGTGTGTTCCATCATTGGCGGCACGCCCGATATGATCGAACACCAAGTCGACGGCATTCTGGTGCCACAAAAAGATGAACAGGCAATTGCCGAGGCGATTGCAGCATTGGCGCGCGACCCGGTGCGACGGCAACAGATGTCGCTCGCGGCCCGACAGAAGGCTTGTGAACGATTCTCGGTGAAGCAAACAGTCGACGCACTGCTGACCACGATTCGTACGCATTACGAACAATAAACGCCAAGCGGGCCGATCTCGATTCAGTTTACGTTCCCGCATCAAGACGCACGCGGGACTATTGACTGTCGGCGCACATTGACTTTACCTCCATCGTGGGGCATTGATAAGCTTGTCAGAGCAGCTGGGTACAACTGGAGCGTGAACACAGCTCTTCGGCCGCTAAATCGTCAGGTCACATCATGTCAGACGCGCGCTTATCAAAGTCGGGCCTGGATTGGGCGCTAATGATCTGTACATACAATCGACAAGAACTTCTGACGCGCTGCGTGCGTCAAGCGCCGACCCAAACTCGCCCACCGAAAGAGGTAGTGATTCCGAATTTGCTCTTGATGGATTGGTATGGCACGTTGGTCATTGAATTTGAAAATACCGTGCCTGCACGCCCAATGCGCGGGGCACATGTTTAACGCACGGTGGTTTGCTCTGCGGCAAGTCCTTTTCCACGCGGCAACACCCGGTTCGCTGCGTGCGCTGGCATGGCACGGTACGGTGTGGACTATTGCCGGTTATGGCGCGGCACAACTGCTGCGCTTAGGCAGCAACCTGATTCTCACGCGCTGGTTATTTCCCGAGCTGTTTGGCTTGATGGTACTCGCAAATACCTTTTTGATTGGACTGGCGCTCTTGTCGGACTTCGGAATCGGGCTGAGTATTGTCCAAAACCGGCGCGGTGGAGAATCCGAGTTTCTCAACACCGCGTGGACGATGCAGGTTGCACGCGGCGTCCTTTTGTGGCTGTCGAGTTTTTTGTTGGCACTGCCGTTTGCCGAATTTTACGGTGAACCGATGTTGCGCCGGCTCATTCCCATTGCCGCGCTCGGCTTGCTGCTCGCGGGTTTCAATGCGACCGGCTTGTTTACACTGCAGCGCGAGTTACGCATCGGGACGTTGACGAAAATCGAACTGGGCGCGCAGGCGAGTGGAATCTTGGTGATGCTGGTGTGGGCGTGGCTGGCGCCGAATGTATGGGCGCTTGTGGCCGGTGGACTGGTGAGCGCTCTGTATAAACTGATTGCGAGTCATCGCGTGGGTGCGGGAACGCGCAACCGTTTCGGGTGGGACGCGACGGCGGGAAGAGCGATTTGGACGTTCGGCAAATGGATTGTTCTTTCGAGCGCCGTCACCTTTTTCGCGGAACAATCCGACCGGCTCATGTTGGGCAAGGTCGTGCCACTAGGAATAGTCGGAGTTTATGGCATTGCTCTCGCATGCGCCGAAGTGCCGCGTCAAATCACCTTGGCGCTTGTGGGAAATGTATTGTTCCCCGCGTTTTCATCGCTGCGCGAATTATCACGTCCGGAGCTCTCCGAAAAAATCTCTCGGAAGCGTCTGCCCTGCTTATATGCGCTTGCGTTGACGGTCGTGCCGTTTGCCGCGTTTGGAGATTTCTTGGTACGTGTGTTGTTTGATGCGCGTTATTGGCAGGCGGCATGGATGCTGCCGCTGCTCGCACTGGGTTTGTGGCCTCGCCTGTTGTGCAATACCATCGAGCCCGCGCTCTTTGCGCTTGGTAAACCACAGTACAGTGCTGCCGGACAAATCGCGCGCGTGGTTTGGACGGTGGGCGGCACCCTACTCGGTTTCGCCTGGGCGGGCATTTTGGGCGCGGTCTTGGCAATTGCGTTGAATGATGTGGCATATTATTGCTTGATCAATTTTGGTCTGTGGCGTGAAGGATTATCCGAATTGCGACAAGACGCGAAAGCAACCTTTGTACTCGTTTTGTTTTTGTTTGTGGTGATGAGCGCTCGATTCTTTCTAGGTGGAGGTTTGCCGTTTTATGGATGAATGCGCTCAGGCGCTCGCGCAAGTTTCGTTGGTCACGAATCATTTTGGCGATGCCCAACTGCTTGGTGAGATTCTCCAAGATTGGTTTCGCTTCTTGGGCGGCGAACCGGAGCAAGTTGTTGTGGTTACTGATCCCGATGCAAATCGTGAATCGGCATTCGTGCAAGAATACAAAGCGGGTGCTTTGGCGCGTAACGCGTATATTTTACTTTTCCACGCGGACACTCTGCCGTACCGTCAAGGACATGACGATTGGCTGCCGCGCGCTATCGAATTTTTGCAGCGTCCCGATGTGTTTGCCCTCAGCGGTTCGTTCAATTTGTGGTGCAAGCAGGACGAGGCGTGGGCAGACTGGTATTGGAGTAGCAAATGCAGTCTCAATTTCGCGCTGATGAAACGCGCATCTTTTCTTGATGCGGTAGATGAGTTTGCCGGTGATTTTGTTCGGTCCGATTTCCGCGGCGAGAATCCCGCGCGCGCGACGGGTCAAAATCGTTATGTGATTGAACTCGCATTTGAAAACTATATGGCGCAACACAAACTGCTGACGCTCATGCGCCACGAAGATCCGACGTGGACCGTTTTTCACACCAACACGTGGGGTGCTCGCTTGAAGCAAACGCGCACCGATTTTTTTGAGCGCAAAAATATCAAGCCATTCCTTGACGCGGGCGCGAATCCAAAATTGATGCTGCCGCGCGATGCCATGTATTACGGGTTGCCGGGTCCCGGCCTGGTAAAACGCGCGCGCATTCGTTTCGGGCAAACGCGCGTGGGACCTCGGTGGCGCGCGTGGAAACAAAAACTTGGTTTGAAGTTTTAGGCGATGCGTATCACAATCGTTTTGGCAAGCGGCTTTGGATTGGCGGGCGGCGAGCGCACTCTTGCCGAGTGGGCAAGACATTTACAACAGCGCGGGCATCAAGTGTTGTTGATTTCGCCGCCGCCGCGCGCACCGACACTGCGCGAACGCGTGCGCGCATGGCGGCATGGGTCCTTTCGGCGCGCACACACCGCTTCGCATTTTGATAATGTCAATGTGCCGCGTATCCTGCTGGACAAATTCCGCCCGGTGACCGACCAAGATCTTCCCGACGCAGAGATAGTGATCGCGACGTGGTGGGAAACGGCGGAATGGGTCGCCGCATTGTCGCCGCGCAAGGGCGCGAAGGTGCACTTGATACAACATCACGAAGTTTTTGATTACTTGCCACAGGCGCGCGTCGCCGCAACGTACCATTTGCCCCTGCAAAAAATTGTGATTGCGACGTGGCTGCAAAATATAATGCGCGACATCTACGGCGACGCAGATGCCGTGCTCATCAGGCAAGGCCTTGACCGCACACTGTTTGATGCGCCGCCGCGAGGCAAACAAGCTGTGCCGACATTTGGTTTCATGTATTCGTCGTTGCCTTGGAAAGGGTGCGATGTGGTTCTGAGTGCGATTGAGTCGGCACAAGTGCAGCTGCCCCATTTGCGAATTGTCGCCTTCGGTGCGGAAAATCCAACGGCTCAATTGCCCTTACCGCGGGGCGCGGTGTTTGTAAAACAACCGCCGCAAACCTTGCTGTGCCAATTGTATGCACAGTGCGACGCGTGGTTGTTTGGCAGTCGCTCCGAAGGTTTTGCGTTACCACCAATGGAGGCGATGGCTTGTCGCACCCCGGTCATCGGGACGCCTGCAGGCGGCGAATCCGAATTGATCGCCCAAGGCGGGATGCTCGTGCCACAAGAAGATTTCGCTGCGATGGCACTGCAGATGCTTGCGGTTGATGCCATGTCCGACGACGCATGGCGCGCCCTTTCCGACAAAGCATACGCGGCGATTGCGCCGTACTCGTGGGAACGCTCGACCGATCAATTGGAAGCGGCGCTTTATGGTGCGATCGCGCGCGCGGCGCATTGAGAGATAGAGACCGAATGACAACCGCGATATCGATAACATTTGCGGCATGGAGCGTTATTAGCATCGCGCTGTTCGCAAAATTCGCGCCGCGCCGCGCGATTCTGATTTCGATGATCGGCGGCTGGTTGTTTTTGCCGATTGCGGTAATTCCAATTTCAGGCCCGCTGCCGGATGTGAGCAAAGCGACAACGGTGCTGGCGGGCATTTTGTGCGGAATGCTGTGGTTTGACCGCGCGGCTTTTTTGAGGGTTCGTCCGACATGGTTTGATGTGCCTATGTTGGTGTGGGTATTGTCGCCGTTCCTGTCGTCTGTCACAAATGGCCTGGGCGTATATGACGGACTGTCGGCGGTACTGGAAAATGGATTGACGTGGGGGATTCCGTATTGGCTGGGACGTATTTATTTTTTTGCCGCCGAGGGCTTGCGCGATTTGGCGTGGGGATTTTTTCTCGGTGGTTTGGTGTACGTGCCGCTTTGCTGGTTTGAAATTTTGAATGGCCCGTACTTACAGTTTGTCATCTATGGCGTTTATCCCGACGCGGCAATGGACGCGTTTCGCTTTGGCGGTTGGCGTCCCATCGTTTTTATGGCACATGGGTTGATGGTGGCGTTGTGGATGACGGCGGCGAGTGTGTGCGGTATTGTTTTGTTCTTTGGTGGAATATTGGCGCGTTGCGGCCGTTGGCACGGTGCGGCAACCGTGCTGGTGTTGGTGGCAACCACATTCGCACTCAAATCGGTTAACGCATGGCTCTTGTTGGCTTGCGTGATGATGATGTTAGTTGTTTCCATGCGTCACCAGCGCGCGCGCCTGATACAGGGAACGATTGCCTTGATTTTTGTTTACCTGTTTTCGCGCGTAACGGGTCTGTGGTATGCTTTTGAATTTGGCACTCTCATGACGGCTATCCTGCCCGACAAGAAAGAATCGGTGATGTTTCGTTTGGTGAACGAAATTCAAATTGCGGAACGCGCGCGGTTGCAGCCGCTGTTGGGCTGGGGCCGTTGGGGGCGCGCGTATGTCGGGCGCGAAGGCGGTTTGCCGGTTTTGACGCCGGACAGTGTTTGGATTGCGGCGTTTGGACAACAGGGCGCGGTCGGGTTGTTGGCGATTTTGGCAGTCCTTTTTTTACCGCCGCTGTTGTTTAGTCTGCGCGTTTCACCCCGACAATGGCTATTGCCGGAATTTGCGCCCGTGACCGCCTGCGCGTTTGTGGTTTTGGTTGCTGCCTTGGATAGTCTGGTGAATGCGATGCTCGTCCCCGCCTATCTGGTTGCGGCAGGTGGTGTGGTCGGATGGTGTACGGCAGCACACCCGACAATCGGATAAAGCAGGTCCAACCGCTTGGGCGTTTTGTGCTTGGCGTTGCCGAAGGTAATCTCGAGTGGGCGTCTGTTTCCGCATTTGGCTATGCGCTGTACCGCGAATTGCAGGCGCGGCCGGATGCGACATTGGTCACACCTGCGCGGAATCGCAAGACCTCGAGCCCGGGGGCAGATATGCGGAATTTGTTCTTGTTGACGAGAGTCGCGCGGCTGAGCGATATTGTCAACTGGTTGCGCGGTGGGCAACGCACGAACGCCCGACCCTCATCTCTGCCGCGCACGTGGCGGCGGAGTTTACACGTACAAGAAGTTTTCAAGACATGATGCAGCGGAGCGACGACCATTCGCGCACCGCTGCGCGCGGGTTGACGAATGAAATCCGTCAATCCCAAGGATAAGAGGATTGAATCAAACAACCCCGATTTTGATTGTCATTGTCAATTACCGCACCCCTGCGTTGACGTTAAAATGTGCCGAATCACTGCACAGTACACTGGAACGGTTTCCCAACGCGCGGCTGGTGATTGTGGACAATGGTTCGGAGGATGATTCGATCCATCAATTCCGCGCGTCGGAAACCTTAAAGTATTTGCGCGGACGCGTCGACTTGGTGTGGCTCGCCAATAACGGTGGTTACGCGGTCGGGAACAACGCGGCAATTCGACCCGCGCTGGCATCTCCAAATCCACCCGATTTTGTTTGGCTGCTCAATTCGGATACGTTAACGCGCGATGGTGCGTTGGACGAGCTCCTCAAGGCAATGGAAAATCATCCACGCATGGGCATTGCGGGCAGTCGTTTGGAAAACGCGGATGGCACACCGCAAGCTTTCGCGTTTCGTTTCCCGAACATCCTCGGCGAATGGGAGGCGAGCGTGAAATGGGGGTTGATGACACGCTGGTGCGCGCGCTGGAAAATTTGGTTGCCCACGCCGATCACCGCCACGCGCACGGATTGGGTTCCGGGCGCGAGCATGTTGCTTCGCCGCACAGTGTTGGAACAAATCGGTCTGCTCGACGAAACCTTTTTCATGTACTTTGAAGATGTGGATTTTTGTCGCCGCGCGCGGGACGCGGGTTGGGAGACATGGTGCGTTCCCGCCAGCCGCGTCGGACATCACCACAGTTCGAGCGCAAACACATCTGCCANAACCTCGCGCCAATGGTTTGACGCGCGGCGCCATTATTATTTCAAGCACCACAGTCGATTATTCAGGTTAAGCGCGGACAGCGCGCGGCGGCTCGGGCTTGGCATTTGGCGCGTACGGCACTTGACCGCTCAATCGTCATGAGCTCGAGCATTTCTTTATGGGAACAATGGCGCGCAGACTGGCGCGCCCATGGCGGCGATTGGACGCAACCGGGCTTTCGCGCCGTCGCCGCGCATCGTTTCGGTGTGTGGCGCATGCACATCAAACCAAAATTTTTGCGTGCGCCGTTTAGTGTCTTGTATCGGATGATGTATCGTCACGCGCGTAACGTGTATGGCATTGATTTGCCGTATAGCGTGAAATTGGGACAGCGCGTTGTGATTGAGCATTCGAGCGGTATCATTATTCATGGCAATGCCGAAATCGGCGACGACTGTATTTTGCGACAAGGGGTCACCCTCGGCAATCGCTATTTGGATAAACCGTTCGACGCGCCGCATTTGGGCAGACGCGTGAATGTGGGTGCGGGCGCGAAAATTTTGGGCGCANTGCAAATTGGCGATGACGCGCAGATAGGGGCGAACGCGGTGGTGTTGTGCGATGTGCCTGCGGGCGCAACAACAGTGGGCATTCCCGCGCGCACCAGACAAACAAGGCATTCCCCTGCATGAACAACGGACCTGCGGTCGGCATTGTCCTCATTGGTCGCAATCTCGGCGCGTTACTGGATGAAACATTGGACGCGGCACTGAATCAAAATGCTCCTGTGGTGTACGTGGATTCGGGTTCGACGGATTCAAGTATCAAAGGCGCACGCACACACAACGTTCCCGTGATCGCGCTGGACACGGCGAAGCCATACACTGCTGCGCGCGCGCGTAACGCCGGCGCACAGTTCTTGTTGAACCAAGACCCGCTGCTCGAATTTTTTCAATTTGTAGATGGCGATTGTCTGCTTGCCAAAAATTTTATCGCACGCGCCTTGCAAGTGATGAACGCAGATTCCAACATCTCGATTGTGTGCGGGCAGCGGCGGGAACGTTTTCCACAAACGTCCATTTACAATCAACTTGCGGCGTTGGAATGGGAAACGCCTTCGGGCGAAATCGCGCACTGTGGCGGCGACGCGTTGGTGCGCGTGCGTGCGTTCCTTCAGGTGAGCGGTTACGACGCGGATCTGATTGCGGGCGAAGAACCCGAAATGTGTTTGCGCTTGCGGCGCGCGGGTTGGAAAATTTGGAGCATCGACGCGGACATGACGTATCACGATGGGCAGATGAAACATTTTTCGCAATGGTGGCGGCGCAACGTGCGCGCCGGGCACGCATATGCCGAGGGCGCGTGGATGCACGGGCGGGCGCGCGAACGGCACTGGGTGCGCGAGAGCGCGAGCATCTGGTTCTGGGGCGCGGGCGTTTGGGCCGTGGCGTTGGGTTTGGCAAAATTTTCGCGNGGTTTGAGTTTGGGATTGATATTGGGTTATCCGATGCTCGCGGCACGGATTTACGCGCATTCCAAGAAGCGCGGTTGGAGTACACACAACGCGCAGCTTTACGCATCATCTTGCGTCGTCGGAAAATTTCCACAGCTGCAAGGGCAATTGCTTTTTCTGGCAAACCGCGCGCGCGGGCGTGTGACCCGCTTACTCGAGTCCTCCAAGTGAATCTCGCGTACCTAACCAATCAGTATCCAAAAATCAGTCACAGCTTCATTCGGCGCGAGATTTGCGCGTTGGAAACGCAGGGCGTTGCGATTACGCGTTTCTCGATTCGCCGCGCGCGCGAGGATTTTCCCGACCCCGCCGATCAGCGCGAATTGGCCCGCACGGAATTTTTGTTGGAACGTGGCGCACGCGCATTATCATGGAATACCTGGCGACTCGCAACAACTCGCCCGTGCGCGTTTGCGAAGGCGTGGCGCGCGACCTTGAAAATGGGTTGGCGTTCGCAACGCGGGTTGGCGCGGCATTTCATATATCTGGCGGAAGCCTGTTTATTGCGCGCGTTGTGCGTGGCGCGCGGCATCACGCATCTGCACGTTCATCACGCGACAAATCCTGCCACCGTTGCGCTGTTGTGCCATACCCTCGGCGGTCCGGCCTACAGTTTGACGATTCACGGACCGGAAGAATTTCAGCATGCGCCGGGCCTCGCACTGAATGAAAAAATTGAGCACGCGGCGTTCGTCGTAGCCGTGAGCGAATGGGGTCGCAGACAATTGCTGCCGTGGTGCGAGGATATGCATCACGAAAAGATCTATCTCGTGCGAAACGGGGTGGATGAGCTGTTCAGTGCAACGATGCCGCACGCGATTCAAAACACGCCGCGCTTTTTATGGATTGGGCGACTGGAGGAGCAAAAAGATCCACTGCTCCTCGCACGCGCAGTACGCTATTTACGCGCACAAAACATTTCGTGCGTGGTTGCAATGGTAGGCGATGGTGCACTGCGCGAGGTCTTGGAAAAGGAAATTGTGCGGCATGATTTGCAGGAGATGATTTTGATCAAAGGATGGGCGAGCCGCGCTCAAATTCTGGACGAGTTGCGCGGCGCGCGCGCATTGATCTTGTCAAGTCGCGCCGAGAATGTGCCCAGTGTGATTTTAGAGGCGCTGTTACAGACACGCCCGGTGATCAGCACGGATGTCGGCGGGGTGTCGGAAATGCTACGGGACGGTGAAGCGGGTTGGCTTGTCCCACCCAATTCGCCTGAGGATTTGGCGCGCGCGATGCTTCGCGTGTTGGAAACCGAGGTGACGGAATTGGAGCGATTGGGACAGGCGGGACGACGATTTGTTTTGGATAATTTTGACGCAGCAAGACAGGCGGCACAGCTACGGATGCTGTTTCGCGACGCGGATGCGCGCGCCAAGGAGAACTAAATTTTGGGGATCGTTTTCGATGTGTTGGACATTATTTT
>JGI20214J51650_10001291_pt1 | contig 15948 bp, 10 predicted proteins | sample WetSurMetagenome_FD_51650 | JGI IMG/M metagenome (IMG submission 51650) | reverse complement strand
TTATTAAATCAAAATTGTTTTTGATACACCAAATGTAAACCCGGTTTTTCTGACAGAAGTCAAACTATAGTAGTGATTATTGCAATTTCCTACTTAAGTATTGGCACCAATACTTAAGTTGTAACTAACCTTTGTGAACCTTTGTGTATCCTTTGGGACCTTTGTGGTTAAGTGTTTTTGAATTTTACCACAAAGTACACCAAGGACACACTAAGTGCCACAAAGGGAAGGTCAATTAAAAAAAAAANTCAGACAATCCGAAATACGGAATAATCTCAATAACTTTAAGACATGATCAAATTATTATTTTATCTNATTTTTATTGTTTCGGTTGCCCTTTCGGCAGCAGGAATAATACTAGCATCACGGTTAAGGAACAGGTACAAACCTGAGATTTTTTCATCACTTCTCTATTTCCAGGTTTTCATTTACACTTTCGGATTTTATGGAATCTGGGGACAGGTAGCTGTCAAATCTTTCCTGGTTCCTGTTGTTTCCCCCGAGCTTCTGATAAAATTTTCGGATCTGGCTATGCTGCTCGGTTTGCCATTTCTTGTAATTGCATGGCTCATGCTNATAAGGTTTTCAGGGAACCTGACCGGGAAGATCGGCAACAAATGGTTTGTTTTCTGGTTCCTTCTGGCCAATTTCTCAGTACTATCAGCAGTAGGATATTACATAACCGCTGCAGATTCCTTCAACACTTCCCTGGTCATCCGGGAATACTATATAATAATGAACCTCATTCATTTCTTCCTGGCTGCATATATTATTCATTTTCCATGGAAGGGACAGCAGGTGATACACGACTATGACAGGAGGATAATCGCTCCCGTACTTTTCATAATAATGATCGTCCAGTGCCTGCCACTGCTGTTTTACACCACACAGAGCTGGCTTTCAATAGTTTTTATCCTTGCATTTTTCGTTGGAAATATTTTTCTCCCTGTATGGTTCAGCTATGGAACCCTCAATACGGCACTGGCATCAGACCCTGAAAAGAATCTCCCGTTTGACAGGTTCTGTAAAAAGTTTGAAGTTTCACCCAGGGAATCTGATGTGATCATTGAAATCTGCAATGGACTCAGTAACAAAGAGATATCAGAAAAGCTCTTTATCAGTCTGCAAACAGTAAAAGATCATACCCACCATATTTATATTAAAACCAATGTCAGGAGCAGAGTGCAGCTAATAAATCTGGTAAAGGAGCTGCTAAGTAAGTAGAAGTTGTGCAGGTTGTGCAGGTTGTGCAGGTTGTGAACGACTTGCACGACTCCGCAGAGCGGGACTTCGTCGTTTCACTCCTCAGCTTGCATGATTTTCTAACAATTATTCCCTGAATTTTTGATAAACTATTACCGGTCCTTCGCTAAAACTAAGTTCGATTGAACCTGTTTCTGCTTCATTCAATGTCGCTTCCCACCAGTTATTCAATTTTCTTTTATTTAACGGGTATTTTAAACCGGTTGAAGTTATTTCTGTTTCGGGATTAATCGAAAATATTGAAACCTGCTGACCCGGAAAGGATCTGACAACACTGCTTTTCAGAAGGGGGGTGAAAGTGCCGGTGTCAGTAATCATGCTTACCTTAATCTCCCTGGCGTATTCTGTCAGCAAAGATATGTTGCCGACAGTATGATCTTCCCTCTTACCGGTTGCTCCCAGGATCACAATTTCTTTATACCTTTTATTTATACACCATCGTACCGCTTTTGTCAGATCGTTGGTTTCCTGCTCTGCATCCCTGAAAAGACGGTCAGAAAACCTTTCTGCGATTAAGGTATTGAGGGAATCGAGATCACCGACAATAGCTTCAGGCTCCATACCTTCAGCAACAAGGCTTTCAGCGCTTCCGTCACAGCATATGATGTGATAGGATTTCCTGAGGCAGGCAAGAGGTACCGGATGGGTAGGAAAGCTTCCATCAGCGAGGACAACGGCCTCTGGTGAAATTTTCAACTGTATATTAGTCATTTTACTTGTTGCAAGTTGCAAGTTGCACGTTGCATGATGCTGGTTTCCTGATGCCTGATGCATGACGCCCGACGCCTGTCTTAACAAGCAACGTGCACCTTGCAGCCAGCAACTGCTTTTACCTGTTCTGAACCAGCCTCCCGTTACTTAAATCGATCTGGCGCCTTGGAATGGGGTATGTCACATCCTCCTGGCCAACTATTGCATCACGATACATATTGTTTCCCCATGGCATTGTTTTCTCGTATTCAAGTGCCCTGTTCAGTTCAGTAACCGTGATGCCCCACCTGTTCAGATCGAACCATCGGTGACCTTCCTGTCCGAGTTCAAGCTTCCTTTCCATATAAAGTGCTTTTCTTGCATAATCGCGGTCAGGGAATGAAGGATATTGAGAAATTACATAATTAGCTGCATTGGTAACTCCATCTGCCTCTTTTACAAATCCGGCAGGATTTGCGGCTCTTGCCCTCACCAGGTTAACATTTGCAAGTGCTCCGGGAAGATCTCCTGTTTCTATCTGGCATTCAGCCAGTAATAACAGAATATCGGCAAAACGGATCATTCGGTATCCATTGGCGGTAAAACCCGATGTCCAGCTGGTAACGTCTGTATACTGGCCTTCCTGTGATTTTTTATATACCTGTTTCTTTGGGCTGTAAGGTCCTGCGTAAGTCTGATCACGTAACCAGTCAGAACCGGAATGAACACCCCAGTCCCAGTATGGGATTCCCCTTCTTCCAACTGACCAGTCAACCCTTGGATCAAGAGGTCCGGTATCTTCAATAAAAGGATCCGATGGTCTTAATCCCTGATCGCTTTTCACCGGATTATCATTATAGGAAAAGTCAAGTAATGGCAATCCGCCTGATGTTCTGAACGAATTTACAAATTCCTGTGTGGGTTGAAAGAATCCGCAACATCCTGCCGGGGAACCTCCTGATTTATAAGGGAAGTTCAATGCTTCCCCATATCCCCCGTTAATACCACCCGACCCATCATTTACTGAAGTCTGAACCGTATAGACCGATTCAATACCATTTCTGTTGACGATATCAAATATTTCGCCATAAGTAAGCGCAAGTCCTATTGTTGCACCGTTTGGTTTGGTTCCGCCTTTAGCGCTTTGCAGGAGAGCCAGTGCTTCAGAATAATTATGGTTCATCTGCATCTGGGCTTTGGCAAGGAGGACTTTTGAAATGGTCCCGTTGAATCTGCCGATAGCACCCATATTGTCTGGCAATTTTGTACCTGCCTCCAGGTCGGCAATAATCTTCTCTCTTATATCTTCTTTATTGGTTACAGTATTGATATCCGAAGTTTCATCCAGATATGGTATTTTCGCCCACATCCTCCATGCCTCAAAGTGGTACCATCCCCTTAATGCCCTTGCCTGTTCAATAAACAGGTCGGCCTGCTCCTGTGATATATTCCTATCAGCGAGGGCCTGATTGACAACCCTGACTACATTGTTGCATCTTGCAACGGCCTCATACACTTCTCTCCATTTTGTATCCAGGTATGTGGTGGTCCAGAGATTCGCGGCAGATTCACTAAATGTCAGGATGGCACTTATATCAGTGCTTGAATCACCAGCGTCGGCTCCCTTATTGGCTTCCAATCCTCTTATTGATCCGTAAAGCCAGTTTGATGAGGCTGACTCCCAGCCGAAACTGGAGCTTACACCATCGAGCATTGAATAGGCACCGATAAGCAGGGCATTAATTCCCTTTTCAGTTGCCAGAGTATACTGGTTATATCCTCCTGCCGGTTTAACATCGAGAAAATCCTCACTGCAGTCACTTAAAAGGCATATAACAGGTGAGATTATCAGAATAAGATATACAAAGTTCCTTTTCATAATGGAGCACTTTTATGTTCTGCGCCGGTTTTCAGAATATTTAATCCCGGCATTAAGGTCAATAAATTTACTGCTTTTCCCAATATCTTTTACTTCCGGGACTTCATAATCTTTTTTAACATTTTTTTTGAAATAATCCCCGAAATACAGGTCAGTCCGAACCATTTTTTCCTAATAACATATGTAATGCTTTGTTAATATGCTGATTACATGGTTCAAAAAAAAACTGCAAAAAGTATTATTGAACAAAAAATTGAATAAATTTGGGATACCCTACTAACCTAACCATGATGCCTATGGAATATACTCCTTAAATTTTAACTTTTGTTCGGGAGTAATTGCTCCCTAATCTTTAAATTTTCAAAGAATTTTACATTAGTATTCCTAATTATCTATTTTTTAATCTAACTAACTTCAAAAGTATGACCAAAAAAATCATGCGAGATGTTTCACTATGGACAGGTTTGATTAAATCCAAATTTGTTGTGAAACTATTAACAATGTTGTTATTGCTGGGAACGATGCAGGCATTTGCTGCCAGCGTGTCTGACCCTGGTGATATGCAACAGAAGAGAATTACAGGCCGGGTTACAGATGTTGCCGGAGAGGCACTGCCTGGTGTTAACATTCTGGAAAAAGGCACTATAAATGGTGCCATATCTGATGTAGATGGCAGGTATGCCCTCACTGTAGCTTCTTCGAGCTCAGTTCTTAACTTTTCCTTCATCGGCTATATGACCAGAGAAGTGACTGTGGGATCACAGACCACCATTGATGTGGTTATGAATCAGGCCGAAACAAAACTTGATGAGATAGTGGTTGTGGGTTATTCAACAATGGCAAGAAAATCTCTTACTGGCTCAGTAGCCCAGGTTGGTGCAGCTGAGCTTTCCGAAAGCGCCGCAAGTAACCCGATAACCCGTCTTCAGGGTAAAGTATCTGGTGTTACCATTCTTAACCAGCACACTCCAGGTGAAGGTTCAACTATCAGGATCCGGGGTATGACGACAATTAATGATGCCAATCCCCTGTATGTAGTTGATGGCGTTCCGGGTGGAAACTATGCACCTAATGATGTTGAGACTATTACTATCCTGAAAGATGCTGCAGCACAGTCAATTTACGGTGCAAGGGCAGCTAATGGTGTTGTACTTATTACTACCAAAGGTGGGAAAAAAGGTCAGAAAGTATCAATGAATCTTAACGTAAGACAGGGGTTCAGCAGAAATTCAACTCATTACAATCTCCTGAATACACGGGAATGGGCTGAAATGCTCTGGCTTGAAGCTAAAAACAAAAATATCACTGGTTTCAGCCATGTTCAGTTTGGCAACGGACCTACACCGGTATTACCTGATTATATCTTCCCGACAAAGACAATGAACGGAGGTGCAGGTACCGATATGTCTTTATATGACAACCAGCTTGCTGTTGATGATGGGGATGACACCTATCTTATCACGAAATTAAGTCCGGGAACTGACTGGATGAAAGAGATAGAACGGAACGCCGCATATAAAGAATATACACTCGACATTGCAGGTGGCAGCCAGAATACAACATATGCATTCATGCTTGGCTATACCGATGAGGAAGGTGTTTTTAAATATACAGGTTTTGACAGGTATAATGCCCGAATGAATGTTACCACCAGTCCTGCAAAATGGATCGATGTCGGTACAAATATCGGGTTGCAGTACACACATGATTACGGATATCAGGGTAATGATAACTCTGAATCCTCAATTGTATCATGGACCTACAGGCTTCCGTCAGCAGTTCCGGTATGGGATGAATCGGGAACAACATATGCCGGATCAAGACCGGCGGGTATGGGAAATGCACAGAATCCTCTGTTCCTGCTCGACAAGAACCAGACCGATTACAATAATCGTATGAGTTTAAGCGGCAATACATTCATCAGATTGAATCTCCTTAAAGGATTGTCAGTCAAATCACTTGTTGGTGTGAACTATTATAGCTACGATTCGGAAGATATCGGATATGTTGAAGTTGCTGCTGCAGAAAGAGGAACCTACGATGGTTTCGGCAAATCCTCAGCCACCGGTACCGACTGGACCTGGACAAATACACTTGAATATGGTTTAGTGACAGGCCAGCACAACTTCAAAGCCATAGTCGGATCCGAAGCATATAACAATGTTTATACCTATCTGTACGGGTACAGGAACTGGTATCCATTTAAGGATCTCGACTACATTACCCTGAATACTGGTCTTGCCGGTTTAACTAACTCAGATTCAAACAGCTCCTACAGCCTGTTCTCACTTTTCGGAAGACTTAACTATACATTTGCCGACAAATACATGGTTGAGGCGGTGGTAAGGCGAGATGGTTCATCCCGTTTCGGAACTCAGAAATATGGTATTTTCCCGGCATTTTCTGTTGGCTGGAGAATATCTGAAGAGGCATTTATGGCCTCAACGAAAAGCTGGCTGAACGAATTGAAGCTTCGCCTCGGATATGGTGCTGTTGGAAATGACCGTATGGGTAACTATAACAGCTACACCCAGTTTGCTTACAGCATGGGCAGTTCGGCCTATCCAATGAATGGCACTCAATCGTTACAGGGAAGTACGGGATTTTATCAGTCCACCTTTGGGAACACCGATGTAAAATGGGAATCGACAGTAACATACAACATCGGTATAGACGCTACCCTTCTAAAAAATCTGACACTTACTTTTGATGTATGGAGACGTAACACAAACGATATGCTTTATCCCAAACAGCTGCCATCAATATATGGAACAGCTTCGACTCCTTCAATCAACATAGGTTCGATGCAAAACACAGGATTTGATATTGATCTGGGATATTCAAACAGTGCGTTGAATGGTGATCTTACATACAGTGCTGGACTCGTTTTCTCCCATTATAAAAATGAGCTTGTGAAACTTACTGATAATGCAGGTGATTTCTATCAGGGATCCGGCTATCGTGAAAAGTATTATACAAGAACACAAACAGGGAGGGCATTTCCTGAATTCTTCGGTTATATATCGGAGGGGATTTTCCAGTCAGCTGAGGAGGTTGCAGCCTGGCCAAAGGCATTCGGAGCAAACGGAACATATAATGCACCCGGACATTTCAAGTACAAAGATGTGGATGGAAACGGATACATCGATGCTGCCGACCGTACTTACATAGGTTCGCCTCATCCTGATTTCACTGCCGGACTTAGCCTCAGCATAGGATACAAGGGATTGGAAGTGTCAACAACTCTTTTTGCAACATACGGAAACAAAGTTGTTAACTATGTCAGCAGGTTTATTGACTATACCCAGTTCGAATCGGGAAAGAGCTACAGAAGGCTGTATGAATCATGGGGAAGCCCATACCTGAAGAGCAATGCAGATGCTACGATGCCAATCATTTATCAGAACGATACTCCGCATCAGGAACCATCGACTGCTTTCCTTGAGGACGGTTCATTCCTCCGCATGAAGACTCTGAGGATAGGTTACGATCTGGCCCGCCTAGGTATTTTGAAAGACAAAGTTGGTTCACTCCAGGTTTATTTCCAGGGTTCCAACCTGTTTACATTGACCAAATATCCGGGACTTGATCCTGAAATATCAGCTGCCGGTATCAATATGGGTATCGATTCAGGCGCATGGCCGACTCCACAGCAGTTCCTCTTTGGAATTTCCTTTGGACTTTAACCTTTATATTTTATGAATAATTAACATAAAAAAATATGAAAAGACTTATTAAATTGTTATCAATAACAGTCCTTCTTGGAAGTATGTTAATGATATATTCCTGCAGTGAAGAGTTTCTTACCAAGACACCTCCGGGTGTTGAAAATCCGGGTGTCATGCAGACTCCTTCGGGTGTTGAAGCTCTCCTCGTTGCTACCTATGAAAGGGTGGAGGGATCTGATATGTTCGGAGGCTGTCTTGTTTCCGAATGGACATATTCGGGCGGATGCTCCGACGATGCCTACAAGGGTACCTCAGCTGGTGACCAGAGCAACTTTAACCTTCTCGAGCGTTATGAAGCCCTGCCGAACAACCCTTATGTTAAAGCCAGATGGGCTAATGCTTACGACCTGGTTGCCCGTGCTAACGTTACCCTTGAGTTCCTTTGGGCAACCCAGGCTGGTACCGGAGACAAATTTACTGATACCAGGGCCAAGCAGGTGGAAGGTGAAGCCAAGTTCCTGAGGGCATGGGGCCACATGGAACTTAACAGGATCTTCGAAAAGATACCTTATATTACTACTCAGACAGAACTTGGAACTGTAAAACCTGAAGAAGTTCCCAATACTGACGCAGCATGGGACAAAATTGAAGCTGACCTGACTTATGCAATTGCCAATCTGCCGACCACAAAAATCAATAACGAAGTCGGTCGTATTGACAAATACACAGCTGAAGCTGTAAAAGCATATGCCCATCTTAGCCAGAGAGAGTATACCCTTGCCAAACCTTTGCTTGAAGACATAATTACAAGCAATAAATTCAGCCTGGTGCCGGAATTTATGTATAACTATGACATGACCCATGAGAACAACAAGGAGTCAATTTTCGAACTGCAGTGTTCAACCACGGCATCAAGTGCTTCAAACGTAATGGGTTCAGGTTGTAATTTTCACCAGAAAGGTGCTGCAAGCTGCGGTGGCTGGGGATTTTATCAGCCATCACAGAATCTCTTTGATGCATTCCAGGTAGATGCTAACGGACTTCCTGTACTAGATGTAGCTGCACGCGTTCATTTGGCAACAGACATGGGAAAAGGAAGCGGTGATGATTTTACACCAACAAATCTACCAATCGATCCACGTGTAGACTTTATAATTGCACGGCGTGGTGTTGATTTCCTTGGCTGGGGTATCCACCCGGGATCGGACTGGATCCGTGAACCGGCAAACGGCGGACCATTCATGACTAAAATATTCATGCACAGGAAGGATGAGCAGTCATTGAACCTTAATGGCTCCGGTTTTTCAAACGGGAAAAACTACAGGATTATCCGCTATGCAAATATCCTGCTCTGGAGAGCTGAATGTGCATTGGAGGACAATGATCTTGAACTTGCAAGATCACTCGTAAATCAGGTCCGTAACCGTGCCAAAACCAGTACACCAGTTATGGGACTTTGTACAAGCACCAAGAACCTGCTGTCCAATCCGGTAGTCGATTATACCAAACCGGCTGCTAACTATAAGATTGAACCTTATCCAGGACCTGGCGTTTATCCTTTCGATACCAAAGCAAATGCACTGCTGGCTGTTCAGAATGAGATCAGGCTTGAATTCGCCTGCGGACCATGGCGTTTCTTCGACCTCCGCCGTTGGGGAATTCTCGCTACGACTCTGAACGCATTTATCGCACAGGATATTACTTTCAGAACCTTCATGCAGGGAGCTACATTCAATGCAACACAGGATGATTACTGGCCACTGCCACAGGATCAGATCGACCTTCAGAAAGGTGTTCTTACACAGGATCCGGCCTATTGATTTATTTAATCATTACATCGTTTATTATGGAAGAGACGCGCGGATTGCGCGTCTCTTCTTTTTTGTTATCACATCCAAAATAGTGTTAAATAACCTTAACAGGGAATAACGGAGACAATTTAATGGTCTAATTTTAAACCCGTGAAATTTGGATATCCCCCTCGTCTGATGAGATTCAGAGTAACTCTTTTGATACTTATTTTTTCGCTTTTACCAGGGAAAGCTCAGAAGTATTTACATTATCTTCAGGCACCGGGCTTTGAGAATCGAATTGTCCATTACATAGATACAATCAGAATTATAGATACGCATGAACATCTGATAAGCCCGGAAATGCTGAAGGACAGCTATTTCCTCGATTTCTCCCTGCTATTTATGCAGAACGGATATGACGATCTTGTCTCCGCAGGAATGCCCGATACCCTCTTCAATACTATTTTTAACAGGCAACTCGATCCGGTAAGCAAATGGAACATCATTGAACCATACTGGAATAATTCGTTCAATACTTCCTTTAACAGATTGATCCTCCAGAGTACAGCCAGACTTTATGGCATAAATGAGCTGAACGAATCGACTGTGGGGCCTCTCTCGGAAAAGATCAGGAAGGCGTACGGAACTGACTGGTTTGACAGGATAATAAGGGACTCGTGCAGAATACATTATTTTATCAAGGATGGAAACAATATGCCGGGCAAGGATGGTTTTGCCAGATATGAAAAAAGGTTCGACGACTGGCTTACGATAAGATCAAAATACAGAATTGACTCCCTTGCCGTGTCGCAGCTCGATCCTATCTATTCACTTGATGATTTTGTCAAATCGCTTGAGACAGCATTTGAAAAAGAGCTGAAGAATGGAATGATAGCCGTAAAAATATTCAGTTCGTACTACCGTACTCTTCTGTTTGAAAAAACCAGCGCTGATGCTGCAAAAAAGGTATTTAAAACCCTTGTCAACGGGGAAGAAGATTTTAAAATTTCGATGAAAGAAGCAAAACCGCTTCAGGACTACATGCTCTTCAAACTATTGGATCTTGTCAGGAAATATGACAAACCGGTGGCTATACACACGGGGATACAGGCAGGAAAGGGCAAGATATTAGGGGATTCCGATCCGGAATTGCTTACCGGTCTTTTCATTGATTACCCGGATGTTAAATTTGTTCTTTATCATGGGAGCTATCCATATGGCGGAGAGGTCTCGGCTCTTGCCAAGAACTACAGGAATGTTTATATCGATATGAACTGGGTCTATATGGTCTCACCGACATACAGTGAAAGATTTTTCAATGAATGGCTCGAGATGGTTCCTGTCACCCGGATAACCGCATTCGGAGGCGACTGCATGGTTGTCGAAAATGTTTACAGCGAGCTGATATCAGCAAAAAGGATAATCTCAAAAGTCCTGATTAATAAGGTCAGGGAAGGATATATTACTGAGCATGAAGCAATGGTGATAGCTAAAATGATCTTTCATGACAATGCAGCAAAGCTCTATAAGCTTAATTGAAGCTATCTGATCCGGACCGGCTTACGGGAATTCTCCTTCATTTCGTATGGCAGCATCCACACTTTATTGCACTTCTCATTGGTGAAATAAAGATAAGATCGTGATAATTCATTGGCATTACCGTCAGTCCACAAGGCGAAGAAATCCTTCTGTGCGTTTACCGGATGACGGACGAAAGAATTATTATTTATACTGTTAATTGTAACATTTGTTACTTTTTGCCAGTCAACACCTTCGTTTCTGCTTATCCACAGGGCGACTTCGCCTCCGGTTCCGTATTTCTGGGGACCGGGCTCCGTAGGTCCGATCACTTTCCATTCACTGTCACCAATATGAATTGAACCTCTGTCAAAATTATGAGTTGATTCACATACTTTGGTAAAATTCCAGTTCCCGTCCTTCCGGCTTATCACGAACCAGTCTCTTGATCCGGACCCGGGACCTGGAACTGAACTGCTGCTGATTATTGCCAAGATAACCGGATTACCATGTGAATCAAAATCCATATCACTCAGGTAAACCTCTTTCCTCTCCTGTTCAAAGTTCCTGATCAAAGCTTCATTACTTACGTCAGTAAGCGGAATTTGTAAAGGTGACCCCTCAATTGTTTTCCAGGTCATTCCCAGGTCATCGCTCTGTAAAAAATAAAGGTTGGTCTGGCTGTCAATGTCGCCTTTCGGAAAATAATTAAAAACCGTTACTATTTTACCTTCGTGAATATCTCCGATCTGCAGATTGCCTCCCATCGAAACAAGCTTTTTATCAATTGGCCACGATTTTCCGTCAGAACCTGAGGCACACCACATATCGAGTCCTTTTGACAATTTTGAATAAAAAAGTACAAAACCTTCCCCATCAATCCACCAGGGTTGGGGTGATATCATTTCGATCTCCCTGACAAGTTCAAAAGAGTCAATTGAATATGGGTTTGAGCTTTTATAAATGAATCCCGGTCTGGTTCTGTTGTACCCGCTGATAAAGACCCACAAAAATCCTTTATCATCAATTGCGAGGGAAGCATTGTCGTAAGGTTCCCTGACTCCCATCTTATCATAAACTATTACAGGCTTTGGGACCATATGCGTTTTATGATCAAAATAGGAGATCATTATTAACAAGTGTCTTTCATCAGCATTGGTAGTTCCGCCATAGACAAAGAATGTCTTCCTTGCTTTGGGAGAATATATTGCTATGGGCCGGTGCCATGATGCAAAAGTTGATACGCCTCCTGAGAATTTATAACCATATTCCAGGCTCGGGCCGGATGAATACCATATCCCTTTATACCCGTCCATTCTTGGATTCTGGGAATAAAGAACAAAGCAATTTACGAAGGAAATTAATATCAGAATGACTAACAGAGGTCTCTTCAACATGGTGTCAGGTTCCGGGTATATCTGTAAATATAACTTTTTTTAACATATTTAGATATACCAAAAAGCAATAACTTGAACTTACCCTACTTTATCCCTTTCTGTAAAACATGTACTCCCCCCCTTAATCCCCCTCTCTCNGCCAGTTGGCGNAAAGAGGGGGAATATTATATTCACAATACTTCACACCCCCTTCTTTGCTTCAGCAGAGAAGGGGGCTAGGGGGATGAGTACCTGAAGCAGTTATTTAAAATGAAAATAATACCAAAATGTATTCCCGAACTGCTTTTGCATTTTTTCCTTCATGGTTCCTGGATTCTGACGTGCTTTCATGTAGGCTCCAAAGTATTGTTCGAAACGGAGAACTGTTCCATTGCTTATAGATAGTCCGCCAAGATCAGGAAAAGTCCCCTGGCTGTTGTAATAGATCATAATCGCTTCCTCTATATGTTCAGGGATCCGGGTGTACCCGATCTTCTTCATCAGCCTTATGTTATTTACCAGAATATCAACCTCCTTGCTTAGCAGCAGCCACGACATTAAATATTCAAAAGCCTCCCTGTTTGGGGGCGTTTCGTCAACAAGTACCGGGAGATTTTGCTCAGGAGAATCGAGAAAGATAAAGAAATCACTTTGAGGTATAAGCTTAATTTTTTTCCCCAGATCATTATCAGAATGTATAGCTGAGGTATCTCCGATCATTTTCTCATACTTTTTTGCCCAGGAGTTGTAAAACAGGGTATTTCTTAAGATACCTGTATATTTTTCAGAGAGGGCGTACTTACCGTTAATAAGGCTCGATTTAACAAGGAGCTTCATATTCTGTGGACGGGGTCCGTAAACAACCATTTCTTCATAAGCCCATCTCTGTGCTTCATTAATAAGTCCGATAGCATAAAATGAATGGGCTCCCCAGTTTATGTGCTCGCTGCTCCAGGGCAAAAACAAAGATGCTGTTCCGAAATCTTGCTTCCCATGAAACAATCTTTCACACAGCTGACCCGATTCAGANAGGGCAATATTATAAAAGTACTGACCTATCATATTCTCTGAAGGATATCTTTCGTGGTATTGAATTGCCTCATTCCATTTTCCCTGAAATACAAGACTCTCAAGATTTATTACTCTGGCAGTCTGGGAATTATACCCGGTTTTCAGCAATACTATTGTTAAGCATAGTGCTATTGCTCCGGGAATAATGGTAATAATGCTTTTATTCAGTCTCTTCAGATTTACAGAACCGGCAAGTTTGCAGAGTGCCGGGTACAAGATCATAAACCCTGCCAGAAAATAAAAGAGTCTCTGATGCATTGAATCGTTTATGAAAGGCAGCGGGTAAAGGAACAACTGCTTTACACTTTGCAGCAGAAAGATCCTGTTGAATAAAAGAATTGAAATTCCGGCTGAAGCAAGTAAAAAGAGAGGGTATAAATACTTTCCCGGGCTTTTTATGTAAAAGAGACAATATATAACATATAATCCGATGAATATCAACGCATAAGCACCAACGAGATAATAAAATAAAGGGAAAAAGGCCAGTGTAATATACCGCCAGGTTTTTTTCTCCGGAAATATTGAAATAAGGAAATACGCCAATACCAGCAGGAAACCAAGATCATACATCAACAGGTTGTAATAATGAGTCTGCATGAGCAAGAGAATACAGGAGGGAATTATCACAAGCAGGTTTGATAAGGCAGAATCAGTTAACAGCCGCTTGCTGATGGACTGAAGAATGATCGCGGGAAGGGTCAGAACAGCTGCTAAAATAACCGACCCCGCTAATTTGCTTATGTAAAACTGGGTCAGGAATTTACCCGAAAGGTCCAATAATCCGCCGGGCTTAAGAAAAAAATCATTTATAAATGAGGACCTATAAATAAAAAGATGCTGCTGTTCCTGGAAAAACAGGATATGGCTGCCATACAGGAAGAAATAGGCGAACTCCATAAGAAATAAAGCTGCAAGAAGATACCAGGTTGATAGCTGCTGGTTCCGGGGAGCAGGGAGCTGGGGACTGGGAGCGGGGGGCCTGGTCCTATATCTTGATTCTGGTTTCATAATTCTTCTGCCTTCGGTCTTCGGTCTTCTGACTTCCGTCTTACTACTCATGTATTGACCTTTCTCCCGGATTACGTTTAACATTTGCCTTCTCCTGATCCCTCTTCGAAAGCGATTCGAGCGGATCCCTTGGTTTTGCCTTTATTGATTCATCTCGCGACACTTTCGCAAAATCGCGCGGGCCATACTTTATCCTTCCTGTTACAAATTCAGGTATATTGAACGATTCCATAAGCTCGTCATAATATGACGGATCTTTCTGCGGAAGGATAAATGGTTTTCCTGTCTTATCCCATGATTCAAAATATGCAATAAAGGGTCTTGTGCTTCTTCCGTCAGTCCTCTTGCTGCTGAAAACAAGCCATTTCCCGTTTGAAGACCAGGTATGGTAACTTTCAGTCTGGTTGCTGTTCAGATCCATCTTTTTACAGGCACCGTTTTGAAGGTCAAGAAGATACAGATCAGCCTCCTGGTGCCAGATAGGGAACGTGCCGAAATCGTGCAACGTAAATACAAGATATTTCCCGTCGGGAGAAATTCTTGGGAACGATGCACTTTTGCCAGATTCGGAAGCTTTGAATACTACCTCAGTGTTGCCGAATGTCACAGTTTCGGAATCAAACGGTATCCTGACGATATCATAATTTGTTTTCCTGATCTCTTCGAGAGTCATGTTGTCCAGGCTGTTAGCCTGGAGAGCCCGGCAGAAATAAAGAAATTTTCCGTCAGGCGACCAGGAGGGGAACGTTTCAAGATATTTTGTCGTATCACGATTCCTGACGTTAATAATCTCATTCTTTTCAATATCAAAGCAGATAATGGATGAAACAAGGTCAAAGACTTCTATAATTTTTTCAGGTCGTGAATAGAATCCCTGTCTGACCTGGTTCGATGAATAAGCTATAAATCTTCCACCAGGATGCCATGAAGGATATGTAGCTCCGCCAGGCATAGCATCCACCCTGGGTTCTCTTTTTGTAATTTTCCCATTTTCCGCAAAATATGTACCTCCATGGGAACCCCTTATATGAACCATGAATTTTTCGGGATTGTAATTGTTGAAGGAGTGGCAGTTGATGCAGTTCATATCAAGGATCTGGTTATCGACAAGGNCATCCTCCCTGAAACTTTCAGTGGATCTCTGCATGATCNTAATGTGGGACCAGTTGTAATAACCCGGATAAATCAGCCTGTATGCAAGATAGGGATCAACTGGCTCATTGGGAACATACATAAAGAAAGGTTCATACTGCTCCAGGCTTTTACTTTCTTTTTTTGCCGAAAAAACTTCAAATGTAATTTTACCGCCTCTTGAATTCTCAACCAGCTTCCTCCATGTTTTCTCAGGGAACTGTATCAGACCATCTTTTGATGTAATATCCAGCCTGGATCCTGTTGATCCCGATGTGACAGTAACCCTGAAATATTCTCCGGTTTCAGTTATCCTGAAATTCATCGGGGCAATATTGGGAGGAATGGTCACATCAATATAATTCGGTTTGATCTGAGGCTTGCGGTTGGTGTCCACAATATCCATTCCCGATTCCTTATTGCAGCAGGTCAATAAGAATAATCCAGATAAAAATATCAGTGCGATATAAATCTTCTTCACTTGAATCATACCGGATCTTTAAAGCGATGTTTACCTCTTATGGTTTAAAGGTAGAATTTAATTTTAAATA
>JGI20214J51650_10001290_pt1 | contig 15949 bp, 18 predicted proteins | sample WetSurMetagenome_FD_51650 | JGI IMG/M metagenome (IMG submission 51650) | reverse complement strand
TTAAAACTAAATTAGGCCAGGGCCGAGATTCGAACCCGGGTCGGAGGATCCACAGTCCTCTAGGATAACCAACTACCCCACCCTGGCAAATGTCCCTTTTATATTTGCACCGCATTCTGATTAATGTATCCTTGCGATCCATCGCCTGACCGGGAATTCCATGTCACCGGACCAAAGCAACGATCACGGGTAATATAAGGTATTTATTAATAGGGTCAGGTGTCCATTACATATCAGGTGGCTCTGAACACAATTCATTAAAAAATGTGGCGTGGTACAGCACGAAATTGTGTACCGTACCAGGGACTTTTTCCCGCGTTCAGAGCAATAACGAGGGCTTGGGATATGGCGGAAAACCCGAAGATCAGGACGCCTATTGTGTGCGTAATGGGGCATGTTGATCACGGGAAGACCTCCCTTCTTGATCGTATACGTGGGTCCTCTGTAGTCAGTTCCGAAGTAGGAGCAATCACCCAGCACATCGGAGCGACCATCGTCCCGATAGAAGCTATCAGGTCCATGAGCGGAACGATGGGAAAATCCATCAATATCCCTGGATTGTTGTTCATCGACACTCCGGGGCATCACGCATTCACCACCCTGAGAGCACGCGGCGGGGCATTAGCTGATATGGCAATCCTTGTGGTCGATATCAGCCAGGGATTCCAGCCCCAGACTATTGAGGCACTTCAGATCCTGCGTAACTGCCGGACACCATTTGTCGTTGCCGCAACAAAGATTGACCGGATCCATGGCTGGCGGGTGTTCGAGAACGAATCGTTCCTGACATCATTTGCCAAACAAAACGACCGCGTGAAAGGGGATGTAGAGAACAAGACCTACGAAATCGTAGGTAAGCTTGCCGAACTTGAATTCTCTGCAGACCGGTTCGACCGGGTGTCTGATTTCAAGCGGAACCTGGCAATTGTGCCGGTCAGTGCACATACCGGGGAAGGCATCTCAGATCTCCTGCTGGTAATGATCGGGCTTGCCCAACGGTATATGGGAGAAGAACTTGCACTTCTGGTCGAAGGTCCGGGCGCAGGTACCGTTCTCGAAGTGAAGGAGGAAAGGGGGCTCGGAACCACACTTGACGTGATCCTGTACGACGGTACACTGGCAATTGGCGATGAAATTGCCGTAGCCACACAGGATGATGTGGTGGTAACGAAAGTGCGGTCTCTCTTAAAACCCCGTCCCATGAAAGAGATCCTCATTGAAGACCGGTTCGATCGGGTGAAATCAGTGGCTGCAGCGGCGGGGATCAAGGTTACCGCTCCAAACCTCGAAAACGTGATTGCGGGGTCTCCTTTTTTCGTCATCCGGGGGAACCGGGAAGAAGTGGAAGCAAAGATAAAAAAAGAGATGACGGAGATCCACGTCAATCTTGCAGAAGAAGGCATTGTCATCAAGGCAGATACTATCGGGGCTCTGGAAGCACTCTGTAAGGAACTCGAGGGAAAAGGCATCGGCGTAATGCGGGCAGAGGTCGGGCCGGTGAGTCGACATGACCTGATTGACACTGAAACTATCAAAAATCCGGTATTCAGAGTTCTCCTCTCGTTTAATACCCAGATCCTTCCTGACGCTGTTGAAATAATCAAAAATCCGCTTTACACGCAGGTAAAAGTGTTTGAGGGGAGAGTAATCTACCAGTTGATCGACCAGTATCTTGAATGGAGGGACGAACAGAAACGTCTGGCGGAGAAACAGCGTTTTGAGCATATTGTAATGCCGGCAAAGATCCGGCTCCTTCCAGACTGCGTATTCCGCCAGAGCAACCCGGCGGTTGTTGGTGTGCGGGTGCTTGGCGGGAAGCTTCGGAGCGACGTGAACCTGGTAAAAACTGACGGGAAGAAAGTAGGACATCTCAAATCAATGCAGCTCCGTCAGGAATCCATTCGAGAAGCGGATGCCGGACTCGAGGTCGCGATCTCAATCGAAGGAGTAACAGTAGGACGCCAGTTGAGCGTGGGGGATGACCTGTTCGTGGATATACCGGAGCGACATGTCAAGGTTCTCGAACGTGAGATGCTCAAAACGCTGAACGTGAGCACACAGGAAATTCTTGGTGAATTCACGACGATGAGAAGAAAAAGCGAACCCTTCTGGGGGAAATGACCCCCGATATCGCAGACCAGACGCGAGGATTTAATAGCGTACCAGTATAATTAAATGGGTACTTCTCATGTGTAGGCACAATTGCCGGCAGCCAGAGACGTGAAAAATCCTCTATAGGGATTTTTGATGAAATTTCAATAGGGAGCAAAAAAATGGTGGAATTAAAAATTGTCGTATCAGACCCTAAGACTGGTCGCGCCTATAACGTGGATGCAAGTGGCAGTGCTGCAGGCGCAATAGTGGGAAAACGTATCGGAGATGAGATCGATGCTGGTGCAATGGGACTTGCAGGGTACAAAATCCTGATCACCGGAGCATCAGACCGGACAGGAATCCCTGCAAAAAAAAGCCTCCCTGGCGCAGGGCGCAAAAAACTCCTGATGGCAGCGGGTATCGGGTTCCATCCCACAATGGAGGGAGAGCGAAGGAGAAAGACGATCCGGTCAAACGAGATAACGGCGGATTTTGTTCAGATAAATGCCAGGGTTACATCCTATGGTGACAAGACCCTGGAAGAACTCTTCCCCAAGGTTGAGGGAGAGAAAGCTGAGAAAAAGGTAAAAGCCGGCAGAAGATAATACATCAGATTTTTATTTTTTTTAATGTTTTTTTAATCGCATTTTGAACATATTAAAAAAGAGAAGAGATTTCTAGATTTTATAATTAATACTTGCAACACCAAACGGCGTAGAGTTTTTCGCAGACACCAACGATTTCCCGTTTTTAAAGAGCTCAACAGTTATTTCATGTTTTGTTGACCCGTCTTCTTTTTTGAATGTGGCCGACACGTTGCCTGTCGCATTGGTGATTTCGTACACCTTATCTCCAGAATTTTGCACTTTGGTCATCACATTATTGGCGCCATACGTACCAGAAAAGCCCCCAAGATAACTGACTTTGACAACTACCCCGGTGACCGGAATAGTTACCTGTTTGGTCGGCTTCACGGTCAGATTCCCCGAAGCCTGCGTCGGAGTTTTGGATCCCGTAGGAACCGTGGTAGTCTGAGGAGTCGGTTGCTGACCCACGCAGCCACTTAACACTACAATTCCCATCAATGACAGAACTACTAAAACTACAATCCATTTTTTCATCATAGAGTGCCCTCCCTGAAGATACCTGCAGCAATACACAAGAGTTGTTCAACAGATTCTTTCTGTTTCGTCATGAATTACCTCATTATACTTGTCTTGTGTTATATAAGCGATAAATAAGCGAAATACTTTGTTGTTTCAAATCGGTAGATTTCGCCTTCCGGTGACAGGTCGAATGAAGAATAAAACTTTTTTAGAGGATTATCCTTTTTTCACGCTTTCCATAAGATCTTCCCGTAAATCATCGAAAGGGACATTATATTTTTTTGCGACCAGCACCAGTGCAGCGACGGGGAGAAGATTGCCATCAAACCGCTCTTTTATGATCCGGTTCATCTCAGAAACCACGAGAGTTTCCTGCATTCCCTGCGTATCTGCAATCCTGCTAATCAGTTCCTGCGATGGATCATTTCGATCAAAGATTGATGAAGCGGGTCTGAATCCGACAGGGATGGAAATTTCTGTGATATCAAAACAGGGGGAGAAAACACCATTTATCTGACTTAGAAGTCCGTCTTCTTCTGCATGATGGAGGAGAAGGTTTGCCTGCTCGGTGCTCATCCACTTTCGGTCGAGCGCGTAATAATAGACAAGCTCGTTCTTTCTCATTTCGGTCTTTCGTGTATGTTTGAACGGTGCTGCGACCGTGATTCGGATAGTCACTTTGTTGCGCCCAGAAGGATGTTTTTCATGTCCAGCGCGTCCAGCCCCTCGCCATGTCCTTCTTTTGCAATATCTATATCTGTCCTCGATATCTGATCGGTCAGTCTGATATAAAAGACATCATTTGCAATGGGAACCTTTCCTCCACCACGAAGTGCAAGCGCGAGCAAAGAGATCTGCATATCAACCGCTTCCGTGATTATACCAGGATGGAGTACGTCAGGAGTAATGTCGCCAAACGTTGCCCGGTCAACTGCAATCTTCACCTTTGTCTTTACCTTGACCAGTTCTTTTCCAGTCGTCTTGGTGGACTCGGCATTGTCAAGACCTGCGACATATTTCAGCGTTTCGTTAAACGGCATACCCATGGCAAATGATAGATCCACCCGCTGGGGAAAACGATAATAGATCCTTCGCATAGTTAGACTATGTGCAGGCTTTAAAGAAAAAAGATTGCGGAATACCGGGTTAACCATACATTGCCGGAAGGGAAAGAGAACTTTTTTTCATGATACACGATTGGCCTGATTAGCAAAAAATTCCAAATTCTCAAATTCGCAATCGGGCTACTCCATGATCAAGGAAATATCCTCATTTGAATCGTATCTATATTTTCTTCCTCTGACGGAAAAAGTCGGAATTGGAAGGTTATATCCCGCTTTCCCTGATATATTTTGAAAAAAGTTCACAATCTGGAAAGCAGCAAGATGATCTCGCCCGGAAGTTCACTAATCTTATTGTTAAAGAGACAGGAGTGCCCACAATACATGTGGGTGATGATTCATAAAATCACGGGATAGGACTGTATTATTGTTCGTTTAACGGTCACTGAACTAAAAGCAAAATAGTCATGAACAAGGAGCAGGAACTGCTGCCCCGAACAAAGAAGAGATATTCCTGCTTCTTATGATGCACCAGGGATGGTCAAATATTGGCCACCTTCATTTCAATAGAATTACTTATCCCTTACTGAGTGGCTTTTCAGTCAGCATATATTAACACATGAGTGTAAATGCCATTTTTTTTTATTGAGAAAAATCCAGGCAATCTTATGAAGGGAGATTGCAGGTAAATGAAAAAATTGATCAAAAAATAATCGTTTAAAACGGGGAGGTGATTATTCGAGTAATATCGCGTTGATGACGCCATCCTGACCTGGGCGGCTCATGATACGTGCATTTCCAATCTCTGTCTTGATGATCGCGCCTTTGGTCAGAAGATTTCGCCGCACGTAGTTTGGATTTGCTCCATTTTCGACAACGCTTGCAATTTTAACTTTTCTACATTCACCGCTGGTGATATTGGTAACATTTGCATTAATAGCACGGAGGGCACGGACTTTCTGGTTTGCTCCGGTTGTCCGGATGTTTTTTCTCCGATCTTCCCCTATATGGGTATCTGCGGGTGCGAGCCCGATTTCCGTTCTCCGCTTCATCTGTGCCGGACGGCGCCTGCCACCGGTCACCTTTCGTACTGATTCTCCTTGCCATTGCATGGTGTCACTCTCCTTGTTACTATTTCTACGGAACCTGTCCAGAAGATGGTGCTCTATATGTTCTCTTCTGAATTATTTATAGTATTTCCCGATTCATGATTTCTCCCTGCCATACCGGAGGTTGGAAATTTTTTGAGATTCCGACCAGCACGGCAACGTAAAGATCAAGGAGATCTTTATTTCCAGATATATTTTTCAAAAAGAATGCATGTTCATGAGAGAATAATATCAAGGAGTGCAGCAATGCCATCACCGGTCTTCAGATTAGTTCTGAAGACAGGCATCCCGGGATTGTACCGGTGGATATCCGATTCCATCCGGTCCAAATTTGCCCCGACAAGGGGAGCGAGATCGACCTTGTTGATTACCCCAATCGTACAGTCACGGAACATCATCGGATGCTTGTTAACTACGTCATCGCCTTCCGTTGAACTCACAATAACAATTCTCTTTTCTGCCCCGAGACGGAAATCTGTCGGACAGACCATATTGCCCACATTCTCAATAAAAAGAATATCAATATCATTGAGCGGCAGGTGTTCGATGGCGTGTTCAACGAGGTGAGCATCAAGATGGCATTCTTTACCGGTATTGGCATTGAATGCCGGTATACCGAGCGCGACAATCCGCTTGAAATCATCGTCACCGAACACATCGCCGGCGATGGCACCCGCACGCAACCCCTTTTTTCGGAGCAGGGGGGCCAGGCGCTCAATAAGTGCAGTTTTTCCTGAACCGATAGCTCCAAGAAGGTCAAATGCCCGGACGCCATGCTCTTTGAGGAGTTTTGCATTTTTGTCTGCAAGGGTATTGTTGACGTTGTAAATGTCCTTCTCGATCCTGACGTCGATATGGTGCATACTAGAGGTACGAGCGTACAGTGTTTATACCTTGACCCACAAATTCTCCTTATAATGGCACAAGGCGAGTGCGTATTGTATCCCTGTTACTTCAATACTGCTTATTCGCGCCGTCAGGGGCGAAGGGTATCAAGGAGTCGCGGGGCGAAGGCGCCGGTAATAACTGATCTCGAACGCGCATTAAAACACGCCGGTGTCATGTTCAGAAGAGAGGAGCACCACCACCCTGCACACTGGATGCGCCGGGAAGGTCGTATTGTTGCACAATGGATCGAAAGTAAAGAGGCACTCATTAAAAAAGTTGCACAAAGACTTGAGGTGAAACAATGAGCGGTTCGTATGACCTGCACACACATTCTATCCTATCCGATGGTGAAATGCTTCCGACCGAATTAATCCGACGGATGGCAGTACTTGGGTACACAACGGTTGCCATAACAGATCATGTTGATGCGTCCAATACACAATCTGTCATCGGGTGTCTCGTGAACGTTCGGGATTCCGCCAGAATTTATGGCGTCAAATTACTTTGCGGAGTCGAGATTACCCATGTTCCTCCAGCACAGATAGCTGATCTGGCAAAGTCAGCTAAAACAGCCGGGGCAGATATTGTCATCGTTCATGGAGAAACTCCGGTCGAGCCGGTAGCTGCGGGAACGAACCACGCAGCGTGCGGGTGCAGATACGTGAATGTTCTTGCTCATCCCGGACTTATTACCATTGAAGATGCTCTTCTCGCTGCAAAGAATGGTATTGCCCTGGAAATAACTTCACGGGGCGGGCATAACCGGACGAATGGCCATGTTGCCCAGCTGGCACGCGAAGCAGCTTGCCAGATTGTCGTGGACTCAGATGCACATGCCCCTCATGACCTGCTTGATGAGCGCGCGAAATTTGTGGTCGCAAAAGGAGCCGGACTGACAGATGCTGAGTGCAAACAGGTTATATCTTTAAATATTGACCAGTTTCTTGGTTCCTGAAATTTCTATTTATACCTTTTCTCAATCTTTAAATACTGGTGCGTCTTTTATATATAGATTACTAAATTATTTCAGTCCATGGTATTCTTGTGGGTGTCGTGTGAAAGTTGTTGGTCGAGCGATGAGCACCATTGGTAATCGGATGCTTATCATTCAATGCGATGCTGCACAGCTTCCCCCATTGTATAGTGAAGTGACCGATCGCAGGATGAAACCTGTGGGAAAGATTCTGGACCTCTTTGGCAATGTCAAAGCACCCTACGCTGCGGTTCTCTGCCGGGAAAAATGTACAATCCAGCCGAATGAAAAACTCTTCGCAAAATGATGACAAAAGCCCGGGTTACCCCGGTTTTCAAGCAAGCAAAAATAAAAATTGGTGATGTGAATGCAGGAAGTTGAAAAATTAAAAGTCCTTCAGAGTGAACGGGAAGCTCTGAAATTACGCACAAAGGGAAAAGAGACCGAGAAGAAGGCTGAAAATCATACCGAGACAGTCTGCCCTGAGTGCGGGGGCAGACAGCTTGTCCATGATTACGAACGGGCAGAACTGGTCTGTCAGGGATGTGGACTTGTAATTGACGGGGATTTCATAGACCGTGGTCCAGAATGGCGTGCATTCGATCACGATCAGCGGATGAAGCGCTCTCGTGTCGGGGCTCCCATGACATTTACCATCCACGACAAAGGTCTTTCAACGATGATCGACTGGCGCAACCGGGACTCGTATGGCAGGGCAATCTCATCGAAAAACCGTGCTCAGCTCTACCGGCTTCGCAAATGGCAGCGCCGTATCCGGGTCAGTAATGCAACCGAACGAAATCTTGCATTTGCCCTTTCAGAACTTGATCGTATGGCGTCTGCACTCGGTCTTCCAAGAAACGTCCGAGAAACTGCGGCAGTTGTATATCGCGACGCGGTTGACAAGAACCTGATCCGTGGACGGAGTATTGAAGGTGTTGCTGCTGCTGCACTCTATGCTGCCTGCCGCCAATGCAATGTACCACGTACACTTGATGAGATCGCTGAAGTTTCACGTGTATCCAGAAAAGAGATTGGCAGGACATACCGGTTCATCTCCCGGGAACTCGGGCTCAAACTTCTCCCGACATCTCCCATTGACTACGTACCACGTTTCTGCTCAGGGCTTTCTCTCAAGGGTGAAGTGCAGAGTCGGGCCGTGGAGATACTGCGCCAGGCAGGAGAACGCGAATTAACAAGCGGCAGAGGTCCGACAGGAGTTGCTGCAGCCGCAATTTACATATCCTCAATCCTTGGCGGCGAACGGCGCACCCAGCGTGAAGTGGCTGAAGTTGCAGGCGTTACCGAAGTTACCATCAGGAACAGATATAAGGAACTGGCAGAAAAGTTAGATATTGAGATTATTCTCTGATATCATTTTCATTTTTCGGGCTCGTAGATCAGGGGTAGATCGTTACGTTCGCAACGTAAAGGCCGCGGGTTCAATTCCCGCCGGGTCCATGAATTCAAAAAACTCATAAAATGAACAGATAGCTAAAAAAGATTGTTTCTTATCTTCGCTGCCGATTGTTTCCTGTTTCTGCTGTTTTTTTCATTACTACAATAACCAAAACCGATATAAGATTGAACCGAACAATAATGATGATATCAATGGTAATATTATCAGGTTAACAAATGAAGGGAGACTATGGTCGGCTCAATTATTATTAAAAAATCATGTATTCTTGTCTTTCTTGCGGCACTGTTGTTCGTAATGCCTTCAGCTGCAATCAATGTCGCCGTTTATGGCGATACGGCAGGGTTCAATCCAGATCTCCACAAGGATACTTTCACTCTAATGTATTCTCTCCAGGGTTCGCCGGGATCAAATCTCGATTCCAACATTTCAAAATATACCGACCCGAACGTTGACGTTATCTTCATGGGAGGTGAGGATACGTTTACTCCTATCACTGCTTCCCAGCTCGAAAAAGCAGTTGCTTCCGGGAAGATCTTTGTGGTGAGTAATAATAATTATCAGAAGTTTGATTCCAGTCTGCCAGCTACCAGCAAAGGGTTTGGAGAGGATGGAAAGTATTTTTTTGTGAATGATCCGGATACATCTCTTTCGAAAACAATTTTTGGTGATTTGCGCACGAACTTCCCCAACACGGATCCATTATCCAGGCGTTCNCATACCGAAGCAAAAGGCGGTTCGGTCGCACTCCTTGAGTATGATAAGGGCGATCCCGCCCTGCTCTACTGGAAGTACGGGAGCGGATATGTTATTGAATGGACACCAGGACCAAACAGCAGATATCTGAACAATACGGAAGCAGACCTCATAAATCAACGTTTGATTACATATCTCATGAACGAAAAGGTGCCCGCAACAACGGTTACCACCACGACTCCCCCCACCCAGTCAGATTCTGGGAGCGTATCGGTTTATTCATCCCCCCTTGGGGCAAGCGTCCTTATCGATGGAAGATACTATGGAACCACACCGGCAAACCTTACAGACATCCAGCCCGGCAACCATATCATCAGACTGACGTTAAGTGGATATTACGACTATGAAGGCACGATCTATGTGATCGCCGGTCAGACAACTCATGCCTATGGTACACTCCCCCCGCTGAGCCAGTTCTCCACCGCNCCGACATCCGTGCCAACATCTCTTGCACCCATTATCGTTCAGGTACCAACNGCGGAACCCACGCAAAAACAGGGCGCTTTTGAAAATCCCGGTGTGATTGCGGCAATAATCGGGGTTATTACAGCAACAATCGGGGCAATTGCCACGATCTTTTCCCATATATCCAAGACTAAAAAAGAGTGAACGTCTCATACGTGGAAAATTTCTCTTTTTTTTTATAATGGCAAAAAACAATCTGGTATTTCTGAAGGATAACATCAGAATGAACAGGAACAACTATATGTATTCCGCAGAAAAACAGTATACCGCAACCTATGTTTAAGAGGGCTCGTAGATCAGGGGTAGATCGTCACGTTTGCAACGTGAAGGCCACGGGTTCAAATCCCGTCGAGTCCATTTCCTGAAATAATTTTTTTAAAAAATCAATCAATCCAGTCGAGTGACACCCGGGGTTTTTCCTGTTCTTCACGCTTTTGTAATTTTTCCTTCACGTTTTTTATCGCGATTGTCGCAGGTGATGACTTTTGTTCAAACTGCCCATAGTCGATATATTCGCCCGTGACTTGTTCATTATCAACAATATTCTCATGGATTTGTTTCACCGGCTCATCATTTTTACCGGGTATTGAGAAGATCCCACCCTGGTTTGTATCATATATCTTTACCGGTGGATTTTCCCTGGCGTTAACCGGTTCTGTAAACGAAAATGGGGGAGGAGCGACTCTCTGAAGATCGGGCGTGGTTTGAGCGGGGGGTGATTCAGGTATGTTTCCTGAACGGTATAAAAGGAAATCTACAAAATCTTCAACCTCCTTTCGTTGTTCGGGTAGCAATCTGTCCAGTTTACTTTCCAAAGATTCCATTGGTGCGCCAAAGAATTATCTGATAGTGAACTATCTTTCGTTCATCTTATTTATAGTCGATAACAGATTTCACTTTGGGTCCTAACCCTATCTGATAAGTATAATTCCGTGATGACCGATCAGACAAAACAGAACTCACGAAAATCCGGCGCAATGTTTTCAATCGGGCTGTCTATGTCCCGGGATTCGGGCGGTCCGCGGAATAAGAGAACGTATGATCGGACAGGAATCTGAAGTGGCGTATCGGGGGAGTGACCGCATTCATTTCCGGATCGTAACCGAAAAAAATTTTTTTATTGCAAAAAGTGATACCGAAATGCATGAGTTTCATCTCATCATTTATTTGGTATAATTACTTTTTCCACTCATTTTTCTAAAAAAAAACGTTTTCGCTCTTTCGTTTTAAAAGGTTCATGAGTCTTCAAATATTCATGAATTGCCCAAAAGAGGGGATCATGAAACAAGCAGTGTCAGATTATTCCATATTTATGGAGTAAAAGACCGCAACTGGTATACAACGATACTGCTGCAAGAATGATCGCACACGACCAGACAATAAACCCGGTATCTCCGGTTATCAGCGCACTCCAGAATCTCTCAACGAATAAAATAACCCCGAAAGCAATGACAATCAATGCACCGTAAATGAGAATGATCGCGCCGAAACCCTGAGCGACCATATCATCCATATTCACTAGTGGGTAATTCGTCTATATGAACTCCGAGGTTCCGGCATGGCCGTATTCACTATTGGTTAATCAAGATACTGTACCAGCAGCTCGTCATACAGGTGTTTGACGTTGTCTCTGGTCGGGGATACTGTCGGAAATCCTGTATATTTCATTGCAAGAGGAATATTCTTTTTCAGGTTGAGCTTGTACTGACTTACCGAGTGAAACCAACCCATCTTTTCGTAATAATATGAAAGATATTCCTGTTCGGGTTGTCCGGGTGTCGGAATAAAAAGTCCATGATGCTTTTCAAGTTCAGCAAGTTCCATCATTGAAGTGTAACCCGAACGGCAGATAACAAACTTTGCCCGATTCATGAGGCGAACTTTTTCTTCAGTTGTTGCATAGGAGATTAGTGTGCATCTGTCTGAAACTGATCGTGTCGTTGTTTTTTGCGGACTGCCCAGCAGTGCTATCGTGGATCCGTCAAGATCAGACAACATGGGTGTGAGGATCTCCTCAAGACGTGTTCTCTGAGGTTCCGGGCCGGATATCAGGACGAGAAAGTCAAGATCCTGTTCTATATCCGTTTTTTGTGTGCTTGAAAGAATTCCCGAAAAAAATACCTTTGAATCGGTCAGCCCTTGTACCGGACGGGATAGTTTCCCCGCAAGGGATGTTGCCCCCGGGGGGTTATCGGGAACGATGACCCGTGAATAATTATCGAACAGGAAATAATTTGCAAGGATGGAAGAAAGTTCAATGGGCCAAAACAGGAGAGGGAAGTGATAATGGATCTGGTGAGTAATAAAGATCGTTGGAATTTTTAACGAATATACTCCGACCCGGTTATCGCTGATGATGAGATCGTACTCATCTTTTTCAAGAATTCGTAACAGGTTCCGTCTCTCCTCCGCAAGGGCTCTCGATATGGTTGGAAGGGAAGCAATGAACTTTGGGATAAAAAAACGACTGGAGCTGTAAGGTGAGGGGTAATCGTTAAACTCGATAAACGTGCATTCAGGGAATTCATGCCGGAGTACGGTGAGTGCATTGCCGCATGCTGCGATCGTGACATCGTGGTAGTGATCCAGCAGGGTCCTGATAATGGGGATATCTCTTGTGGCATGACCAAGACCCCAGCTGAGAGGAGAGAGCAGAACGTTAGCCATCCATCACCCTGTTATTTATAAATATATTCCTACATTTGGTATTGAATGATTCGGATTTGAAATACAAGGACGTATTTGGCAATTCCCGTTGTATCACCATTATTTTATAATTATTTGATCAAATGAGTGTTAATCATTTAAGGAGGATTCGTATCCACCCTCTGGTCAGACTTCTGCGTTTCGAAGAATATGGGATATTATCCATCATAGTCGGATTGTTTGGAGCTTTTCTTGGATCTTCGACGGTCGATATTTCTCTTCTTTATCTTGTGATTTTTATCATTTCCTCATCTGCGTTCGGATTTGTTGTTAACGATATTTCAGACCGTGAACTGGATGCACAGTCACCTTCTCCTAGAAATCCGCTTGCAGACGGTTCGATGTCATTGAAATTCGCGGGTCTTGTAAGCGCCGTTCTTCTTCTCGTAACAATGGTATGTATGGTGCTTCTGCCGCCAAAGTTGCTCTGGATAGAGATCCTGATCCTCTTTATGTTTGTTACGTATTCGTTCCTTATTGAAACAAAGAACATTGCCGGACTTGACCTTGTCTACCATGCAATTCTCCCAATGCTCTGCGGAATGCTCGGATATCTCCTCTATCACCCGTTCGATCGAATGGGCATCATCTTTTTTTCACTCCTTGCGTTATTCGGTATCATCAGCGAACTCCTCAATGAAATCCGGGATATTGAGAAGGATCGGAATAAACGGAGAAATTCTGTCATGATTATAGGAGAGCGTACTGCATTCATATGGACCATTGCACTGATGGGACTCTCACTGGTACTCTGCGCCCTTCTGGTTTCGGTTGAGATGGGTTATTACTGGCTGCTCCCGTTATTCCCATTCGGGATTATCCTTATTACACCGGTATACAGGGCGATGAATGATGCAAGCTACAGGACAAAGTTCGTTAATGAAATGAATACCCAGACAATAAAAGTTGCCGGTATCTCTCTTCTAGTCTATTGTGCACTCCGGTTTCTCGGATTTATGTGATAAAAAAATTTCAATGGGGTAACCAAAAAAATTATTCCCACCGGTGCTGGTACCCGCGTTTCTCTACTAACTGACCATCAAGAAGGACGACACTCTCTTTTATTGCTGTGCCGATAACCGCATAAGAAACACCAGCAACCGGATGCTTTTGCGGGGGGAGGGTGAAGATCAATTCGTAGTCCCCTCCGCCATAGAGGGCAAGTTCCCTCGCCTGATGTTCTGGAATCCCATCGGGTATTGGCAGGGTTCTAGAATCCAGGGAAAATCCACACCCGTTAATACCGACCAGATCATAGAGTGAAAGCGCGATTCCGTCACTGTCATCCATCATGGCACTGACCCCGGCTCTGGCAAGACGCTGACCTTCGTAAACCCGAGGTTGGGGTTCGAAGAGTGCCATTTCAAACCGGACATACCCATCAAGGAATGCCTGAGCCTGGCCCGGAGTTCCGGTGATACAGACCAAGTCACCCACTTGCGCACCGGCACGGCGCACAATGTAATTTTTATCAGCAAGTCCGAGTCCGGTCGTCACAATAGTGAGTTCTCCATGACGGTCAATATCCCCGCCGATTATTGCAGCACCGAACCGGGTACAGCAGTCCTTTGCACCCTGCATGATTCCGGCAAGATTCTGCCATTTATCAAGCCCGACAGCGGTGAGAAGATATTTTGGTGCTGCACCCATGCTTGCAATATCGGAGAGGGTAACTGCCGCACTCATCCAGCCTATCTGCCAGTCACTCATCCCCCCGATAAAGTCTGTAGTCCGGTGGAGCATATCTGTTGTCACAACCATTATCTGGTCACCGCAGGGAATTTCAGCACAATCATCCAGGCAATTCTCTTTCCCGACAATTCCCATCACAACCTGTAAGAGCTCACGGTCATCCACCCTTGCGCACCTCCTTACCCCGTTCGCTCTTATACTCCTTGAAGATGTGCTCGATTAATTCGGATTTCTTTTGTCGTTCATGCAGGGCCTGCTTTTCCTGCCAGCGAACAAGAGCAGATTCAAGCATATCNTTCCCGGAAAGCCCCCGCTTTCCTCGAACCTGAACCCCGGCATCCTTATCAGAGATAAGAGGTACCCCAAATTCACGGAAGACCGGATACATCTGGGGATCACTTTNCGCAAGCACCGCCTCNCCGGTAACAACTGCTTTTACCCCNATTCCCGCGAGATCCTTAACCACACTCCTTCCCCAGCCATCGAGCCTGTTCACAAAGATAATGTCTCCCTCTTCTATGCCGATATCCTCTGTGAGCCGGCGAAGTCCTTCCTTTGTCAGTGCATCCATCACTTTGACCGGCAGGACTTCACCGTCCATAGTAAGCTCAGCATACTGTCTGATTCGTACCAGCCGTTTTGAAAGGTTCCGGTTATGCCGCTCTTCCTTCCGCAGTCTTTTTTTCAGGCTCTGAATAATGGCATCTTTCCTGATAACTTCGGAATCCTTTGCAAGCTGCGCATCGTGGGAATTGTGGATCTTCCGGAGACGCGCCTGAAGCCTCTGAACTTCGTAGTCCTTTTCCTTGACTTCTTCCTGGAGCTCCCCGACAAACGTACGCAGGCGCTTTACCGTACCGTCAAGCACCCGTACCTTCTCATCATGCTTCACTTCAACCGGTACAATGGGCACGTCGATTTGCGCGGCCGGGGTTACAGCGTTCATATCTCCTAGTACCTGATCGAGGGACTGCCCCCTGATAACCCGTGCCCGGACTTCATCGAGATCATGGCCGGGAGGGATCCGCTTCAGCAGGTTCTGGAATTTATGCCGATACTGACGATACGCATCAAGCGCAGCAGAAAGAGCATCCCTTTCATGGTCGTTCTCGTAGGGAAAGGCAGCAGTAAGTTCTACTTTTGATTCCACACTTACATCCTGTTTTGGAGTGTACGCGACGGCGGAAAATGCCCGCCGGATCTTCTCTACAGAATAGGGCATTTCCTGCACGTCGGATGCAATTATCAACGGTTTTCCAACCCGAAAGAGTGATTCGACAACATCTCCCATGTTCATCTGCCGGGAACTTGCAAGATGAAGCATGTTGCCATCAAGATCGAGCGCTGCCACTGCTGTTGTGGTACCAGGATCGATACCAACTATCAGGTACCGTGGTTTGCCTGACAGTGGACGGAATCGTATCCGTTCGAGGCGTTTACCACTAATCCGAACCTGTACATCTGCCCCACGGTATGTAGGGACCGGAACCTGATCTCTGGTTGCAAAGACCCGGTATGCCACTCTGCTACATCCCCCGAAAGCCCGCGTCTCTTTCTTTTCATACCGGAGCCCTGCTGCTACCAGAGCCATCTCTATCTCTCTCCCTTTCAACTGCACGGCCCCATGAATCTTTCTCACATAGCGGTTCTGGCTCCAGCCGCCTTTCCCCAGAGATCTGTGC
>JGI20214J51650_10001289_pt1 | contig 15953 bp, 10 predicted proteins | sample WetSurMetagenome_FD_51650 | JGI IMG/M metagenome (IMG submission 51650) | reverse complement strand
AATCAATAGGATTGTATTGCAGACATTGACTTTCACATGGGCCTTTGGCTGACTACCAGAGGTACTTCCTTTTATCAGACAGTAGATTCCGGGATATCTCATAAGCCCGTTCCTTAAAATCCACGGTGACCCTCTCCTCTTTTTCAATTAACAATTAGTAATTAACAATGAATAATAAAAAGATCACCGGAGAGTGATCTTTTTTTATTAATCACACCACCCCGTCCTCGCTGCTCTCGGACACCCCTTCCCGATAGATCGGGACAGGCTCTTTCTCAGGAGGGAAAATCTATATTGCAAATATCTTTCCTGGCTTTTCTATGATCCTTGTCCAGTGTTCAGATATTCCTCAGCAGAATGTTTGTGTCTGATTTTTCGATGAACCGCTCGAATGACGTCAGTGCATCATCTATTTTACGGTAGTCAGAATGATGCAGCACGCTCTTATGCAAGGAGCCAACACTGTCAAGGCGATCAAGAACGAAAGCCAGTGACAGTTTATTTATATCAAGTGCAGGCTGGTATCTGAAATTATCAATCCTCTCGTCATAAATCTCTGTCACAAGTGATGCATTGTTAAGGTTTATCAGTGAGTCACGTACACTGCGGATCGGCACACTCAGTGCGCTTGATACTTCCTGTGGTGTCCGCGGCTTATTACCAGCTATGAAATCCTTCACAAGCAGATGCATAATAAGGAGTGCAATGCGTTTCTTTTGTTTGGTGGATACGTTCTGAACATCAAATTCAAACTCATGTCTTGTAATGTTTTGAAAGTAATATGCCATTAAAGCTCCAAGCAGTACAATCATCCAGCTCATCTGAATCCATATCATAAGTAATGGCACAGCTGCAAAACTCCCATATAAAGTATTCAGTTTGGATATGCCCATCTGGCTTTGTATGTATAACACCTGGACAAGCTGAAGGGCTACAGCAGTTATTGCACCCGCGCCCATGGCAAACCTGTATTTAACCTTGGTATTGGGCATGACCAGAAATGTGGCAGTGGCAACAATAAACATCAAAAGAAAAGGCAGAAGCTTAACTATGAAGGTTATAAGCGGATGCAGACCTTCAAGTATCTGGTGCTTTGTGAGAATATCACTTAATGTGGTATTTGCTATTACTGTAGCACTGCTAGCGGCGAAAAAAAGCAGGGGGAAAAAGATTATTATAGTCATGTAGTCAGTAATCTTTCTGTACCAGGGCCTGTTCTGGTCAACTTTCCAGATACTGTTGAATATCTTTTCTATATATGTAAAAAGGTTAGTAACCGTATAGAACAACATTATAACGCCGATACCTGCCAGTATACCGCCGCTGGTATTAAGCAAAGCGTTATTTGCAATGTCAAGCACCCAAAGCATAACCTGCTGCTGGTTATGAAACTGTTTTATTATCTCGCCCCTCATGCTGTCCTGAAGGCCAAAGCCTTTGGCAATTCCAAACGCTAATGCCAGCAATGGCACAACAGACAGAACGGTATAATATGTCAGCGCGGCTGCTTTAATCGGAATAGCGTCTTTAACGTATCCTTTTCCAACCAGATAGAGGATCCGGGCTTGTCTGCCGAAATAAACCTTCAGGTTTTTTAAAACCGGGAAAATTATCGATTTCCATGAGCCGTCAATAAAACGCTCTTTCCACCTTATAAACCAGGCACGGATCTTGTTCATAATAGTCTGTTTTGTATTACAGGATCAAATTTAACAAATGATCTTCAAACACTATTATTATCTTCACAATTTGAAAAATATACCGGATGGAGATACGAATAGATGAATTCATACGCGGGGCGAAAAATGCCGAGGGCCTTACTGTTATTATTGATGTCTTCAGGGCGTTCAGTGTAGCCTGTTATGCTTTTGACGGTGGTGTCAGAAGAATTATTGATGTAAGGGAACCTGAAGAGGCTTTTGAGCTTCGGAACAAGTTTCAGCATGAGACTTTTCTTGCCGGTGAAAGAGAGGAAAAGATTATTGAGGGTTTTGATGCCGGGAACAGTCCGACAGAAATTCTCACCTCGCACATATGTGGCACGACAATGATACACACCACAACTGCAGGCACAAATGGCATCTGTAATGCCATACATGCGACTCAGATTCTCGGAGCCGGTCTTGTAAATGCATCAGCAACAGCAAAGTACATAAAGCAACTATCACCTGAAATTGTTACTCTTGTTGCAATGGGATATCGTGCTGAATGTTCGGCAGAGGAGGACCTTCTTTGCGCCGGATATATACGTGATCTTCTTGAGGGACACAATCCGGATATTAAAAGCGAAATAAGTAAGCTAAGAACAGGATCCGGAAGCAGGTTTTTTGCCAGGGAAAATATAAAGCACAGCCCTCCTTCCGACTTTTTCCTATGTACCGACCTTAACCGGTTTGACTTCGCAATTAATGCGGTAGTAAGTGAACACGGGTATGCCGAGCTTTTTAAAATTGAGGTAAAATAATCTTTCTTTTATTATGAAAAGATACACAAAATATATTACTGCTCTTTTGTTATCATCCGCTTTTGCAGGAGGCATCTATGCACAGGTAGGATATAACATTTCTCTGAGTTGCAGTGAACTTGAAAAACAGACAGTAAAGCTGGCCTATCATCTTGGAACCTCACAATATCTTAAGGACAGCCTGGTAACTGATGTCAAAGGCAAATGCGTATTCAAGGGCAAGGAAAAACTAGCCCCGGGAGTTTATATGTTTGTTTTCCCAGGTAATAAGTATTTCGAATTTCTTATTGAAGACGACCAGGTTTTCAGTGTCTCATGCAGCTTTAAGCCCGGGCATGTGCCTGATACAAAGCAAAAAGCAGATGACGGCAAATGGAAAAATCACGAAATAACAGCCATTAAATTTTCCGGTTCAGAGCTAAACGACAATTTTATGCGCTATGAATCAGACTGGCAGGCTCTCCAAAAAAAAGACGCTGATCTGAAAAAGCAATACCTCGATGCCAAAGGTAATACCGGTTTGCAGGAAGAGATAAAAAAGTCAATCACAGATCAGGAAATCAAAATGAAATCATGGCTCTCTTCACAGTCAGATAAATATAAAGGAACATTACTGGGTGCAATAATAAAGTCAATTATCCCTGTCAACATAGTAATTAAAGACGTTCCACCATCGGCAGTTAATCCTGATTCAATAAAGAGATTCTGGTCATATATTTATTACAAGAATCACTTTTTTGACAATACCGAATTGACAAACCCGGGACTCATAAGGTCACCTGTCCTGGCCACAAAACTGGATCAGTTCTTTTCAGAGGTGGTTATTCAGTCGCCTGATTCAATAAATAAGGAGACTGACATTTTATTGAAAAAATGCAAAAGTCAGAAAGAGATGTATCAGTATGTTACATCATGGATATTCAACAAGTATGCCTCGAGTCAGTATATGGGGCATGATGCCGTCATTGTGCATATAGCTGATTCAGTTTATCTTGCCGGCAAAGCTCCATGGGCCAGCAGTGAGTTCATTTCTGATCTGGCTAAAAAAGTGAACAGATTAAGGCCTAATCTCATTGGGAAAAAAGCAACAGATCTGGTCATGAATTCCTTCACAGGAAATTTTGTTGCGCTTTATGATATCAAAGCTGACTTCACCATTCTTTATTTCTGGGAGCCTGACTGCGGTCACTGTAAGGAGGCTACTCCGGTACTTAAGGCGTTTTACGAAAAGAACAGGAACAAAGGCATTGAGGTATTTGCCGTTTGCACAAAAGACAACAAGGAATTATGGGAGAAGTACATAATTGACCACAACCTCACATGGATAAACGGGTGGGATCCCGATAGACTGTCTCATTTTGATTATTTCTATAATGTAGACTCAACTCCTATTGTATATATTCTTGACAGGGATAAAAATATCATTGCCAAAAGGATTTCTGTTGAGGACATTGGTCCGTTTATAGACAGTTACAAGAAGTTTCAGAGCTCGCAGGGTTTTAAGGTTGCCAGGTAGTTTACCAGTTCATAAAGGGTACTAAAGGTCATATCTTCATTTTCAGGGATCCTCAAATGCCATAATGCATTATCGTCAGTCTGTCCGGCAAGTACAATATACTTTGAGGAGGGATCAATTTTGAAGCCTATCCGAAGAAGGGCTCTCTCGGTCCACCTTCTTAGCTGACCTGATCCTTCAAGCGATACTGTCCCTACCAGATTGCGTTTAAGGCTAAAGGTTCCCGTGGTTGTACTGAATGACAGGAACGGATCTTCAAATGCTTCGGACAGTGATCTGTTTATTACAAGGTCTTCAGGTGCACCCTGGCAAAGTTTATCTGCTTTCATGAGCCAGATCTTATCAGCTTCGTTAAGGGCTGTATCAAGATCGTGTGTTGAAAAAATGATGCATTTGTTTTTTTCGTGCGCGAGTTTTCTTAGCAGGCTCACAATGCTGTAGCGTGAAGGAAGGTCAAGAAAAGCCGTTGGCTCATCCATCACAAGTAATTCTGTATCCTGTGCCAGAGAACGAGCTATTAGTACCCGTTGCCGTTCCCCGTCTGACAGACTGTCTATCTTTCTGTCTTTAAGACGGGTAAGGCCGGTAAGCTCAATTGCCTCGTCGGTTTTCTGACGGTCTTCAGCTGAAAAAGTACCTAACCATGTTGTATACGGATAGCGGCCTAAAGCGACAGCTTCCCTGACGCGGATATTATGAATGTCTATTGGTTCTGTTGATGTAAAACTTACATTTCTTGTCAGTTCACCTTTGGATATATCATGCAGGTGTCTGTTTTTAAAATAGATCTCCCCGGCAAGCGGATACTGAAGAGAGACAATAGTTCTGAGAAGAGTGCTTTTACCTGCCCCATTCCTGCCTATCAGAGCCACCAACTCACCACGGCAGGCGGAGACATTAACTGACGACATCACCTTTAGCCCTCCCTGCTTGTCAGAATAGCCTATTGTAAGATTTCTTGTAATTACTATCTCTTCACATAAACTCATCAGAACGTCTTTTTTATTCCTTTCTTACCAAGAATAATCCATATTATCACTGGTATACCAATAAGAGATGTGACAGTATTTATGGGGAGTACTGACCCAGAAGGCGGGATGTTTGAAAGTATATCGCTAAGAAGCAGTGTAATACTTCCAATTATTAAGGAAGCCGGCATCAGTATCCGGTGATCAGAGCTTCCTGTTACCAGTCGTGCAATATGTGGGACGGCTACACCAATGAACGCCACCGGTCCGCAAAAGGCAGTCACGCTTCCTGCGAGAATGCTTGCTGAAGCAAAAAGAAGCATTCGTGAGGCTTTAATATTTACTCCAACGGTCCTGGCAAAGGTATCACCCATAATGATGGCATTTAAGGGCTTAATTTCAGTTAAAGCCAGTAACAGGCCTGCTGATGATGATATTGCCAGGGCCTTAACCTGATCGCCCGAAAGATTTCCAATGTTCCCCATTGTCCATATCACATAGGTCTTCAGCATGCTTTCATTACTGAAATATTGTAAGAGGCTTACAATTGAAGAGACAGCGCTGGCAATAAGTATACCTATAATGAGAACTGTCATTATATCGCGCATGCGGGATGAAACAGTCATCATGATTATCATGACCCCTCCTGCTCCAATCCAGGCAGCAAAGATCAGTCCCCATCCATGAAGCCACGATATGGAAGATGAATGAACAAACGGAGTGACAGATAGTACCATTAATGCAACACCCAACCCCGCGCCTGATGAGACACCCAGCACATCGGGTCCGGCAAGCGGGTTTCTGAAAACAGTCTGCATTATAAGCCCGCTGCAGGCCATAGCTGCTCCGGCAATAATTGCAGTGACAGCTTTGGGAAACCTGAACTGTGTCAAAATAAATCCGTTGCTGGCGGCATTATTACCGGAGATGTATTCAACCACATCCCGAAAACTTAAATGAACGCTGCCTGACAACAGATCAAGGATAAAAATCACAAGCAGCAGAAATATGAGCAGTAAGAAAACTAATTTTATATATGTGGATTTGCTATACATTCTGCTCATTGCAATTTTCTGCAGTATTTAGTTTCATAGCCAGGGAGCAGGTCAGGATGAAAAACCGATACCATATCCCTGAGAACTATATCCGGATGCAACACTGCACTCTCCCAGTAATCATTACCGCCATCATCTGTCACTCTCTTATTAAAGCTATAAACCATTCCTGATTTACATACAGGAAGGCTTTTCAATCTGTAGTCGAAACCATAAAGCTCTTCGAGCGATCTTGCATTACCCGGGTTGAGCCATATTCCTGCATTTTCTGCCCTGACAAATACAGCTTCAACGCTTAATGGTTGTGCATGCTCAGCTTTCAGATCATCAAATATATAATTGGCTCCTGCATCGTGCACCAGGCGAGTTACATATGTGTTTGATGGTGCAACGTGCCAGACATTTTGCCAGGGGCCTCCAAGGAGCACAACAGGCTTTTTATCAATATGAGCGACGACAGAGTCCCTGAGGCTTGCGTAATTTCTGCATACTGCATTGTAAATGCTATCTGCTCTCTTTTCTTTATTGAACAAAGCACCAAATACCTTTATCCATTCAGCCCGTTTCAGCGGGTCCTGTTCAAGGTAATCGGCATTAAACATAACTTTTACCCCGAGGTCATTCAGCTTTGTCATATAACCTGCTGAAGCAGGATTAACACCGTATGCCATCAGTATGTCTGGTCTGAGGGAAACAATCAGCTCTTTATCAAGATTGCTTTCATACCCTACATCCTTAATCAGTCCCTGTTCAATTTTCTTCCTCAGGTCAGAATTATATATCAGATTCTTTCCTGATATCCCGACAATTGCATCTTCAGCTTTAAGGGCATACACCATTGAAAGGTGAGTTGTAGACATACAAATGATCCGGTGAAGAGGAACCCTTATTATAGTCTTTTCTTTAAGGGAGTCAGGAATAACGGCAGTTTCAGGAAAAAGATAGTAATCAAATACGACAGACGATGATCCCTGCCATGGGTCTTTCACCGTCAGTTTCCTGTATGTTGAATAATCTGTCAGTTGAAAACGCCCTGCCGACTGATTATCTTTTGTGTTGCTGACAATGTTATGCCTGCAGGAGAAAAGGGAAACCAACAGCAGAAACAAAGAAATTACTCCAGGGATCTTCATATTTAACGTCCTTTAATTATGGTTCCAGAATTATTTTCGGAATCCATTGTCAGTTTATAATGAAAGATGCCCGGAGAGAGTGTTGGCAAATCAACGGTGAGGATGCCCGGGAAAACATTTTCATAATGTCTGAAAAGAATAATATTCCCCGAATTGTCATAAATAGCCAGTGTACTGTTCCTGACAACGCTATCAGATGAAAACGTGACTGAATTGCAGAAAGGATTGGGATAAACCTTTACCGTATTTGCTGATTCAGGAGTATCAGGGATTGCATTCAGGTCTGAATTTTTTACAATTATTGTTTCAATTGCAAGTGATACAGGATTTGGAAATGAAGGGTGTTGTGTAAACGGGAGCCATGTCACTCCGTTATTGAACCAGGCAGTGTTCAGAGAGGCGTATGACAGAACCGGAGAATGGTAAATGGCAAACTGTGACTGTGACCCTGAAAGCGGGTTACGGTAGTATTCCCTGTAGCCGATATAAAATGGCCCGGATACAGGTACAGTTTTATCAAAGTCGACTGTCAGTTCATAATCGTCTTTAACATCCGTAAGTCTTATTGTTTTGGATGCAAGAGCAGTTCCAGGTGTTGATCCGCCGGCATACACATATACGGTAACGGAGTCAGCCTTGTTTATATAAGATGATTTTACAATATTCATTTTCACCCAGGCTATCTCTCCGGTCCCTGAGTAGTTGAAATACTCGGCATATTTAATCAGGCTATCGCTGTTTATTCCGGTTGAGTAACCGTATCCGGGACTGGTGAGAACATCGCTCTTCAGTGATGTACCACCGGCTATATTATTTAGTGTGTCTGACAGAGAAATATTATATGCATATGGGTCGCGGCCCTGCAGTGAAGTTATCCCTGTTCCCGACGGGTCGAGCCATGACTTAAGGCTAGCCGAAGCCAGTGTTGAAATATCAAACATACGGTTCAGCTTTGCAAAATAATCCATAATCGGGTCAGAGCAGGTGGCAACGCCTCCTGTAAGTGTCCCCCTGATCAGGTTATCCTGTCCAAACAAAGCAGATCCTGATGATCCGGCTTCAGTTGCACCTGATTCGTACTTCAGTACTTCCCAGAATCCGTTCGAGAGGTAACTGCCCGTAGGGTATGATGATGTTACGGGGGAATCATTATCAACGCTTACCTTCATTACATCTCCCGAGGGATGATGCATGACGAATGTATTTTGTGCAGCAGTCTCAGAAATGTTCCATCCGGCCAGGTAAGGTTTGAAAACCAAAGGCGGGAAAGAAGAAAGCTCCATTAATGTGAAGTCAATGGTGGCGTTAGTGGCCAGGAGTGTTGCACCTGATATTGAGTGCGTTATATCGAGATCGGGCCCGCTGCACCAGGGACTCATGTAGTTGAAAATGAATACAGATCCGGTTGCCTCGGCGGAGTTGGAGATGCAGTGATGAGCAGTCAGAAGATATGCCTTCTGGACATTACCCGTATTATTAACAAGTGTTCCTGTACAGAGATACTGACCGTCAATCAGTATACGGCAGACAGACCTTGCTGACAGATTATGATAAGCGACCGAAGAGCAAAGCAGGTCATTCTCACATGATTCTGAGGTGCCGTAGTTTTCGTCCTTGACAGAACTATTTCCAAAGAATCCAAGAAAATCATGTGAAACCGTATTTATTGCAAGGCAGCCTGAAGGAATTGTTCTGCCCGGAAAATGACATTCAACTATCATTGAATCGCCAGGCACAGGAAGCACCGGCAGAACACCTGAATTTGCAGCGCTCTCATTTGTAAATGCACCTCTTACAACTTTTCTGGCTACGTCATAAATGTATAGATATCCACCCTGTGGAAGTCTGAAGGGATCCATTATGGCATTCAGAGACAGCGCTCCTTTTGAGGTAATGCCTATAACCCATACAGTCTCACTATCAGTAATAACCAGCGTTCCGGACGACCCGGGTTTAAGGGATACAACGGATGGAATGGCAAATCTGTAGGGCTGATCTTTTGGTTGATTTAAAGACCTTAGCATCTCAATCTGTGACGGGTCAATTCCTAAATCATAATACGAATTAACAACAGGGAATAATGGCTTACCCATCTTCACCTCAATCTGTGCAATCAAAGATGATGAAATGAGCAGCCCGGTCAATATTGTTATCAGGTATCTGTTCATGCCCTTATTCCCTGTTGTGCAAAATTAGTTAAAATTGGTTCTAATCAGTATAGCGCATAAAGCCCGGTATTATTCCGGCATATTCAGTATCAATCAGGTTACCGTTTTTGTCATATATAAGGAGTCTGCCTGTCTGTGTATAATCAACGGCATCAGTAACACAAAACATGCCTTTCCATGGCACGGGAGCTACTTTATAGAAAAGTGAGGTCCCGGCACCGGCAAGTACAGTGGTTGCAATCTCTGTTGCCGTTACAGGCATACGGCGAATACCTTCGTCGATGTAATAAAGGGTATCTGCACCGCTGCTTATTGCAAGGCATGAGGGGTTATCAGAAACCGTGCGGAAAAGCAGGGTTGACTCAACCACAAGTGTAGAAGTATTGATAACTGAAAAACGGGGTATCTCCTCATTATTCCACCCTCCTGTGCAAAGCACCCATAGCTTCCCATTCTTGTCTATTACCATACTCTCCGGCTCCATTCCCGTTGTGATACTCTTTATTACGCTGTTTGTTGTCAGATCCAAAGCAACAACCTTGCTTCCGCCTGACCAGTTAGCGGCAAAGAGAGTCGTTCCGGAAACAGCCAGTGCTTCAGTTGTGCAACCAATTTCAATCTGCGTCTCCACGCTGAAGCTCGAAAGATCGATCACAGTAATTTTTGTTGAATAGAGGCTGCTTACATAACCCTTGCCGTTGTAAATGACCATCTGACGGGGAGAATTGAGATCCGTTACAGTGCCGGTACTCTGCATAGTATTCATATCAATCCTTTCAATAGTGCCCGAGTTATTTACAACAATATACCCGACTGATCCATCAACAGCCAGATATTCAGGTATATCGCCAAGCAACCGTGTATTCTTTGCACTAAACAGATCATTATATATTGTTCCGTTCTTCAGGTTATAAAATGAGAGTGAGCCATTTCCGGCCAGGTAGTTTCCTTCATTGACCACAAAGACTCCTTTTCCGGGTTCAAAAACCCTGTTGTTATCTTCACTCGTACATGAGGTGAAAAGAGCAACAATTAATATCGCAATTGTAATTACCTGTTTCATTTGTAAGATTTAGGGTTTAATGTTAATAATAGATCAATCATAAATGTTCTGAGTGGCATAGGGTAACCCTTAGTCGACTCATAAGCAGCACTGAATAAATTGTCGACAGATATATCAATGTTGAATGTTGTATTTTTCGATTTCAAAACCGCACCGGCAGAAACATCACTAACCATATAACCCTTCAGGTATTCAGAGTCATCTGATACAGTATACCTTTTGCTGTTAAACAGTAATGACGATTGCAGTCTGAATATTCCGTATTCGCCCGTAACAACTGCATTTATTACATGATAAGGAGTATAGATAAGCTGACCTCCCACTGAGGCATCATTTGCAACATCAGAGCCGGTGATTACAGATCTTGTTAAGGCATAGGATGTCATTATCTTCAGTCGTGCCGATCCGGGGTTATAAAATGTTGTGGCAGACACTTCAACACCTCCGTTATTTACTGATTTCAGGTTTTGTGCCTCCCAAAATGAAAAGCTTCCGGGTGCCCATTGAATGAGATCATTTACCCGGGCGTCAAACAGAGCGACTGAGTAATCAGAGTAAACGGTCTTCTTTCTTTCACCGGAGTGAGAAAAGGCAATCTCTGCGCCGGTGCTGACTTCAGGCTTAAGTCCGGTGTTACCCCCCGGGCTCCAGTAAAGGTCATTTAATGAAGGATATTTTACATTCCTGCTGAAGTTTGCCTTTAAAATATCAGCCCCTGTCCTGTCAGTTTTAAAGGATGCCCCAACAGTAACTTCAGGAACAGATTTCTCACCTGAAACAGCAATATCCCTTACCTGTGCCTGTAAAAGCAGCCTTTCATTTAAATTGAAATCAGACACTGCCGAGGCAGATAACATATTTCTTAAGTGTGTTTTGACAAAAGAGAGACTGGTTGCTTTTTGCAGTTCATCGCCTATATATAATGTAAATCTGAAACGGTCTGTGGTTGGCAGTCTGAAAGATGACCTGAGGGTATAAGTTTCTGATCTGTTATTGCCGTGTACACCTGCCAGTTGATAATCATAAATGTTTAATTCATTAATATAACCGGTAATAACTTCTGTTTTTACCTTTTCACCAATATACCTGTAATTTAATACTGCCCGGATTGACATGTCCTGTTGTTTCTCACCAAGATCCTGTTGCACAGTATTCACTGCAGAGGGCAATTGCCTGTTTGCATCAGAGAACCATAAATGAGCTGAGAAATGCTGTCGTTGTCCGGAAACGGAAACATCCTGCATTGCTCCCCGCATATGGGACGAAGCATTCACCCTGCGTAGTGTTTCCGGGCCTCCTGGTGCATTCTCATTTACAAAGGGGAAGTTGTTTTCGGCGTTTCTAAACCACAGTTTGGTTGTGCTTTCAACTTTAACATTGCCTGCACTGAAAGAAACGCCTGCATTGTTTTTTCCATAGTTACCACCTCCGGTAAAACATTTTAAAGCAATCCCATCTACGGCCATTTCATCTGATGAAAAAACCAAAGCACCGCCTATAGTGCCGGATATTCCTGAGAGGTTTGCGCCTCCTGAATTTATTTGAATCTTATCAACGGCAAATACAGGCAACAAAGTAAAATCTGTCTGTCCGTTCAATGGCGCATTTATCTCTATTCCATTCCAAATGACAGAGGTATGGGTACCGCTCATTCCTCTTAATGAAAGTGAAGAAAGACCGTCGGTCCCATATCTCTTGACAATGACCGGTGAAGAGTATTGCAGCAGCCTGCCAATATCAGAGCTTCTTTCTGAAGCAATGAGAGAAGAGTCAACGACATGAAAGGAGAATGGCAACTCCCGGGTATGATTCATTGCTGTTACAGTCACAGTGTTAACAGTAATGGTATCAGGGATAGTGTTGCCGGCCATCAGTTTTAAAGTAACCAGCAGAAGCAAAACAATAGTTAAAGCAAGAAACTTAGAAGGTTTGAACAGGAAATCCCGGGAAGGTACCTGTAGTGAAGGTTCTTTCGGGTGTTGACATACCACCCCCCGGCTCCTGAGTCGCCGGACCCCTCCTTCCCGATAGCTATCGGGGTTAGGATGGGAAACTACCCAATCTTTAATATAAATGGTTAAACGCATCGGTAATTGATTGATTTTACACAACCAATACTTAAGGCCAACCAGGAATTACAAAGTGTGAATTTCAAACACGATTCATCGCTCTACTTCCCGAAAGCTCCAAATACTGGAAAACAAATGGCAGGTCTTCTGACTTGTCCCGACCGGGAGAGCCTTCCCATCAGCCTGAGTGCTGACAGTGGTCTGTTTCTCCTGATCTTTTGGCCAGCCACATGGCTGACCGGGCTTCACAGCAGCGGGTACTGTCCCCGGTTTTAACGGGATTCCCTTTTCAGTGCAATTCAAAAATAAATTGCAGCACCAATTCGATGCAAATATATTTAAAATTTGTCAGCAGTGCATTTTCATTTATCAACCGCCTGTTGATAAATGTTTCAACAGCAAAAAGAGTTTTAAAAAATGAGGACCCGTAAAAAGGTGAGTCCTCATTGTATATCAGGTCATTACTCCATTATAAATTCCAGTTCTCCTCCTGACATTATCTCATCATAAGTTATGTAGTTCCGTTCAAGAGGTTTGTTGTTTAACAGAATTTTCTTAACCCTGTATTTTTCTCTGCCATTATTGAGGGCAGCAATTGTGAAAGATTTTCCGCCGGGGAGATTAATGACTGCCTTATCGAGAGACGGGCATCCGAGTATGAACTTTCCGTCAGCAGGGTTCACCGGGTAAATACCCATAGCAGAGAGCACATACCAGGCCGACATCTGGCCGCAGTCTTCATTACCGCAGAGGCCGTCTTTTTCGCCTGTATAAAGCTCATTCATTATCTTTTTAACATAATAGCAGGTCTTTTCAGGCTGGCCTTCCATTGCAAAGAGATAGGCTATATGGTGTGAAGGCTCATTACCATGAGCATACTGGCCAATAAGACCGCTGATATCGGCCGATGCATTTTCGCCCCTGACTGCCTCTATTATATTAAAGAGAGAATCAAGTCTTGAGAGGAACTCCGCCTTGCTGCCAAAGAGAGATACCAGACCGTCAACATCCTGTGGCACGAGCCAGGTATACTGCCAGGCGTTGCCTTCTGTAAAGTCTGACTGTTCATGATTTGAGTATAGCGGATCAAAGTCGCCCCGCCAGCTGCCATCCTTCATCCGCCCTCTTACAAACTTGAGATCGGGGTCAAATACGTTTTTATAGTCTTTTGACCTTTGCAGGTACAGAGCAGCATCCTCTTTCTTACCCAGATCCAACGCCATTTGGTACATACACCATGCATCAACTGAATACTCAAGGGTCTTTGACACTGACTGGTTTTCTAGCTCCGATGGTATGTATCCAAGGCTGTTAAATAGTTTAAGACCCATAAAATCAAGATTGGAAGAGTGAACTGAAGCTTCCCAGGCAAGATCATAATCAAACCCTTTGAATTTCTTATGTATTGCATCGGCAATAACAGGAACTGAATGGTAACCAATCATACAGTTTGTCTCATTTCCGTCAAGGGACCATACAGGAAGTTTGCCCTGCTCTTTGTAAATATTTATAAATGTATTTATAAAATCAGGTACACGCTCAGGTGCGATAATTGTAAATAACGGGTGCTCTGCCCTGTAGGTGTCCCACAGTGAGAAAACAGTATAATTATTAAAACCAGTTGCTGTGTGGATCTTTCCATCNGTGCCCCGATAGCGTCCGTCGACATCATTATAAAGGTTAGGCGCTATCATTGAGTGATAGAGGGCAGTATAAAACACCTTCTCAGTTTCGGCATCAGATGATGATGCAACCACTTTTCCAAGAGCTTTTTGCCACGAGGCCATTGCCTCAGCTGACTTTTCAGTAAAATCCCATCCTGTAACTTCTTTATTGAGGTTATTCATTGCGCCGGCAGTGTTTACGGCAGAGATACCGGTTTTTACAACGAGGCTCTCGTCATTCTTCATTTCAAACGACAGTATACAGAAGATGTTCTTTCCGCTTATGCCGGAAGAATTTTCTTCTTTCCCTGCGTTGAACATTGACACAGAAACAGGACTCTTTGAAAACTGTGAGGCAAAAAACTCATATTGTTTTTCAGCCCATCCGCTTGATATTCTCGATCCTGACAACGATGTTCCATTCCAGCTAAGTGAACAGCTGTCGGGTCTGTCCCAGTTTATTGCAAAGCCAAGGTCAACAACCACATTCATCACGCCATCTCTGCAGGCCGTATATCGCTGAATTCCGCATCTTGGCGTAGCTGTGAGCTCAACAATAACGCCGTTATCCAATATTACCGAGTAGTAGCCCGGATGGGCCTTTTCATTTTTATGTGAGAACGAAGAACGGTTATTCTTTGCGACAGATTCTCCCGGTCCTGCCAATGCAGTTGAAACTTCGGCCATTGTAGGCAGAAAAAGGATATCACAGAGATCTCCTATACCCGTTCCGCTCAGATGAGTATGACTAAATCCGGCAATAACAGTATCTGAATAGTTATATCCGGAGCACCAGTCCCAGCCTGATGTGCCATTGTCAGGGCTCAGCTGCACCATTCCAAAAGGGGTGGTTGCTCCGGGGAAAACGTGCCCGTGAGGCAGTGTTCCAATAAATACATCAACTTTTGATGTCAGATCAGTTTTTTCAGTTGTGCTGCATGAAAATACAGCAACCATTATCACAGGCAGAAGGAGTAATGATAGTTTCATTTTCTGTTTTTTGTTATTTAATTCTTTTAAGGATCTGATCTCCAACCCCTATTTTATAACCTTCAGAAAAATAATAAATGTTCCCGATCTTATCGGCATAGAAAATCACCGGCATCTGTGCATCTCTTGTCTCAAACTGTGGGAACAATGATTTTAGGATACCTCTGTCATTATCATCTGCAAAAATGGTCCTTTCGGGAAGCCCCTTTAATTTAGAAGCATCAAAAGATGAATCTGTGGCAACCCGGTCAACAAAAAACACAAAACATCCGCCCCATTTATCGAACTCATCCTTATATAAAGGCAGATCATTTAATATATGATTCGTCGGTTCACTTCCCGGTACGATCCACACACCCACGATGCCTTTGTCAGAGATGTCCTTAAATGATATTGCTTTGCCATCTGTTGTGTTAAGGTTAATATTGCAGCTTATCACACCTGTTTTTTCAAAGGGCTCGCCCGAGTGCCTGAGAGCTACATTTAATGTTTTGTGTTCACCTGCACCCAGGTCAAAGAAGAAAGCGCCGGCAAGTACAGTCACATCACTTATCCTGTTTCCCGTTAAAAGCATATACCTGCCCGGATCGACAGGAATATCGTGGGGTATGCTGCCTATTTTACCATTGAAATCAAACTCCAGAGTGTGATATCTGCCATCTTCAAAACGCGCCAGAGTAAAATGAGAGTAATATTCAGGAGAAGGTGTAACATCTTTTGTTGTAAAAGAAACATAGGCTTTTTCCTGCAATGATCTCTTTTCACCTGAGAGCCAGGCATCAATCCAGTTATCTTTCAGGTAATACTGAGGCCTGTTTGTTCCCGGGTCTATCCTGGCAGGTATACCCAGTGTACGACACAAT
>JGI20214J51650_10001288_pt1 | contig 15969 bp, 10 predicted proteins | sample WetSurMetagenome_FD_51650 | JGI IMG/M metagenome (IMG submission 51650) | reverse complement strand
GGCCTTCGNCGTCTGCGCGCGCAACGCGGCCTCGCCCTTGCGGATCTCCTCCTCCTTGCGGAAGCGCACCTGTGTGCTGATGTCGGGGCGCGTGACGCCGAGCGTGCCGCTCTCGCCGCAGCAGCGCTCGCTCTTGATCACGTTCGGTCCGACGAGCGCCTTCACCGTCTTCATCGGCTCCTGCAGCTTCATCGGGCTGTGGCAGGGGTCGTGGTAAAGGTAGCCGCGCTGCGCGGCCGGCGCCAGCGTGATGCCCTTTTCGAGCAGGTACTCGTGGATGTCGACGATGCGGCAGCCGGGGAAGATGTCTTCGAACTGGTAGCCCTGGAGCTGGTCGTAGCAGGTGCCGCAGCTGACGACGACGGTCTTGATGTCCAGGTAGTTCAGCGTGTTGGCGACGCGGTGGAACAGCACCCGGTTGTCGGTGATGATCTTCTCCGCCTTGTCGAACTGCCCGCTGCCCCGCTGCGGGTAGCCGCAGCACAGGTAGCCCGGTGGCAGCACCGTCTGCACGCCCGCGTGCCAGAGCATCGCCTGCGTCGCGAGCCCGACCTGGCTGAACAGGCGCTCGCTGCCGCAGCCGGGGAAGTAGAAGACGGCCTCAGTCTCGGCGCTGGTCGCCTGCGGGTCACGGATGATGGGAACGTAGTCGCGGTCCTCGATGTCGAGCAGCGCGCGCGCCGTCTTCTTCGGCAGTCCGCCGGGCAGCTTCTTGTTGACGAAGTGGACCACCTGCGCACGGATCGGCGCGGCGCCAAGCGTCGCCGGCGGTGCCGCGGTCTGCCTGCGCGCCGCGCGCTTGAGCAGCTCGTTCATCAGGCGCTGCACCTTGAAGCCGACGCCGACCATCGCCGCGCGCACGAGCTTGATCGTCTGCGGGTGGGTCGCGTTCAGGAACAGCATCGCTGCGGCATTGCCCGGGCGGAAACTCTTCTGCCCCATTTTGCGAAGCAGGTTGCGCATGTTCATCGTCACGTCGCCGAAGTCGATCTTCACCGGGCACGGCGACTCGCACTTGTGGCAGACGGTGCAGTGGTCGGCGACGTCCTCGAAGTCCTGCCAGTGACGGATGCTGACGCCGCGCCGGGTCTGCTCCTCGTAGAGGAAGGCCTCAATCAGCAGCGAGGTCGCGAGGATCTTGTTGCGCGGGCTGTAGAGCAGATTCGCGCGCGGCACGTGCGTCGCGCAGACCGGCTTGCACTTGCCGCAGCGCAGGCAGTCCTTGATGCTGTCGCTGATTGCGCCGATGTCGCTCTGCTGCATGATCAGCGATTCGTGGCCCATCAGGCCGAAGCTCGGCGTGTAGGCGGCGGACAGGTCCGCGGCCATCGAATCGGCGTCCGCGTCGCCGACCGCGCGCAGGAGCTTGCCCTTGTTGAAGTGCCCCTGCGGATCGACGCGCCGCTTGTAGTCGGCAAAGGGCCGCAACTCGGCATCGCTCAGGAACTCGAGCTTGGTGATGCCGATACCGTGTTCGCCGCTGATCACGCCATCGAGCCGCCGCGCCAGCGCCATGATGCGCGCCACCGCCTCGTGCGCGGTCTGCAGCATCTCGTAGTTGTCGCTGTTGACGGGGATGTTGGTGTGCACGTTGCCGTCGCCGGCATGCATGTGCAGCGCGACCCAGACCCGACCGCGCAGCACCTCTGCGTGGATCGCCTGGCACTGGGCCAAGATAGTCGCGAAGGCGTCGCCGGCGAACAGCGCGCGCAGCGGTGCGAGCAGCTGCGCCTTCCACGACGCGCGCAGCGTGTGGTCCTGCAGCGCGGCGAAGAGGCTGCGCGCCGGCGCGCCGTCTTCGGCCTGCACGAGGTCCAGGTTGTGCAACCAGAACTGCCACAGCGAGCGCACCTCGCGCAGCAGCGCCAGCGCCTGCTGGACGCGATCCTCGAGCAGTTCGGCACCCGGGACCTCGCCCGCGTCGTCGCTGCGCCCGAGCGGCAGCGAGCCCTGCAGGAAGAAGGCTTCGAGGCGCTCGACCAGCTGCAGCTTGTTGCGCAGCGAGAGCTCGACGTTGATGCGCTCGATGCCCTCCGTGTACTCGCCCATGCGCGGCAACGGGATCACCACGTCCTCGTTGACCTTGAACGCGTTCGTGTGGCGCGCGATCGCCGCAGTGCGCTTGCGGTCGAGCCAGAACTTCTTGCGCGCGTCGGCGCTGACCGCGACGAAGCCCTCGCCGCTGCGACTGTTGGCGATGCGCACGACCTCGCTCGTCGCGCGCGCGACGGCATCCTCATCGTCGCCCACGATGTCGCCGAACAAGGCCATCTTGGGCAGTCCGTTGCCCGACAGCGCGCGCTTGCTCTTGGTCGTGTAGCCGACGGCCTTCAAGTAGCGGTCGTCGAGGTGCTCGAGCCCGGCGAGGATCGCGCCGCCCGGGCGCTTCATCTCGGCGAACATGAAATCCTTGATCTCGACGATGCTGGGCACGGCGTCCTTCGGGTTGCCGAAGAACTCCAGGCAGACGGTGCGCACGTGTGCGGGCATGCGGTGCACGATCCAGCGCGCGCTGGTGATGAGCCCGTCGCAGCCCTCCTTCTGCACGCCCGGCAGCCCGGCGAGGAACTTGTCGGTGACGTCCTTGCCCAGGCCTTGCTTGCGAAAGACCGCACCGGGAATGTCAAGCCGCTCGCTACGCTCGAGCGTCTTGCCGCTCGCGTCGAAGGTCTTGAGCTCGAAGCTCGCGACCTCGGCGTCGTGGATCTTGCCCAGGTTGTGGTCCAGCCGCGTGACCTCGAGCCACTTCGCGTCCGGAGTGACCATGCGCCAGCTCGCCAAGTTGTCGAGCGCCGTGCCCCAGAGCACGGCCTTCTTGCCGCCGGCGTTCATCGCAATGTTGCCACCGACGCAGGAGGCCTCGGCCGAGGTCGGGTCGACCGCGAACACCTGCCCGGCGCGCTCGGCGGCATCGGCGACGCGCTGGGTCACGACGCCGGCCTCGGTCCACACCGTCGCGACCGGCCGCGCAACGCCGGGCAGCGCGATCCATTCGACCTCGCTCATCGCCTCGAGCTTTTCGGTGTTGATGACCGCGCTCTTCCAGCACAGCGGTACCGCGCCGCCGGTGTAGCCAGTGCCGCCGCCGCGCGGGATGATCGTCAGCCCGAGCTCGATACAACCCTGCACGAGCGCCGCCATCTCGGCCTCGCTGTCGGGTGTGAGCACGACGAAAGGATGCTCGACGCGCCAGTCGGTCGCGTCGGTGACGTGCGAGACGCGCGACAGGCCGTCGAACTTGAGGTTGTCGCGCGCCGTCACGCGCCCGAGCACGCGGCGCGTGCGCTGGCGCAGCGCCAGCACGTCGTCGAAGCGCGCAGCGAAGCGGTCGACTGCCGCGCGCGCGCTCGCGAGCAGCTCGCCGACATGGACATCGCGCTCGCCGCCCGCGCCCCCTCGGTCGCGCCGGCGCTCGACCTCGCGCAGCCGGTGCTGCAGCGCGTCGATCAGCAGCGCGCGGCGCTTCGGGCTGTCGAGCAGGTCGTCCTCGAGATACGGGTTGCGCTGAACGACCCAGATGTCGCCGAGCACCTCGTACAGCATGCGCGCGGAGCGGCCGGTGCGCCGCTCCTCGCGCAACAGCCCGAGCAGCTCCCAGGCGCGCGCGCCGAGCAGGCGTATGACGATCTCGCGGTCGGAGAACGACGTGTAGTTGTACGGGATCTCGCGCAGGCGCACGGCCTGGGCCTGTTGCGCGCCGGCCACCGGCGCGACGGACCGGAGCGGAAGCGGTGCGTTCATGGTGAGCAGGGGATGCTAACGCACTCGGGTATTCCCGGCCGTGCTGCGGGCGGCCGCGCCGGCCGGCCCGTGGGGCGGCGGGTAATCCCCGTTGCCGGCCCGCACCCAGGCGTGCCAGAAACGCGACTGTCACAATTCACACAAATAATCGCGGGTTTCAATCGATCCGCGAACCTGGAGACCCTCTCGATGAAACTGAACCGAATCGCCGCCCTGGCCCTGGCCACAGGGCTGCTGACGACCCTGCCCGCGCACGCGGTCGTCGAGATCACCTGGTGGCACTCAATGGCCGGCGCGCTCGGCGACAAGGTCAACCAGATCGCGGACAAGTTCAACGCCAGCCAGAAGGACTACAAGGTCGTCCCGGTCTTCAAGGGCCAGTACGACGAGTCACTCACCGCCGCGATCGCCGCCTATCGCGCCGGCAAGCCGCCGCAGATCGTGCAGGTGTTCGAGGTCGGCACGGCGACCATGATGGCCGCGCACGGCGCGGTGATGCCGGTCTACAAGATGATGGCCGACGCGCACGAGAAGTTCGACCCGAAGGCGTTCCTGCCGGCGGTGACCTCGTACTACTCCGACACCCACGGCAACCTGCTGTCGATGCCGTTCAACAGCTCGACCCAGGTGCTCTACATCAACAAGGACGCATTCAAGAAGGCCGGGCTCGACCCCGCGAAGCCGCCCGCGACCTGGCCCGAACTGATCCAGGACGCCGAGAAGCTGAAGGCTGCCGGCGTGCCCTGCGCCTTCACCACCGGTTGGCAGTCCTGGGTGCAGCTCGAGAGCTTCAGCGCCTGGCACAACGTGCCCTTCGCGACGCTGCAGAACGGCTTCGGCGGCCTCGGCACACGGCTTGACTTCAACGGCCCGGTGCAGGTGATGCACATCCAGAACCTCGCCGACATGGCGAAGAAGGGCCTGTTCACCTACGCCGGGCGCAAGGACGAGCCGACCGGCAAGTTCCAGAGCGGCGAGTGCGCAATGGAGACAACGTCGAGCGGCTCGTACGCGAACATCAAGGCGAGCGCGGCCGGGAAGTTCGAGTTCGGCGTCGCGCCGCTGCCCTACTACCCCAGCGTCAAGGGTGCGCCGCAGAACACCATCATCGGCGGCGCAACGCTGTGGGTGATGACGCAGAAGGATCCCGCGGTCTACAAGGGCATTGCCAAGTTCTTNACCTTCCTGTCCTCGCCTGAGATCCAGCTCGACTTCCACAAGTCGACNGGCTACGTGCCGATCACGCTCGCCGCCTATGACCTGGCAAAGAAGGAAGGNCTGTACAAGGAGCGTCCCGGCTTCGACACCGCGATCCTGGAACTGACGAACAAGCCGCCGACGCCCAANTCCCGGGGCCTGCGCCTGGGCAATTTCGTCCAGATCCGCAACGTGATCGACGAGGANCTCGAGTCGGTCTGGAGCGGACAGAAGACGGCCAAGGCGGCCCTCGACGAAGCCGTCGCGCGCGGCAACGAACTGCTCGCGAAGTTCCAGAAGGCGAACCAGTAAGCCTCGTCCGGTGCACCGCGGCTGCGCGGTGCACCGCACTCGATTCCTCGTTCATTTCCCGCGGGCATGGAAAAGCGCGTTCGCTTTCGATCGGCCTGGCTGCCCTACGCGCTGGTGATGCCGCAGATCGCGGTCACGCTGGTGTTTTTCTTCTGGCCGGCGGCGCAGACACTCTACGACTCGGTGCTGCTGCAGGACGCGTTCGCGTCCAAGGTCCAGTTCGTCGGGCTGGACAACTTCGTCGCGTTGTTCCGAGACCCACAGTACCTCTCGTCCTTCAAGGTGACGGTGCTCTTCTCCGCGATCGTGGCGATCGCGGGGCTTTCCCTGTCGCTGCTGCTCGCCGTGTTCGCCGACCGCGTGCTGCGCGGCGCCAATGTCTACAAGACGCTGCTCGTCTGGCCCTACGCGGTCGCACCCGCGGTGGCCGGCGTGCTGTGGCTGTTCATGCTCTCGCCGTCGATCGGCGTCCTCACCTACGCGCTGCGCCGCCTGGGCATCGACTGGAACTACTACGTCAATGGCGGCCAGGCGCTGCTGCTGATCTGCGTCGCCGCCGTGTGGAAGCAGCTCAGCTACAACTTCCTCTTCTTCCTCGCCGGGCTGCAGGCGATCCCGGGCTCGCTCATCGAGGCCGCGGCCATCGACGGCGCGGGGCCGGTACGACGCTTCTGGACCATCGTCTTCCCGCTGCTCTCGCCGACCGCGTTCTTCCTGCTGGTCGTGAACGTCGTCTATGCCGCCTTCGACACCTTCGCCATCGTCGATTCGACCACCCAAGGCGGGCCGGCCCAGTCCACGCAGATCCTGGTGTTCAAGATCTACCAGGACGGCGTCCAGGCGCTCGACCTGGGCGGCTCGGCGGCGCAGTCGGTCGTGCTGATGGTGATCGTGATTGCACTGACCGTGGCGCAGTTCCGCTGGGTCGAGCGCAAGGTCCAGTATTGAGCCCGCCATGATTGAGCGCCGCCCTTTCCTCACCTTCGTGCGCCACGCCGTGCTGATCGCCGGCATCGCGGTCGTGCTGTTCCCGGTGTACATCGCATTCGTCGCCTCGACGCTGTCCTTCGACGAGGTGCTGCAGGTGCCGATGCGGCTGTGGCCGGGNCGCCATCTGCTCGAGAACTACGCCGCGGTCATAGCCCACGGCGGCACGCAGGGCTCGAGCGCGCCGGTTGGCAGGATGNTGTTCAACAGCCTCGTGACGGCGCTCGTCATCGCGGTCGGCAAGATCTCGATCTCGATCATCTCGGCGTTCGCGATCGTCTATTTCCGCTTTCCGCTGCGGCGTACCTTCTTCTGGATGATCTTCGTCACGCTGATGCTGCCCGTCGAGGTGCGCATCCTGCCGACCTACCAGGTCGCGGCCGACCTGCACCTCATCGACACCTACGCCGGGTTGACGTTGCCGCTGATCGCCTCAGCGACGGCGACCTTCTTGTTCCGCCAGTTCTTCCTCACCATCCCGGACGAATACGCCGAGGCCGCACGCATCGACGGCGCCGGCCCGCTGCGCTTCTTCTGGGACATGGTTCTGCCGCTGTCGCGCACCAACATCGCGGCTCTGTTCGTCATCATGTTCATCTACGGCTGGAACCAGTACCTCTGGCCGCTGCTCGTGACGACCCAGGAGAGCATGTACACCACCGTGATCGGCATCAAGCGCATGATCCCCGGCGGCGACGCGGCAACCGAATGGCAACTNGTGATGGCCACCGCGATGCTCGCGATGGTGCCGCCGGTGCTGGTGGTGCTGCTGATGCAAAAGTGGTTCGTCAAGGGCCTGGTCGACACCGAGAAGTGAATCCCCCCCGGGGCGCCGAAGGCGGGCCGGCGCAGCCGGATCCGCAGCGTCCGATTGAAAGGCACAGGCTTCAGATCCATGGGCGCAATTTCATTAAGTGCCGTCGAGAAAACCTACGGCCACGGGCCGAAGGCTGTGAAGGTGATCCACGGCGTCAACGCCGAGATCGCCGACGGCGAGTTCATCGTCATCGTCGGGCCCAGTGGCTGCGGCAAGAGCACGCTGCTGCGCATGGTGGCCGGGCTCGAGGAGATCAGCGGCGGCGAGATCGGCATCGGCGGGCGCATCGTCAACCGGCTCGAGCCGGCCGAGCGTGACATCGCGATGGTGTTCCAGAACTACGCGCTCTACCCGCACATGAGCGTGTACGACAACATGGCCTACGGCCTGAAGATCGCCAAGGTGCCCAAGGCCGAGATCGAGGTCCGGGTGCAGAAGGCGGCGAAGATCCTCGAACTCGGCGCGCTGTTGCAGCGCAAGCCGCGCGAGCTGTCGGGCGGCCAGCGCCAGCGCGTCGCGATGGGGCGCGCGATCGTGCGCCAACCACAGGTCTTCCTGTTCGACGAGCCGCTGTCCAACCTGGACGCCAAGCTGCGCGCGCAGACCCGGCTCGAGATCCAGAAGCTGCACGGCGAGCTCGGCGTGACCTCGCTCTTCGTCACCCACGACCAGGTCGAGGCGATGACGCTGGGCCAGCGCCTGCTCGTGATGAATGCCGGACGCATCGAGCAGATCGGCACGCCCGAGCAGGTCTACGGCACNCCGGCCACGACCTTCGTCGCCGGCTTCATCGGCAGCCCGCCGATGAACCTGCTCGCCGGCCATGCCGACGGCTCGCGCCTCGCGCTCGCCGGCGCGACGCTGGCGCTGCCCGCGCCGGCGCCGCGTGCCGGTGCGTTGACGCTGGGCGTGCGCCCCGAGCACATCGAGATCGCCGCCGGCGGCGCCTGGCCGCTGCGCGTTCAGATGCTCGAGATGCTCGGAGCCGAGCGACTGGTCTACGGCCTGCTCGGCGAGCAGCCCTTCACGCTGCGCATCGACGGCAGGCTCTTGCCGCCGCGGCCCGGTGACACGGTCCCCCTGCAGGTGCTGCCGGAACACCTGCACTGGTTCGACGTCACCAGCGGCGCGCGCGTCGGCTGATGGACGCCTGGCCTTTCCCGCTCTGGATCGCGCACCGCGGCGCCGGCCGGCGCGCGCCGGAGAACACGCTCGCCGCATTCAGACTCGGCGCCGAACACGGCTACCGCGCCTTCGAGTGCGACGTCAAGCTGAGCCACGACGGCGTGCCGTTCCTGCTCCACGACAGCACGCTCGAGCGCACGACGAACGCCCGCGGCATCGCCGGCGAGCGGGCCTGGGCCGAGCTGTCGCGGCTAGACGCCGGGGGCTGGCATTCGCGCGCCTTCGCGGGCGAGCCGTTGCCGAGCCTGGACGCGATCGCGCGCTACGTGCGGCGCAACGACTTCGCGCTCAACATCGAGATCAAGCCCACGCCCGGAGTCGAACACGAGACCGGCCTCGTCGTCGGCCGCGCCTGCGGGCGGCTCTGGCAGGGCTCGGCCACGCCGCTGCTGTTCAGCTCGTTCCGCCCCGAGGCCTTGCTCGGCGCGCGCGAGGGCGCGCCCGCGATCGCGCGCGCGCTCCTCGTCGACACGCTGTGGCCGGGCTGGTTCGACATCGCGCGCTCGCTGGACTGCGTCGCGGTGGTCACCAACTACAACCTGATGGACGCCGCCCTCGTCGCCCAACTGCACGGCGCCGGGATGCGCGCGCTGTGCTACACGGTGAACGACGCCTCGGTGGCGAGCCAACTCGTCGGCCTGGGCGTCGACGGCCTGATCACCGACGCCGTCGACCGCTTCTCACCGGGTCGCGACGGCGTCTTCGACTAGGCGCGCCGGGCCGCGAGAATCGGGCCGCGTCAAGCCGCATCGCGCGCGGGCTGCAGGGCCGGCGCCGGGTCGAGCTGCGGCAGTGCGAGCACGCTGCGGATCACCGGGTGGCGCCAGGACAGCAGCACGAGCAGGCTGCCGACGCCGCCGGCGAAGGCGAGCGCGGCGCGCAGCCCGAAATGCTCACCGAGCCAGCCGCCGAGCAGCGCGCCCGGCCCGGCCGGCAGCAGGATCAGCCAGCGCATCGTGCTCGTCATTCGGCCGAGCAGCGGCTCGGGCGTCACCGCCTGGCGCAGCGCGAGGAAGTTGATGAAGATGAGCACCGCGCCGGTGCTGTAGAGCATCAGCATCGTCGCAAACGCCGCCACGCCCCAGGGCCCGACGGGTGCNGCGGCCAGGAGCAGCCAGGCCGCACTGCAGACCGCGAAGCCNAGCACCAGACACGGCCCGGGGCCGAGGCGGCGACTGATCCGGTTGCCGAACACGCTGGCCAGCACCGTGCCCAGCCCCATGCCGGCGTAGCACAGGCCGACCGCCTGCGCCGACAGGCCCAGCGTGCGCGTCGCGAACAGGATCTGCACCACCACGGCCGCGTTCTGGCAAAGCTGCCAGGTGCCCACTGCGGCGGCGAGCGCGACGAGCAGCCGATGCCGCAACACGAAGCGCAAGCCGGCAGCGAGATCGCGACCGAAGTGGGCGTCCGCTCTCGGCGTGCGCACCTCGACGATGCGGATGCCGCGCAGGATCGCCGCCGAGACCAGCACCAGCGCGGCGTCGACGAGCAGCGCCAGCGGCGCGCCGAACAGGCGGATCAGCAGGCCGGCAAAACCCGGCCCGGCGACATCGGCGCCCGAGGTCGCGAGCGCGTTCTTCGCGTGCGCCTCCACGAGTCGGTCACGCGCGACGACCTGGGTCAGCACGATCTGCGCCGCGCTGCCAGCGGTGGTGTAGACGGCGCCGATCATGAACGCCACCCAGTACAGCCAGCCCATCGTCAGCCAGCCCGCCCAGGCCGCCAGCGGCACGCTGGCCACGGCGATGGCGATGAAGCTCTCGCCGGCGACGTAGACCGGCAGCTTGCGCACGCGGTCGAGCCAGACTCCGCTCGGCAGCGAGAAGAGCACGAAGGGCAGGATCTCCATCGCGGTGAGCCGGCCCATCTGTGTCGGCGTCGCGTGCAGCAGCACCGCCGCGGTGAGCGGCAACGCGAGCATCGTCACCTGGCCGCCGAACGAACTGATCAGGATCGAGGCCCACAGCCGCCGGTAGGTGGCGTCTCGAAGCAGGTCACGCTCGGGCAGCGTGAACGCGGCGCGAAATCGCGCGAGGAGCGCGAGGAGCGCTTGTCCCATTCGTTGTTCTCTCGTCGTCGCACGAGGCCCGGGTAGGGCCTTGGACGCCGGCGGCCGGGGCGACGAGCCAGCCGCTGCGCCGGGATCCCGGCCAACGGGTGGCTGGCCGGAAACGTGAATCTGGGCGCGGATCGGGCCCGCGCCGCTACCCGTGCCCGGCGCGCGCGCGTCGGATCAGGCCCTCGATCGCGAGCACGTAGCCGTCGATGCCGAAGCCGACGACGATGCCGGCCGCGGCCGGCGAGATGTAGCTGTGATGGCGGAACGCCTCGCGCGCGTGGACGTTAGAGATGTGGACCTCGACCACCGGCAGCTCGGCGCCCTTGATCGCGTCGTGCAGCGCCACCGAGGTGTGCGTGTAAGCGCCGGCGTTCAATACCACGCCGAGCAATGCGCCGGCCTTGAAGCCGCGCCCGGCCTCGTGGATCGCGTCGATCAGCACGCCTTCNTGGTTCGACTGCAGGCATTGGACGCTGCAGCCCAGGCGCTCACCGGTCTGGTGGCACAGCGCCTCGACATCGGCCAACGTCGCCGCACCGTAGATCGCCGGCTCGCGCTGGCCGAGCAGGTTCAGGTTCGGGCCGTTCAGGATCAGCAACTGGGCCATCTTCGGTCTCGCGGTTGGGGCCGGTCAGGAGCGATAGTCGGCGTTGATGCTGACGTAGTCGTGCGACAGGTCGCAGGTCCAGACCGTCGCTTCTGCCGGCCCGCGATGCAGGTCCACGCGCACCGTGATCTCGCTCTGCTTCATCACGCGCTGGCCGTCTTCTTCGCGGTAGCCGGCNTGGCGGCCACCGTCGCGCACGACATGCACGTCATCGAGGAAGAGGTCGATNAGCGTCGGGTCCAGGTCGCCGATGCCAGCGTAGCCGACCGCGGCCAGGATGCGGCCGAGGTTGGGGTCGCTGGCGAAGAACGCGGTCTTTACGAGCGGCGAATGGCCGATCGCATAGGCCGCGAGCCGACATTCAGCCTCGTCGCGGCCGCCCTGCACCGTGACGGTGATGAACTTCGTCGCGCCCTCGCCGTCGCGCACGATTGCCTGCGCGAGCTGCTGCGCCACGGCGACCACCACATCGCGCAGCGCGCGGCCGTCGGCCGAATCCAGAGACGTGATCGGCGCATGGCCGGCGCGCTGGGTCGCGCCGAGCACGAAGGAATCGTTGGTCGAGGTGTCGCCGTCGATCGTGATCCGGTTGAAGCTGAGTTCGGCCGCCTCGCGCACGAGGGCCTGCACCAGCGCCGGCGCGATCACCGCATCGGTGGCGACGAAACCGAGCATCGTCGCCATGTTCGGGCGGATCATCCCGGCGCCCTTCGAGATGCCGGTCACGGTGACGGTGTGGCCACCGATCGTGATCTGACGCGACGCCGCCTTGGGCAGCGTGTCGGTGGTCATGATGCCTTGCGCGGCCTCGAACCAGCCATCCGCGCGCAGCGCGGCCAGAGCTGCGGGCAGCCCGGCCTCGAGGCGCTCGACCGGCAGCGTCTCCATGATCACGCCGGTCGAGAACGGCAACACCTGCTCCGGCCGGCAGCCGAGCAGCGCGGCCAGCGCGACGCAGCTTCGCTGCGCGCGCGCCAGCCCGTCGGCGCCGGTGCCGGCGTTGGCGTTGCCTGTGTTCACCAGCAGNGCGCGGATGCCACCGCCCGCGGCAGCCCCGGCCAGATGCTCGCGGCACAGCTGCACCGGCGCGGCGCAGAAGCGATTGTTCGTGAACACGCCGGCGACGGCGGCACCCTCGTCGAACGNGAACACGACCAGATCGCGCCGGTTCGGCTTGCGCATGCCGGCCATCGCGGTNCCCAGCTTCAGGCCCGGCACCGGGTGCAGCGCCGACGGGTCGGGGGGGCTCAGGTTGACGGGCATTGAAGGCGAGCTGGCGGCTGTGACGCCGCGATTGTAGAAGTCGCGGTCAGCGCGCCGGCGCCGGATCGCGCTTCAGCCGCGCGAGCAGCACCTGGTCACACAGCTCGCCCCGGGCGTCGCGCTCGACGCCGCGCATCACGCCCTCGTAGTGCAGGCCCAGCGTCTGCGCGAAGTGGATCGAGCGCGCGTTGCGCAGGTCGCACCAGGCCTCGACGCGCTCGATGCCGAGCTCGAACCCGAGGTCGACGAGCGCCAGCGCGGCCTCGCGCATCAGGCCGCGGCCTGCGAGGCGGGCGTCGCCCACATAGCCGATCTGGCAGCGCGGCGCGCCTAGGACGAAGCTGTGCAGGTCGAGGTTGCCGACGAAGCGTTGCGTCGCGCGCTCGAAGGCGAAATAGATCAGCGCCTCGCCGCGCGCCACCATCTCGGCGTCCATCTCGCAGAAGCGGCGCGCGCCGTCCTCGTCGAACGGGCGCTGGCCCCATTGCACGAAACGCAGACTGGGCAGCGAGATGTTGACGCTGTCGCGCACCGCGGCGGCGTGCGCGGCGCGCGGGAACTCAAGCGTCAGCCGAGGCGTGCCCAGCTGCGCCGGCGCACGCCCGACGAGTGCGCGCACGCCCGGCGGCACCGCCTCGGCGCGCGGACCCTCCTCGGTCACCGGGCCTCCGCGACCCGGCTCAGGCGAGGCGGCCGTGGCAGTGCTTGTACTTCTTGCCACTGCCGCACGGGCAGGGATCGTTGCGCCCGACCTTGGCCACCGCCGCCGCGCCCGTCGCCGGGCCGGCCTCGGACGAGACGCTGCCGTCCTCGTTGGGGTGGATGTAGGTCACGTTCGCGAGCTGGCTGGCCTGCTGCTCGATCGCCTGCGCGGCCTCGGCGGCCTGGTCCTGCGACTGGATGCGCACCGTCATCAGCACGCGCGTGACTTCGAGCTTGACCACGTCGAGCAGCTGGGAGAACAGCTCGAAGGCCTCGCGCTTGTATTCCTGCTTCGGGTTCTGCTGCGCGTAGCCGCGCAGGTGGATGCCCTGGCGCAGGTAGTCCAGCGCGGCCAGGTGCTCGCGCCAGTGCGAGTCGATCGACTGCAGCAGCACCATGCGCATGAAGGGCATGAATTGCTCGGCGCCGACCGCCTGCAGCTTGCCGGCGAACTGTGCGTCGGCCGCGGCGCTGACCTTCCCGACGATGTCGTCGTCGGTGACGCTGTCGCTGCCGTCGACTTCGGACTTGAGCGCGATCTCGAGCTGCCACTCTTCCTTGAGCACGCGCTCCAGGCCGTCGAGGTCCCACTGCTCCTCCAGGCTCTCGGCCGGCACGAAGCCGCGCACGACGTCGGTCATCGCGCTCCTGCGCAGGTTCGCGATCTGCTCCTCGAGCGACGGCGACTCGAGGATTTCGTTGCGCTGCTGGTAGATGACCTTGCGCTGATCGTTGGCGACGTCGTCGTACTCGAGCAGCTGCTTGCGGATGTCGAAGTTGCGCGCTTCGACCTTGCGCTGCGCGCCCTCGATGCTGCGGTTGACGATGCCGGCCTCGATCGCCTCGCCCTCCGGCATCTTGAGCCGGTCCATGATCGAGCGCACACGATCGCCGGCGAAGATGCGCATCAGCGAATCGTCGAGCGAGAGGTAGAAGCGCGACGCGCCGGGATCGCCCTGGCGCCCGGAGCGGCCGCGCAACTGGTTGTCGATGCGCCGGCTCTCGTGCCGTTCGGTCGACACGATGCGCAGCCCGCCAAGCGCCTTGACCTGCTCGTGCAAGCCCTGCCACTCTTCATTCAACTGCTTGGCCCGCGCCTTCTTCTCGTCGGCGGACAGCTCTGGATCGGCCTCCAGGAACTGGACCTGCTTCTCGACGTTGCCACCGAGCACGATGTCCGTACCGCGGCCGGCCATGTTGGTCGCGATCGTGATCATCGTCGGCCGCCCGGCCTGCGCGATGATCTCGGCCTCCTTCGCGTGCTGCTTGGCGTTGAGCACCTGGTGCGGCAGCTTGGCCTGCGTCAGCAACCCGGAGATCAGCTCCGAGTTCTCGATCGAGCTCGTGCCTACCAACACCGGCTGACCACGCTCGTGGCAGTCGCGGATGTCCTTGATGACGGCGTCGTACTTCTCCTTGGCCGTCTTGTAGATCAGGTCGAGCTCATCCTTGCGGATGGTCGGCTTGTTCGGCGGGATCACCACCGTTTCCAGGCCGTAGATCTCCTGGAATTCGTAGGCTTCCGTGTCGGCCGTGCCGGTCATGCCGGCNAGCTTGGCGTACATCCGNAAGTAGTTCTGGAACGTGACCGACGCGAGCGTCTGGTTCTCGTTCTGGATCTGCACGCCTTCCTTGGCCTCGACCGCCTGGTGCAGCCCGTCGCTCCAGCGCCGGCCCGTCATCAGCCGGCCGGTGAACTCGTCGACGATGATGACCTCGCCGTTCTGGACGACGTAGTGCTGGTCGCGGTTGTAGAGCTGGTGCGCGCGCAATGCCGCGTACACGTGGTGCATCAGCGCGATGTTGGCCGGGTCATACAGGCTCGCGCCCGGCGCCAGCAGCCCGGCTTCGGCCAGCACCTGCTCGGCCTTCTCGTGGCCGGCCTCGGTGAGGAAGACCTGGTGGCTCTTCTCGTCCACCGTGAAGTCACCCGGCTCTATCACGCCCTCGCCGGTGCGCGGATCGGCCTCGCCGATCTGCTTTTTCAGCCGCGGCACGACGGCGTTGATGCGCACGTAGAGTTCGGTGTGGTCCTCGGCCTGGCCGCTGATGATCAGCGGCGTGCGCGCCTCGTCGATCAGGATCGAGTCGACTTCGTCGACGATCGCGAAGTTCAGCCCGCGCGCGACCCGGTCGGCCACTTCGTAGACCATGTTGTCGCGCAGGTAGTCGAAGCCGAACTCGTTGTTCGTGCCGTAGGTCACGTCGGCGGCGAACGCGGCCTGCTTCTCGTCGCGCTGCAGCCCCGGCACGTTNACGCCGACCGTCAAGCCGAGGAAGCCGTAGAGGCGGCCCATCCACTCGGCGTCGCGGCGCGCGAGGTAGTCGTTGACGGTGACGAGGTGCACGCCCTTGCCTTCGAGGGCGTTCAGGTACACCGGCAGCGTCGCCATCAGCGTCTTGCCCTCGCCGGTGCGCATCTCGGCGATCTTGCCCTGGTGCAGCGTCATGCCTCCGATCAGCTGGACGTCGAAGTGGCGCATCTTCAGCACGCGCTTGCTGCCCTCGCGCACCACGGCGAAGGCCTCGGGCAGCAGATCGTCGAGGGTCGTCCCCTGCGCCAGCCGCTGGCGGAATTCGTCGGTCTTCGCGCGCAGCGCGGCGTCGTCCAGCTTCTCGAACTGGGGTTCCAGCGCGTTGATCGTCTCCACCGTGCGCCGGTAGGTCTTCAGCAGGCGTTCGTTACGACTGCCGAAAATCTGGGTCAGGATCTTGGGGAACATGCAGCATCCGCAGGCGGGGTGATTCGGGTGCCGCGTGGTTGTCACGCGACCCATCGCGGCGTCGAGGCCCACGATCGGCAGGCCTCCGACAGGCGGCGCCTTGCTGGGCTGGGCCGCTGGCGAAGCCTGCGAGTTTAGCCTAGCCACGCGGCCCTGGCCGAGGCGTACCGCATCGCCGTTAGACTGCCTCCATGCCCCCACCCAACGCACCCGCCGGCGCCCTGGCGCTGGGCGCCGCGCTCGACCGAAGCGAGCCGCTGGCGCGCCTGCTCGAGCGCGCGCGCGAGTCCAGGGCGCGCTTCGCGGTTGTCGCCGCGCTGCTGCCCGACGGGCTGCGCGACGCGGTGCGCGCCGGGCCGCTGGACGAGGACGG
>JGI20214J51650_10001287_pt1 | contig 15973 bp, 13 predicted proteins | sample WetSurMetagenome_FD_51650 | JGI IMG/M metagenome (IMG submission 51650) | reverse complement strand
GGTGAAGGACCTCGAAGCCACCATCAACAAGACGCAGTGTGATGCCGTGGTCATCGGCACCCCGATCGACCTCAACCGCATCATGAAGATCAACAAACCCACCACGCGCGTGTACTACGACCTGCAGGAGATCGGTCACCCCGATCTTACGGACATTCTGGGTGAATTCGTGAAAAAACACAAACTCGCTTAGGCGTCCGGCAGGGATAGATGATAGGTGTGTTATTGGCAGAACATTGATCAATTCAAAAAAAGGAGAAACCAATGCCGAAGATCGTAAATTGTTGGAACGAGTGGGATCCTCTCAAGCGAGTAATCATTGGGCGGCCGGAGGGCACGAATGTTCCCGCACCGGAGCCGGCCTGGTGGTATGATCTGCCCTTGGGTGGCTTTCCGTTGGGGCAGTGGGGCCCGTTCCCGCAGGACATGGTGGCTGCGGCCAACGAGCAGATGAACTATTTCGTGGCGCAGATTGAGAAGCGCGGCGCGGTTGTCGAACGGATCGACATTCAGCCTTTCATGATGAACAAGCCGCTCCCCTCGCCGCTGGGCTGGGTTCAACTGAATGCCCACGGGGTCAACAATGTCCGCGACGTCACCACGATTCACGGCAACTACATCATTGAGGCGACCACCTGCCGCCGTTCCCGCATCTATGAGCGCTATAACCTCCGCCCGATCTTCGAGCGTTACTTCGAGGAGGATCCCGAGGCGGTGCATTTTTCGGCGCCCATGCCGATGCTGACCGACGAGTCCTACGTCCGGAACTACTACTTTGATTTCGAGAATGTCTGGACCGATGACGACAAGCGGCAGCGGCTGTACAACTCCGAGTTCCAGTTGACCGAGAAGGAAGTGCTCTGGGATTCAGCCGACACCATGCGGTTCGGGAAGGACGCTTTCCATCAGATTTCCTGCGTTACCAACAAGAAGGGCTTCGACTGGCTGAAGCGCATGTACGAGTCGCTGGGGATGCGGATGCACCCCATCGTCTTCGACAGCCCGACGAACCCCGACTACCCGAACAACTACCATCCGTGGCACATCGACGTGAACTTTGTGCCGCTGCGCCCGGGGCTTTGTATTTACAACCCGGATTGGAGCCCGCGGACGAAGGAAGTCTTCGAGCTGTTCAAGAAGAACGACTGGGAACTCATTCCCGCGGCCAGACCGACCCGCGTGCACAAGAACAAGGTGTACCTGACCGGTCTTTATGAGGGCAAATCGTGGATCTCCATGAACACCTTTTCCATCGACCCCAAGACGGTCTGTGTGGAAGCCGGGGAGACGGCCTACTGCGAGCAGCTTAGCAAGCTCGGTTTTGAAGTGGTCCCGATTCCTTACGAGAAGGTGATCCCGTTCGGCGGCGCCCTGCACTGCACCACGCTGGACGTCTATCGCGAAGGCAAGTGCGAGGACTACTTCCCGAAACAGGTCCCCGGCTATTAGAAAGAACGGCAAGAGGATGATGGTTCTCTGCTTGCACCAAGGGTGAAAATAGTCAGAGAGGAGAATGGGTCTCTTCCCGAATGGGAATTGACCCATTTTCTGTCTTAAATCTGAGGATCCCGGATTTGACCGTAAGCCGTGGCACTTCTTCTCTGGTTTTGGCACAAAAATGTTTGCACTGGGCGACTGCTTCACCATGGGGCACAAAAATGCACGAAATTATCAACATCCGGCCTTACTTCACCGCGATGAACTTGTGTTATGTCAAGGGATTACAGAAACATAAACCATTTGGCAAGGTATTTGCCTTACCCATACCGGAGCTACTGCGGTGGCGTCACCATGACGCACCGCGGGAAGAGCAGACGCGCATACGAAGCCTTGGTGAGGGCAATCAAGTGCTTGAAAAATCTCATTTAACGTTTTGACGTGGCGGCAATTTTACGGTAGGAAGGCATCGGAAACAGCAGGGTCAGGGCGTCCGGAACCCCAACGGTCGCAACGGTGACGTTGGGAGAAGGTTTTTAAAAACCCAGCTGGGGCGTTCCAAAGGGGCATGAGCAGTCAATGCCGTGAGGCGAAGGAGAAACAAGTGGTCGATTCAGCAGAAGGGGGAAAGAGATGAAAAAACTGATGGCAATGTTTTTGGCAACACTGATGATGTTTTTGGTGGGTGGGGTTGCTTTTGCCGGTGAGGGCGAACCGGAACCCCTCGTCGCGAAGGAAGAGGCTCCGGGCCCGCCCGAGCCATGGTATTCCCCCAAAAACATCACCGGAAATGTGGCCTTCACCACGAACTACATGTTTCGTGGGGTGAGTCAAACCAACAACAACCCTGCTATCCAGGGAGGCCTGGATTATGTTCATCCCCTGGGATTTTACCTGGGCGTCTGGGGGTCGAATGTCGATCTAGGCATTGGGACTTCGTTGGAACTTGATTACAAGGGTGGTTTTGCGAAGACTTTTTTTGATGATTTCAAAATAGATGTCGGAGCGCTCTATTATAGCTATCCGGGTTGGAACGATGTTCCGAAGAACCCTGGCTATTTTGAAACACACCTGGGCGTTTTCTACACGATGCCGGTCCAGTGGCCCGTCGTTCCCACTATGGGCGTTGGCTGGAATTGGTCGCCCAATTTCTTTTATCATGACGGCACCGGTAATTATGTGAATGGTCTGCTCGATTTTGCGCTGCCCTGGAACTTCGGGCTGGGCGGAGAAGTGGGTTACCAGAGCGTCCAAGGCGATACGTTTTCCGGTGACGGCAAGGGCCAGAACGGCGGCAACGGATACGATTACATGTATTATCGAGCCAGTATTTATAACAACATCCCCGGCTGGTTCAAGCTTGACTTGAGCTACATGAATACTTCCGGCACTAAGGGCTATTTCGGCGACTTGACCGGTCCGAAAGTTGTTTTTACCGTGTCTCGGACCTTCTAACAGGATCTTTCCCGTCTTGCCCTAGCAGCAACGTTCACCCAATCGCATGCCACGGCCCTCTCCCCCACTTGGGAGGGGGCAATACCGATGAATCAAATCCTTCTCCCCAGGTTGCCTCCATGACCACAGCATTTAAAGGCGTAATCTTTGATATCAATGGCGTACTCGAATTTCAAGGAGTAGTATGCCCCGGAGCCATCGACTTGTTCGACCAGTTGCGCCGAAAAGGCATCATCATCAGAATCCTGACTAACAGCACGCTCAAGAGTCGGCAGGACTGCGCCGCCAAGCTCAACCGAATGGGGTTTGACATCGAGGAGAAGGAGGTCATAACGGCTTCCTTTGCAACGGCTCAGTATCTGAAAACCCTAAACCCGCGCTCATGCTGGGTGATGCTCAAGGGCAAAGGGTTGGACGAATTCAACGACTTCCATCACGATGATCGGAACCCTGAATATATTGTCCTCGGAGATTATCGTGAAGGATTCAATTTTCAAAGCATGAACAAGGCATTGAAATTGCTGCTCGAAGGGTCGCAATTGATCGTGATGATTCCTGAAAAAGTGGACCACAGCATGGGGGAGGTGGAATTGACCGTGGGGGCCTATGGCCGGATGTTGGAGGATGCGGCCAGGATAAGAGCCACCTACATTGGCAAACCGAGCAAAGGCATCTATGACATGTCGCTCCTGACCATGGACCTTCCAAGAAGCAGCGTGCTGATGGTCGGCGACCGCGTCGACATCGATATTGCGGGGGCGAAGGCCGCCGGCATAGAGTCGGTGCTGGTTAAGGCCGGTGAATTCCAGGCGAGTGATCTGGACGGAGAGATTCAGCCGGATTATGTCATCGATTCGGTTGGCGACCTCGCGAAGTTCTTCCCGTGAAACGGCGGCAGGTGGTCGCTGGCCGCAGCAGAGGTTGGATAGCAGCGCATCTTTAAAAGATAAGGATCGAAGATGGGTACCCAGACCATTCGATTTCTCTCCGCAGAGGATGTTCGAAAATCGCTTAATATGAATCAAGCCATCGAAGCGGTGAGAGAAGCTTTCATGCAGCTTTCTGCCGGTACCGCTGCGGTCCCTCCTCGCACGCATATCGACATCGCTCGACAGAATGCCACAGCGCTCTTCATGCCGGTTTATCTTCCCGGGATTCAAAAGATCGGGGTAAAAGTGGTTTCTGTTTTTGGCAATAACCCCTCGCAAGGATTGCCGTTGATCCATGCACTGGTGGCTGTTTTCGACGGCGCCACCGGCCGCCCTCTGGCGGTTATGGACGGGGAATATCTCACCGCCCTGCGCACGGGGGCCGCGTCAGGGCTGGCGACGGACCTGCTGGCACGCAGGCGGGCTGATACGGTGGCTATCTTTGGCGCCGGGAGGCAAGGGCGCACCCAATTGGAGGGCGTGGGGGCGGTACGGGCAATCAAGCAGGCCTATATTATTGACCCCGATGCCGCGAGGGCAGCGGCCTTTGCGGCCGAGATGAGCGAACAACTGGGCCTTAAAGTAGATGCCGCGGCGTCGACCGACGTGCTGTCCGAAGTGGATATCATTTGCACGGCAACGACTTCTGCCGATCCTGTCTTCTTGGACGATAAACTCAAAACCGGTGTCCATATCAATGGCGTCGGCTCATTTAAGCCGAGTCTGTGTGAAATCCCCCCGGAAACGGTCGTCCGGGCCAAGGTTGTGGTTGATTCTATGGCTTCCTGTCTGTCCGAGGCTGGCGATCTCATCATGGCGATGGAGCGGGGGTTGTTCACGCAGGACCGTATTTATGCCGAGATAGGAGAAATTGCTGCCGGGAAGAAGGCGGGTAGGTCTTCAGATGAGGAGATTACCTTTTTTAAATCGGTGGGCAACGCCGCGCAAGATCTGGCGGCGGCGGCTCGCGTCCTTTACACTGCGCAAAAACTGGATTTAGGGATCGAGGTGAAGTTGTGATGGCAGAACCTTAACTTCCGGGGAGGTGTCGCTCCAAGACCCGTCCCAACCGTCGCGCACCGGTTTTCAGGTCTTCCTCGGCGAAGAGCGCAAAACTGAGCCGCATAAAGTTCTTCAGTGCCCCACGACTGGAAAACCGTGTTCCGAGCGTAAAGGCCACGTTTTGTTTCCAGGCTTCAGTCAGGATCACTTCGGCATTCACGTCGTCCGGCATCCTCAGCCAGATGAAGAACCCGCCTTTGGGCTCGGAAAACGTAATGCTTTCGGGGAACTCTTCGCCGATGGCGGACAGGAGAACACCCATGCGATGTGCATAAACGCTATGCAGGTGACTCAGATACTCGTTTAGCAGACCCAATTCGATAGCACTTTTAACAATGCCGGAGGTGAACGGATTCAGCCCGCCGCCGCTGTCCACGAGTCCGCACCAAATCAGTTTCTCCAGAAGTCCGGGAGTTCCCTGAATCCATCCCAGGCGAAGTCCGGGAGCCAGAATCTTTGAAAAGGACCCAAGGGAGAGGACATTGCCCCGATCGCCGCCGCACGCCAGCGGCCTGGGCGGCGGCTCTGAGTAGCTCAGGAGGTGATAAACCTCGTCGGCGACGATGATGAAATCGTGCTTTCGGCTGAGCCGGAGCAATTGTTCCCGCCGAGATGGGGAGAGGGTGACACTTGCCGGATTATGATGCGTGGGTATGGTGTACAAGAATACCGGCTGGTGTGAAGCCAGTTCCGACTCAAGGGCATTCACATCCAGGCCGTCTGCATCCATCGAGATACCGACAACATTCAGCCGGTGATCGGCAAAGATCCGCAGAGCCAGGAAATAGCTCGGTTCCTCCACGAATATGGTGTCTCCCGCTTTGGTGAACAGGGCAGTGATGAGGTCCAATCCTTGGGATGCGCTGGCGGTGATGAAAAGATGATGGGGATCGACATCTTCATGGTATTTGTCGCTGAGAAACCTGGCGAGGCTCATGCGGAAATGAACATCGCCCTGTTCCGCGCCATAGGCCAGGAGGCTTGGGTCGGCTTGCTGCAACCGATGTTCGGCTGCTTTCAACATGATATCGAGCGGCAACAGTGAAGGGCTGGGCTGCCCAATACCGAGATGAATCATGCCGGGCGGCAGGTTGAGTTGGGTTGTCTGAAGTTGGACCACGGTTAATTTCCTCCCGGCGTCTCTAATCAGCCTTGCGGATCGTTCTTACTTCAATCTTAAGGGGACCATGTCCAATCTCTCTCCGGGGCTCCGGCAAGAAAATTGGCCGCCGCTCATGAGAGTGGCTTTTCAGTTGCCACAGCATGGGCATTTGCCGGTCCTCACTCCGCCTTGTTTGGACTTGCGAGGTCCTCCAGGCATTTTCCCGTTTAGGTCAGAATGATGTCCAAGCTACTACACTTTACAGTCACATTTACACCCTATGCATTATTTACGATTTGCTCGGTATCCCGTACAGATTGCACTTAAGGCACAAACTCGGGGGCAAGGTCCAAAGATCCTTCAAAACTTGCCCCGAAATCGGCACGATGTCTCTTACCATGGGCTTTGGAAAGATGATGTTAATCGATTTCGAAACCACCATCAAGAGCGTGGACACCGGTGCCGTGATCACCCAGCCGCTGACCTGCTGCTACCCCACAATACGGAGACTGTCAAGCCCGACCCGCCCGCCTTGTTCGACGTTTAGCATAACTGCGGTTCCCTCCCTTGCAGGGATCGCTTGGACAATCGCGGCAAGAAGTACAACCGGGCTGATGAATGGTTTAGCTGATGGATCTTTTTGCAGGAACTCTAACCAGTGAAAGGAGATCGTGCCAATGGCAAAAATGGTCAACTCTTGGAATGAGTGGGGCCCGCTGAAACGAGTGATCGTAGGAAGACCAGAGGGGACGAATATTCCTGCGCCCGAGCCGGCCTGGTGGTATGACCACCCGGAAGGCGGGTATCCCTTGGGATCGTTTGGACCCTTCCCCCAAGAGATGGTGGATGCGGCCAATGAACAAATGGACAATTTCGTCTCGCTTCTGGAAAAGCGCGGGATCATCGTGGACCGGCCGGAGATCCATCCGGCAATGCTTGATCGGCGTGCAGTCTCAACGCCCGATTGGACGAATCTTAACCAGCATGGGGTCAACAACGTTCGGGATGTGTTTTTGCCGGTCGGGAACGAGATCATGGAGGCTACGACCTCACGCCGCTCACGCTGGTATGAATATCTGAACCTGCGCCCGCTCTTTGAGCGTTACTTCAAGGAGGACCCGGAGTTTCTGTGGACGGCGGCGCCGAAACCGCGCCTTTCGGATGAATCTTACGAGAGGAACTACTACTACAATTTTGAAAAGGTGTGGACCGAGGAGGAGAAGCGCAAACGGCTGCTCAATTGGCAATTCCACCTGACGGAGAAAGAGCCTCTTTGGGATGCTGCGGATGCGGCACGGTTTGGGAAGGATATTTTCTGGCAGTGCTCATCGCTCACCAACCGCAGCGGCATGGATTGGCTGAAGCGTTACTTCGGGGCCAAAGGAATTCGCATTCATCCCGTGCTTTTCGACAATAGCCTCCACCCCTGGCACATCGATGTCAACATGCTGCCGGTGCGACCGGGACTGGCCATCTACAATCCGGAGCTGCCGCCGATCACCGAAGTGTTTTGGAAGCTGTTCAAGATGAACGACTGGGAACTCGTTCCCGCAGCGAAGCCGGTGTATGTGCATAAAGCCGGGGTCCGGCTGTTCGGGCCGTACAACGATACGTCCTGGATTTCGATGAACACCGTCTCTCTCGGACCGAACACGATCTGTGTGGAAGATCATGAGACGGCTTATATGGAGCAACTGGACAAACTGGGGGTCGAGGTTGTACCAATCCCCTATGAACATGTGATCCCTTTTGGGGGTGCTTTGCATTGCACCACGCTGGACGTTTATCGTGAAGGGACCTGCGAGGACTATTTCCCAAAACAGATTCCAGGCTACTGATAAATTGGCTTTTTGGAACTTTGCGTGTTCCGAGCCCGGCGCGCGAGCCATGCCGGCAAAGATCGGAAGACTTTGACGCAAGCAAGGAGAACAAAAGTGAAGAAACATCTCAAATGGTTATCCCGGCTGCTGGCCTTGGGCATCTGTTTTGCTGCACCCTTCCCGGGATGTGCGACTCCTGCCGTGGCGGTTGAGAAGGTGAGCGTAGCAATTATCTCTCTGCCTTTCTACTCTGCCTGGTACATCGTCAAAGAGAAGAAGATGGCCAAGGACATTGAGTTGGATGTCCGCGTAGTCGAGGATATCCGGGAAAAAAATGCGCTGATAACGAAGGGGGAAATCCAGGTCATGCTCAACACCATGGATTCGATTATCGCGGCGCGAGCGGCGGGTGTCCCCATCAAGATGGTTGCTGTGCCGGCGATGTCCTATGGCCTGGATGAAATGGTCGTCACCAAGGATATCCATTCGGAGCGCGACTTTCCCGGCAAGAAATATGGAACGGACTTCGGCTATATTCAGCACATGTGGATGCTCTTGACCCTGAAACGGGCCGGAATTCCCTTTGATGCCCTCCACCAGGTGGTGGCCCTGCCCCAGGACAGCCCCAGTCTTTTCCTGACGGAACAAACGGATATCGATATCAATAACCTTCCTTTTTCGCTGCAATCACAACGAAGGCCCGGCTCTTATGTGTTGAAGACCAGCTTCACCGATAAGACCTGGGAGCGGGGGCTCATCGGCGAGGCGATCGTATACAATGAAAAATGGCTCATCGAGAAACCCAAAGTTGCCAAAGAACTTCTGCGCGCCTGGTTTGAGGCTGTGAACTGGTGGAAGGAGAACCCCGAGGAGGGGGACAAAATTGTTGCAAGAGGGCTGGGATGGTGGCTGGATGACGTGAAACAGACCATGAATGGTTCCATGTTGCTGAACATCGATCAGAATCTGGGCGCATTCGGCATTAGAGGCGGAAAGCCATTCTGCATGAGCATCCCGAAGGAAGCTCCGCAGCCAAGACCGGAGGCCAGCGGGTGGGGAAGGTTCCTGTTCGGGGGAAGCCCGGATTGTGTAGCGGGATACATCTACGACACCTGGAAGCTCTTTAACGACATCTACCTGCAGGTTGGCATAGCGACCCGTGTCGTCGACCCCAAAGAAGCCATCGATCCCAGCCTGCTTGAAGATCTTGCCGCTGAAAGCTACAGCCAGAAATATAATTCGAATCGATGGATTGGGCGCATTGGCTATTAGCCCTCCCATGGGGGAAATTTCGACGCTTTATTGATTTGCCGATAGTGCAAGAAACCGGATATAAAACCCCGGCGAGACATTTGCCGAAAAGCAACGGAATGTTAGGGAAGGAGACTTTATGAGCGCCGACGAACCGACCAAAGATATCCCCTGCGAGGTGGTGGAAAACCTCGGTGCGGCAGCGATTACCGTACGCAAAGAATGTACCCCGACGGAACAAAATCCGCCCATGGCGGTTGGGAACCATATCAGTACCCCCACTGCTCCCCGCTTCCACCCGCCTCCGACAACCTTTTGGAGCTTGCGCGCACGACTCCCGCAGCGAAGAATCAGTATCCTTGGGATCGTGGGTGCATTGATGTTTTTCGGATTATGGGAAACCGGTCATTACTTTCTGCCGGCGGAGAAAGCCCGGTTTCTCCCCACTGTTGAAGACGTCTTCAAAACGCTTTTCTATCTTTTTCTCGATAAGGGCTACACTCGCGATGTGCTGGTCAGCTGTTATCGAATTTTCGTGAGCTTCTTTGCTGCCTGTATCATCGCCGTACCATTGGGCATCGGCATGGGGTGTTTCGCCAGTTTGCGTGCCCTGGTCAATCCGACGGCCTCCGGTTGGCGATATCTGCCTGCGACATCTTTTATCCCGCTCCTTTTGGTGTGGTTCGGACCTACCGATCTGGCAAAGATGGGGGTGTTGTGGATCGGTGTGCTCTTTTTCCTGCTGGCATTGGTCCTGGACAATACCGAAGCCGTGCTCCCCGAGCTTGTCGAAGCGGCTCTCACCATGGGAGCCAGCCGTAAGGAAGTGGTCCTGGGAGTGGTCACCAGAGCTGCCGCTCCGGCCATTATGGATTCCATGCGCAACATGATTGCGGTGGGCTGGACCTATCTGGTGATCGCTGAGATTGTCGGCGCAAACGAAGGCATCGGGGCCGTCATGATGCGGGCCGGACGATTTCTCCATGTCGATATAATCATGGCCGGGATTCTCACCATCGGTATTCTTGGAGTGCTGACCGATGTGGCTTTCCGCCTTGCCAGAACGTATTTGTTCCGGTGGGCCGTAGCTCAAAGGGGGTAGTGAAAATGAAGGACACGATTCATCCAAATCCTGGTGAGAATGTGGTGGAGGAGGATCTTTCCGCCATTCCGGTACGAGTTGATCAGGTGACCAAACAATATTTTGGGGATAAATTTACCGCCGTCGACAACGTTTCGCTGGATCTCAAAGAAAACCAGATCACGGCATTTATTGGACCTTCCGGCTGCGGGAAGACGGTGACTTTGAGGCTCATCGCCGGGCTTGAGTATCCCAGCTTCGGGAGAATCACCTGCTTCGGGGAAACGGTCAGAGGGCCCGGGCCGGAGCGCGGGATGATCTTCCAGGCCTACACGTCATTTCCCTGGCTCACCGGCCTTGAAAATGTCGCCTATGGCCTCAAAATCAATGGGGTCGGCAAGGAAGAACGCGAGGAAAAGGCCAGGAAGATGCTCAAACTCGTACACCTCGAGAAGTTTGAGAAAACCCTTCCGAAAGAGATGTCGGGCGGCATGAAGCAGCGTGTGGCCATCGCTCGCACCCTGGCCCAGAACCCAAAGTTGTTGCTCATGGACGAGCCCTTTGGGGCGCTCGATGCCCAGGTGCGCTGGGAAATGCAGGAAATGATGATCGAGATCATCGAACGGGAAAGGAAAACCGTGGTGACCGTAACCCATGATATCGGTGAGGCCATCTACCTCGCCGACCGGATCATCTTCTTCACCCGACAGCCGGGGAAAATAAAGGCCGATATTCCAGTGGAGTTCAAAGGTGGAAGACGGTATCCTCGCAAAGAGGAGATGATGCTCCTTCCGGGTTATGTAGAGCTGGAGACCCGCTTGTTCGCCATGATGCGGGAGGAGATTCACGGGAGGGTCAGTTAGGATAATCCACCGGAGGAGAGAGTGGCTCTCACCAGTGGAAGCAAGGTAATCAAAATGCATCATTTTTGCACGAAGGGAGCGAACATGAAAGAAAAGAAGAAGTGGTGGGTGCGATTGAGTTGGGGTTTGACGGTGGTGTTCCTTTCCCTTGGGTTGATTGCCGGTGGGGCAAGCGGAGTCAGCGCTGCCCCCGGCGAAGCGGACAAACCCGGTGTGGCTTATCCCGCCAGCCCGATCAAGATGGCTGTAGCTATTATCTCTTTTTCACCGTATTCAGCCTGGTACATCGTCAAGGAAAAGAAACTGGCGAGAAACATAGATCTCGAGGTCCAGATCATCGAAGGCGTTGCCGAGAAAAACGCCGCTATCGCCAGCGGGCAGGTGCAAGTGATCCTGAATACGCTGGACAGCACGTCGATGGCCGTGTGTTCGGATGTTCCGATCAAGATCATTGCCATCCCGGCCCTGTCCTACGGACTCGATGCCATGGTCGTGACCAAGGATATCAAGTCTCTTCAAGACTTTGCCGGCAAGACCTGGGGAGCCGACTACGGGTATATTGACCACATGTGGATGCTCGAGAATCTGAAGCGTGTCGGGATTCCCTTTAAATCAATGAAGCACATTTCAGTCCTGCCGCAGGAATCCGCCGCCGCGTTCCTCAGCGGCAACCTCGATATCGACTGCAATGCCCTTCCGTTCACCATCCAGTCTCTCAAGCGACCGGGTTCCCACGTCTTGATGACCAGCCTGGATAACCGAACGTGGGAGCGGGGCCTCATTTCGGAATCGCTGGCAGTGAACGAGAAATTTCTCAAAGAGAAGCCGGAAGCGGTCAGGGAGCTGATGCGGGCTTATTTTGAGGCCATTGACTGGTGGAAAAAGTATCCTGACGAAGCGAACAAGATCATTGCCAAGGGCCTGGATTGGCCGGTAGAAGACGTGGAGATCAACAATCAGGGAGCGGTCATGATGACCCTGAGCCACAATGGGGGAGCCTTTGGAGTAGGCGACGGGAAGCCCGTCTGTATGGATATCCCTGAAGGGGCCCCCATCACCAACGCCCCGCCGGTTGGCTGGGGGAAAATCTTTTTTGATGGTGCGCCTGACTGTGTGAAGAACTATGTCCCCGACACCTGGAAGCTCTATATGAAGCTCTACGAAGAAGACGGGGTCATCCCCAAGGGGTGCCCTCCGGAGAAAGGCATCGACACCTCCGTTCTCCAATGGTTGTATGACCAAGGTTATGACAAGAAATATACCGAAACCAAGTGGATCGGCAGGGCAGGCAAGTATCAAGTGCCGATGCCGAACTAGATTCTATGCGCAAGACCATCGTTTGAGTTAATCAACCTTGGGGGCGGGCTTTTTGCCCGCCCCCAATTCACTCATCAAAGAATCTTCTCAACCCAGGGCAGGCCATACTGGGCCACCTTTTCCATGAACGGGTCCGGATCGAATTCCTCCACGTTGAAAACACCCTTGCCCTTCCAAACGCCGGTGAGCATCATCATGGCCCCGACCATGGCCGGCACACCGGTCGTATAAGAGATGGCCTGCGCCTTGACTTCCTTGTAGGATTCAGCATGATCGCAAACGTTGTAAACAAAATATTTCTTGGGCTTGCCGTCCTTAAGCCCTTCAATCAGACAACCGATGCAGGTTTTTCCGCGATAATTCGCTCCCAGCGAGGACGGTTCGGGCAGGAGCGCTTTTAGAAACTGGATGGGGATGATCTCGCACCCTTGGAAGGAAACCGGATCGATGCGGGTGATGCCCACGTTCTGCAGAACCCGGAGGTGAGTCAGGTACTCCTGAGAAAAGGTCATCCAGAAGGTCATCCGCTTGATCCCGGGAATATGGATGGCCATGGATTCCATTTCTTCGTGGTACATCAAATACATCTCGCGAGGGCCGATTTCGGGAAAGTCGAAGGATTTGTGGATGGAGAGCGGGTCGGTTTCGATCCATTGCCCGTTTTCATAGTATTTGCCCCGAGCGGTCACTTCGCGGATGTTGATTTCCGGGTTGAAGTTTGTGGCGAAGGGATGGCCGTGGTCGCCGGCGTTGCAGTCCATGATGTCGATGGTGTGGATTTCATCGAAGTGGTGTTTCCAGGCGTGAGCGCAGTAAATGTTGACCATGCCGGGATCAAACCCACAGCCCAGCAGGGCCATGATGCCTTTTTCCTTGAATCGGTCCTGGTAATCCCACTGCCACTTGTAACAGAATTTAGCCTCATCGGGCGGCTCGTAGTTGGCGGTGTCCAGATAATGGACTCCCGTCTCCAGGCAGGCGTCCATGATGGTGAGGTCCTGATAGGGCAGGGCCACATTGATGATCATTTCCGGCGAAAACTTGCGAATGAGGGCGACTAGTTCAGCGGTGTTGTCCGCGTCCACCCGGGCAGTCAGAATGGAACGAGGCAGTTGACTCTTAATGTTTTCGCATTTCTCGAGAGTGCGGCTCGCCAGCATAATCTCGGAAAATACTTCCGGGACCTGGGCGCATTTGTGCGTTACTACTCCCCCCACACCTCCGGCACCAATGATCATGACCTTGCTCATGTTGGTTTCCTCCCTGGCGATCCTGGTTTACGTTCCTTCCCATTTGAGGCGGCATGATCGGTTCAAACGGGACTGACTCCTGATTCTCAGTAATTGTCCAATCACATAATTCTAGAAATCAATAGGGTCGAAGTCAACAAAACAACACCGGTTCGCTCCTCCGGAGCCAGTGCACCGGTCGATCGGTGCCAGGTTGGCTGGGAGGTCCAACAGCAGAGCCATTGGCGGACTAGATCGTCTTTCCGCCGCACAACTTCTTCAGATCCCATGCTTTCACCTTGAACGACTTGTCGTGGACCCCGGGATTAAAATAGACTAGATCCTTTTTCATGAGATCCTTGTCCAGGTAGATTGGAATCTGGGTATTGTGCCCGAACGGCGGCACGCAGCCGACCTCGCAACCGACGACAGTCAGGACCTCTTCGGGCTTGGCGAACTGGACCTTTTTGCTGTTCAATTGAGCAGCCGTGAGTTTCCAATCCATTTTCTTGTCCCCCGGGAGCACCAGGACCGCAAACTGGCCTTCTTTTGTCTTAACCACCAGGGATTTCACGGTTTGCGCTTCCTGCACCCCCAGAGCCAGAGCCATTGCCGGGTTGGTGTAAACGGGTTCATGTTCGGTGCATTCGATGGGAACTCGCATTTCCTCCATCAGTTTCAGAATACGTTCTTCCAGGCTCATATCCGTTGCTCCATGCACATCCAATGGCGATGGTTCACGTCAGGGGCGCCGAGACGCTGCTGATCCATCAAGTTGCAATGGAATGGTTTGAGAATGGCGCTCACTTCCCGCTGCGGCCGACTGCTGTCCTGTGCCAGTTCTTTGATGCTTTTCCATTGTCCCTGACTGGAATGCCCGCAAGTATCGCCTCCATTGAAAAATTCGCAATGCTGTTGGCTCACGTATTTGTTGTACCTCATGCAGTATTTGATCTTCAAATCACATTCCCTTCATCTTTGGATCCATATGTCGGCGGCTGGCAAAAAGAAACCCCTTTCTCGGACATCCTTCCATCCCCAAGTTGGCGACGCCCTCATCAAGGTCTCAAGGAGACCTTCTACCAGCGGTTGAGTGCCAGGTAGGCCCCTTGTGTCACAACGGCCTACCTGGAAGGCGTGTGGAGTTTACGCAAGCTTGTGTTTTCTTACGAACTCGCCGAGGACGTCCGTGAGATCGGGGTGACCGATCTCCTGCAGGTCGTAGTACACGCGCGTGTTGGGTTTGTTGATCTTCATGATGCGGTTGAGGTCGATCGGGGTGCCGATGACCACGGCATCACACTGCGTCTTGTTGATGGTGGCTTCGAGGTCCTTCACCATCTCGGCCCCGTACCCGTTGGCGGGAAGGAGGGTGCCGATATTGGGATACTGCTTGTAGAGATCGATGAGCTTGCCCACCAGGTAAGGCCGCGGATCCACCAGTTCGGCCGCCCCGAACTTCGAGGCCGCCACCACCCCGGCCCCGATCCTCATGTCTCCGTGGGTCAGAGTCGGGCCGTCTTCCACCACCAGCACCCGTTTGCCCTTGACCACCGAAGGGTCGTCGATCGCGATGGGCGAAGCCCCGTCAACCACTATGGCCTTCGGGTTCACCGCCGCAACGTTCTTGCGCACGATGTCGATTTCTTCGGGCGTGGCGCTGTCGATCTTGTTGATCACGACGACATCGGCCAGCCGCAGGGTGACGGCGCCCGGATAGTAGGTCATCTCATGCCCGGCGCGCAGCGGGTCGGCAACCGTTACCAAAAGGTCCGGCTTGAAAAACGGGAAGTCGTTGTTGCCGCCGTCCCAAAGCACCACGTCACAGCCTTTGGGGTCTTTTTCCATGGCCCGCAGAATCGCCTCATAATCCACACCCGAGTAAATCACGTTGCCGCGGATCACATGGGGCTCGTACTCTTCCATCTCCTCCACGGTGCAGTTGTGTTTCACCAGGTCGGAGAGTTCCGCAAAGCGCATCACCTTCTGTTCCGCAATGTTGCCGTAGGGCATCGGGTGGCGGGCGGCCACCACTTTGAGGCCTCTGGCCATGAGGATTTCAATGATCCGGCGCGAGGTCTGGCTCTTGCCTGCCCCGGTGCGGACCGCACCCACGGCGATGACCGGTTTCGTGCTTTTGACCTGGGTGTCTTTGGGCCCGAGGAGCACATAGTTGGCGCCGGCCGCCTCCGCGATGGCCCCGACCGTCATCACATGCTGGTAGGGAACGTCGCTGTAAGAAAACACACAATCGTCGACGTTGAGCTCTTTGATCAACCGGCCCAAGTCCTCTTCGGCATAGATGGGAATGCCGTCGGGATAGAGCTCTCCCGCGAGCTCGGCCGGGTATTTGCGGCCTTCGATATCGGGAATCTGGGCGGCCGTGAAAGCCACCACGTTGTAGTCCTTGTTCCCCCGGTAAACCAT
>JGI20214J51650_10001286_pt1 | contig 15974 bp, 15 predicted proteins | sample WetSurMetagenome_FD_51650 | JGI IMG/M metagenome (IMG submission 51650) | reverse complement strand
TTTATCGAAAACCTTCCCGCCTGCATCATCGATGCATTCCATTCGACCCTTGAGGAAATAGAACTTGCTGATGTCGTCGTCTTAGTTGTGGACGGCAGCGAAGCAAAAGAAATCGTTGATAAAAAACTCCGTGTTTCAATAAACGAATTACGCAATATCGGCGTCGGGGCACCAATCATCATAGCATTAAATAAAATCGACCTGATCGACAACAAATCCCTTGAAACCCTCCAAGAATATCTGGATGACATCGGAATCCTTGAGGACCACATCGTTGTTGCGATATCTGTAAAAGAAAAGAAAAACACCGATATGCTGCTCCAGACGATCTACGATTCGCTACCACATATGGTGAAAATAACGTTCCGGCTACCACTGGAGGAAAAATCACAGGCGTTCATCTCTCAGCTGTACGGAAAAACCAAGGTCGTCGGCATCACCTACGGAGAAGTAATTACTGTTGAAGTCGAATGCAACGAAAAAATAAAGGAAAAGCTCATCGCAGCTTGTCGAAGCGTTCACGGGGACGTTCTTTGATAAAACAAAAATCTTATACGTAGCATTGTATTTCATGCAGTAAGGGAGATTGTCATTATGAACATGAAAAATCAGATAAATCTAAAGCAATTGTTTACAATGATTGGACTGATCCTTTTTGGGACCATCGGACGGTACGTCCTCTTTGGAATGGGAGTGCAACCGTTTCCGAACTTTGAAGTAATCATGGTTGTGACGTTTCTTGCCGTGATGCTTATTCGATCACCGCTGGCTCTCATCGTTCCACTCGCAAGCATGATCGGCAGCGATATACTGATCGGCAATCCCATATTCGTGGGAGACCAGATGAACAGGATCGTTCTTTTCACCTACTCCGGGTTTGCCCTTATCGCTCTCATCAACCTGTTCAACAAAGACCGACTCTGGAGCGGACTAGGACAGATGCGGCTCAAAAGCATTGGTCTAGCAGCTGGACTTGGTGTTGGATTTGTCCTGCTCTATGACATCTGGACGAACATGGGATGGTGGTATCTGATGTACCCGCATGACACAACATCGCTTGCCCTAGTGTACACCGCAGGATTACCATTCATGATCTACCATATGATCTCTGGGGTCGTCACGTTTTGTGCAATCGGACTGCCTATCGTCCTCTACGTTTCAAAGAAGAAAGACAGCATNCATCTGCAGCCATTCAAGCTAAAAACGATCCACAAGGTCCCCGCAGTGCTCCTTGTCCTTGGTCTTGTCGCACTCTCGTTTACGGGGACAGCAATGAAGGTTCCACAGAAAAGTGAGGTGTGGGTCGAGAAATCAGATCAAACAAGTGTTCACATCGTCATTGTCGGTGACAGCTGGACAATCAACGACAACCTTGTTGCCTATCAGGGTGACACCGCGTTTTCCATCTTGGAGCGATGCGGCGAGAAAAACGGATTTTTAATTAAGTCTACCTATTATGCACAGTTTGATTCCACGTTAATCAACTCTATCAATAACGCGGTCAGCGGAACCGATGGCAAATACTGGCAGTACTATGTGAACGGACAGCTTCCGGATGTCGGTGCCGATAAATGTATACTCTCCAACGGTGACCTGCTCAAATGGAACTTTGAGCTACCGCCAAGTTAAACAAAAAAATAACCTTTCTTTCTTTTTTTTAACAGGTTTTTTCATCGAGGATTTTAATTTTATTACGGATCAGGGTAATTGCTAGAATGACAAAAAGAAACGCAAGGACGAGCCCCGATGCCACCCCGACAAACTCATAGGAGAGAAGGAAATTATAGAACCCATGCAGGAAGATCGCTAAAAGAAAATACGGCAGAACTCCAAGGAATGATGCATGCTTCATCACGGTCTTACCATACCCATACCCTGTTAACGCGGTCGCGGACGCATGCAGCAGGCAGCTTCCAAAACTCCGTGTTGCCATTAATACCAAAAAAATGAAAAATCCTTCAGAAAGGAAGCTAAATCCATACAGAAGATTTTCTGTTGCTGAAAAACCAAGCCCGGCAACAGCCCCATAAATCAAACCATCTTCCAACTCATCGAGGTTGCTTTTTACCGATCTAAGATGCAACGCAAGCGGTTTGGTGAACTCTTCAACAACCGGTGCGATGACGACCGTTGCGAGAAACGGGGTCATTCCACCCTGAGACCATGAAGTCGTCAACGGCATCTCCAACATGATTTCCAAAATCAAAGATGCCACAATAGCAATCGTGGCACCCCAGAGGAAGCACAGAAAAATAGGTTTCCACTGTTCACGATGACATCGTTCGGTATTGCGTATCCATATTGTGTACAGAATAGGTGGAAGAAACGAAAGAAAGACAAGAAGCACCAAAGTTTCAATCGTCGGCATTACGAAAATAAAACACGCGCGTATTTATTATGGTTTTTAGAGTTTGTAGTAATATTCACCATTTTGTTTCTGCTGACGGTCCATGTAAGACTCTGGTTTGTTGACCCGGGGTCGTTTGGTCTCCTCATCCCGCCGGAAGGTGATGTCGACGTTCTTTAAGAATCGGTTCATCCCCTCATGAAGACTATAGGGTCCCTGCGCCCGACCCTGTTTTCCGGGTGTGCCATCAAAAACGATCAACGCATCACTCACCATGTCGATGAAATACACATCATGGTCGACGACCATCGCAGATTTCCCTGATTTCTCGATTACCCGGCGCAACATCCGCGACACGATCATCCGCTGCTGACTATCGAGGTACGCTGATGGCTCATCAATAAGGTAGATATCTGCCTCTTTCACAATCGATGCTGCGATAGCCACACGTTGAAGCTCACCGCCAGAAAGCGTGGTCAGCTCGTGATCCATAAGATACTTCAGATGCAGTGCATCATGGACTTCTGTCTGCAGGAATGTTGATGCAAATATCTGGGGAGCGAATCTCTCAAAATATTCTTGAACTGTTCCATCGAAATCAGGGGTGATGTATTGCGGTTTGTAGCTAATCCGCAGATCATACTCAATAGACCCTTTTGTCGGTGCGACCACCCCTGCAAGCATTTTTACAAAAGTAGTCTTCCCGATCGCATTAGGGCCGACGATTCCCACAATTTCCCCTGAACGGATCATCCCACGTTCGATATCAAGGGTGAAATCCTCAAACTCCTTTCTAAGATCTTCATACGAGACAAGGATGCGAAGCCCTTGCTGCTGCTTTGGGGGATTTGCAAAAAACTCGATTTTCTCCCCAAAACGGATGTTCTCCTCTTTCAGATACCCAGAAAGATAGGTGTTAATCGAATAACGGACCGCACGAGGGAACGTCACCACACCGTAAGCACCTTCAGTNCCATACATGATATGGACGTTTTCACACAGAAAATCCAAGACCGCCAAATCATGCTCAACAACGATGACTTTCTTTTCTTTGGAAAGCTCNCGGATGATACGAGCGACCTTTAGGCGCTGGTAAATGTCAAGATACGAGGTCGGCTCATCGAAAAAATACAAATCAACGTCTTTGATCAGGGCAGCAGCAATAGAAACAAGTTGAAGCTCACCGCCAGATATCGTTCCTTTTTCGATTTCTTTGTCCAGCAGGTTACTAATCCCTAGTTTTGCGACAATAGCATCAAATTTATTGGTCGTGTCCGCAGCCTTCAGCACGTCCCTGATTTTCCCCTTGACTATCTTTGGGAGTTGATCGACGTACTGCGGTTTGAGCACACAGGTNAGATTCTTCTCTGAAAGTGCCTTGAAATGCTCATGCAGCTCAGTGCCTGCATAGTATGCAAGCACCGGGTCCCAAGAGGGTTTCTTTTTTCGGTATTCGCCAAGGTTTGGGATGATCTGACCAGCCAGGATTTTAATAGCGGTCGTTTTTCCTATCCCGTTCTGCCCAAGGATACCGGCGCAACTCCCTTTCTTCGGGAGCGGGAGCCGGTAGAGCCGGAACCCGTTTTTTCCGAACTGATGAACAAGTTCTTCTTTGAGCTCTTCAGCAAGACCGATGATCTTGATAGCCTCGAAAGGACATTTGTTGATGCAGATGCCACAGCCGACACAGAGGTCCTCAGAGATGATTGGTTTTCCTTCCTCACCCATGATTATGGTTTCATCGCCAGCACGTACTCTAGGACAGAATTTGATACATTCCTGCGCACATCGCTTGGATGTGCATCGGTCCTTGAGCACTATTGCGATTCTCATATCGGCGAACACCGAGAAGAAGGATGTTCTTAAAAGGTTTTTTGGTAATAGACTGTGGTAAAAGGGAATATTGAAAAAAAAGATCAGGATATGGACAATAAAGCGAAGACAATCGCATCGCTTGTTCATTTCCTGCTGTTAGATGAATTAGAGTTCTTTTTTTATCGACCGAATGAGTGCCGGGGTTGACCTCGGAATGATTGATGGTGCCTTGGTTCAGACCGCCGCATGAACGGTATCTTTCGAAAATCCGGAACATCTGCTCGTTCTATCCTAAGATCATCGTTGCTTTGTACTCTCCTGAAGTTATCATGGTCTCGCTCGGTCAGTAGCGTGATTGCTGCGCCGTTTGCTCCTGCACGTGCGGTTCTTCCTATCCGATGCACATACTCGGTCGGTGTCTTGGGCACGTCGTAGTTGTAGATATGCGTGACGTTCTTGATATCAAGACCACGGGCTGCGACATCGGTTGCTACCAGTACCTTGGTTTTCTGGGTTTTCAACGCATCCAGAGAGCTTGCTCGTTTTTGTTGTCTCATACCCCCGTGTATTGCAGAGGCGCGGATGCCTTGTCGTGCAAGGTTCTTTGAGACTGCGTCAGATTCCCTGCGAGTCCCACAGAACACAATGGAGAGCCCATCAGTATTTCTGTTCAACAGATGAACGAGAAGAGAGAACTTCTGGTTCTGCTCAAAAATATCATAATAGATCTGCTTAAGTTTACTATGATCGACATACGACTGAGTCTTCACGATCACGGGATGATTCAGATGTTTCCTGGCGAGACGATGGACCTCTTCGGAGACCGTTGCGCTGAACATCAGCAGTTGTCGTTGTTGTGGTATGTGACGGATGATTTCTTCGACATCCTCGACAAACCCCATCTCAAACATCTTATCGGTTTCATCAAGCACAAGGATTCTGATCTTCCCTAAATCAATGGTTCTCCTGCGGAGATGATCAAGCATCCTACCTGGTGTTCCGATGACAATCTCAGATGAACGGATGTCATGGATCTGCGGTCCGATGCTCACACCACCATAGACGCTCGTGGTCCGAATCCCCAGGGTTTTACCAAAATCCCTAAAGACATCGGAGACCTGCACACACAGTTCTCTTGTTGGAGTCAACACAAGTGTCTGTAGTCCCCGCCCAGGAGTAATTTTGTTAAGGATGGGTAGACAGAACGCAAGTGTTTTGCCTGAGCCGGTCTCTGCTTGGCCTACGACATCGTTTCCCTGCAGGATTTCCGGTATGCATTTTTCCTGAATAAGCGTCAGTTCCTTGAATTCTTGCTCTTGCAGTTTTGCTAGGAGTTTAGATTGGATACTAAGTTGTTCACATTTCATTATTTTCACCTTATTTTTCGATTATTGTATAATTTCTAGGTTCTTCTTGTAACAAATCGTATACTCTCTATTTCAAATTCATTTGAAAAAAAGTATTATCAGATCTGTTATTGGTTAGAATATTAAGCCTTCTTTACGTTTTTTGCTTGTGGTCCTCGATCTGATGTTTCAACTTCAAATTCCACTGCATCTCCCTCATTAAGAGATGTTTCCATTGGGAGAGCGGTCCGATGTACGAAGACTTCTTTTCCATCGTCACATTGGATGAATCCGTATCCCTTTCTTGCATTATACCATTTTACATTTCCTTTCATGTTATTCACTTTTTCCTCAGATTACATCTGGGTTTTTATAAAGAACAAAAACAAAAAGATTCGGACATTCGATTAAACGAAACTGTGAAACTCTTATTTCTATTCCTTTNGATTCGATATAACCTTGTCACCTATATATAGTTTTTCACCGAGATGTTTTTTACTCCTGTTGAGTTCGTGAGATAAAGATTTTACATCACGATGCGGATATCCAGTTTTTGTGCAAGTTCTTTGTACCGATTTCTGATCGTCACTTCAGTGACCCCTGCGATCTCTGCAACCTCACGTTGAGTTCTGCGTTCGCCGCAAAGAACCGATGAGATGTATAAGGAGGCGGCTGCAAGCCCTGTCGGGCCTCGCCCGCTAGTGAGCTCCTGATTTGCCGCATGTCCCAGGATTTCCAGTGTTTTTGCCTGAACGTTGCTGCTGAGCTTTAACTCACTGCAGAACCTGGAGATATAATCCTTTGGCGCGGTCGGCATTAGTTTTAACTCAAGCTCACGGGAGACATACCGATAGTTCCTACCTATTTCTTTTCGTGGCATCTCAGCTATCGTACTTATTTCATCAAGGGTCCGGGGTACATGGCATTGCCGGCATGCTGCATATAGCGAGGCTGCGGTCATCCCTTGGATGCTTCGTCCTCGTACTAGGTTTTTTAATGCTGCTTTCCGGTAGATCACTGCTGCGGTTTCTCGGACGGTCCTTGGAAGGCCCATCCCTGAAGCGAGCCTGTCGATTCCTGAGAGAGCCAATGCTAAATTCCGCTCGGTCGCATCGCTGATCCGGACGCGCCGCTGCCATTTACGTAGTCTGTATAATTGTGCCCGGTTTTTTGTTGGAATCGATTTCCCGTACGCATCCCTGTTCGTCCACCCAATCGTTGTACTAAGTCCTTTATCATGAATGGTGTAGGTCATGGGAGACCCGGTCCGGGATCGTTTCTCCCGTTGTTCGTTATCAAATGCACGCCATTCCGGACCATGGTCGATGATGTCTTCATCGACGACAAGGCCACAGCTTGAACATACTAATTCTGCACGAGAATAATCCTTACTCAGGTGTCCGCTTCCACATTCAGGGCAACGGATAATTTCTTCGATTTGTTGTTTATTTTTTTTCACCAAATGCATCAACCCCCATATTTTGCTAACCTGATTTGCACCAGTTAGATAGTGCTTTTTATTGATTTTATTGTAAGGAAAGAACAAAAATAAAATATCTCATACGTTTGGATCAACAATAATGTGAAACTTTTATCTCCATTCCTTTTATATAGAGATATACCCCTGTGACCTTTATATTGTTTTGCACTGGGTTTCGAAGTATTGGTCATCCGTCTCTTTGTACACCCTGGAAGAATCCGCAAATTTTTTTGTAAATTGCAGGTTGAAGACCTAAAAAGAAAATTAATACATATTTATTTTTAGTAAGATTAAAACAAAAAAGGATAAATACTTATAAATAACAAGTATATTATAATAATATTGTAACAGCCGTGATTCTATGAAAAAGAGTGTATTGGGTGTTATAATTTGTACGGCTTTCATCATTTGCACTATTTTTACGTCCCTTACAACAAATATAAATGCAGGGGGAACAGGTAGCATGCCTGTAGTAAATNATGGACTAATACCAAAGTTTCCAGATAAACGTATAATACAAGGTGACTGTAAGGACTCCGCTGTATCGCAGAAAACACAGCTGAGCTTTGCGGCGTTCACTGATACCCATATAGGCTCTCGTTATCAATATCCTCTTTACGGGACCGCTGGTTACCTAGACCGCCTTGGAGGGGATCTGGTTGATTCAACCAATCAACTTGATTTTGCCGTACATCTTGGAGATATGGTTAACCATAATACAGGTCAGGTGAACGGCGTCGGATTACCCTGGGTTGTGAATCAATACACAAATAATTTGAAGGCATATCTCATCTCTTGCATTAATCTACCATTTCACGGCGTGATAGGGAACCATGATGTCGATGATTACCAGATGAACAGCGACGACCCGCACAATCTCACCAAATCATTGGTTGATGAACTGAGCATGAACAATCCTGTCTATGCGATGATGCGCGACGGAGTACTCTTTCTTGTTGTCCCAGAGTTAGGATACATCACATGGACCCACCCTGTTGAATACGAATGGATTGAATATATGACGAGCCAATACCCTCATACGACCACCATTATCCTCTGCCATCAAGCAATTGTCGATACCACCGCGGCTTATCCTTCTGAACCATATCGGGGCAAGCAGGATATGGACTGGTGGGCGACTCTGTTCCAGAACAACCCACAGATCAAAATGTGGATCCACGGCCACAANCATATTCTCGATTGGTATGTCAGTAATCAGAGCACGGGGCATACCACTACAATCTGGAGATTTGGACATGAAATCGCGTTCTCTGCCCCCTATTCACAAATGGACTGGAGTTTCCGTCATGAAGAAGATAGAATCGTCATCTACAACATTACTGCTACAAGCATTTCTACGGGTGCTTGGGAGAATAATGGCGCAGGTGGCCATTGGGTTTCAGGATATCTCCATTCATGGAGCATCCCTACCTCGTTTGACCCAGATGCAGCGGATTGGTATTCGTTTCCAATGTTTCTCCAGGACAACGAAACACAACTCACTGACATGAAATTGCTCTCACCAGATATTACCCTGCAGCTAATCGGTGCAGCACCAATGGAGCTGTTCTTCGACTCGCGGATGGAATCACCCAGTGGCTGGGCCGATGAAAACATCCTTGGCTTTGGGAACGACAGATCAGGGAACGTGAAATGGACCGATCCAGGAATGAGTGTACAGGGACCTACTACGCTTACGTTCCCTGAGAAATATCCCTATAATGAGTCCGTACAGGAGGATGGCCGGAGTGGACAACCGTATCATTCGTTTCCCATGGGGACGATTTGTGCTGCTGTCCCTGGGCAGACCTATCAGTTCACGATGACTGCCCGCTGTCTTTCGGGGAACGGGAAATTTAACATGACTGTGAGTTGCAGCGACTGGGGGACAAAATCACAATACAGCACACTTTCTGGCAGCGAAAAACAAGTGTTTTCTCATACATTTGGATCCTGTTACGAAACAATCCANGGCAGTTACGCGGTTCCCTACGATACCGACGCATGGTTTTTGCAGGGATCATTGGATTTCCGTAATTTTACGGATTATGATGTCTCATTGTTTAGTGTGAAACGACAACAAACGAGTGATACGACAGATAATTTCAATGTTTGTCTCAGTGGTCGTTGGTATAATGTTTCAGGGACTCTTGCTGAAAATGAAATAGTAAACTTCTCTGTCAATCCACAGGTTCTTTCCGATGCTGACGGAGTTATAAATTTCACTGCGTTTATACAAGGAAATCACTATGGCATAGTGAACCTTGTCTATCGCGAACCGCTCCTGATGGGTATGAACGCACGTTTCCGGGTGAATAGTTATACTGAGGGGGTGTACAATCTGAGTCTTACAAAGACGATCTCACGAAGCTCAGCACTTACCATGAGGATATGGAGCTCAGAGGTGTTTCAGAAGTTTCCGCATGGACTCGAATTAATCGTCCGTTTTCTGATGAAAGGATTCAGCGGCCAATTTCTTCATGTGATTCTAAATAAGATTTCCTCAGGGATTCCTGCGACGTTCACTATGTATCCATTCAGCACCGATCCCCTGTATGAACAAATGGATATTGTCGCCGGTGATGGTTCTGGCATGAAGCATACCAGCAAAAACGGAAATCTATGGCTTTCTTGCAATAGTCCGATAATTGATGAGCGGTATGTTGATGTTACTCTTCCGAGTAAATAGATAGTTTTGAAATAGAACNTCTCTTTTATTACTCAACCANCGTCTCCGTATATAATGACACGGGATATCATCTATAATCGATCTAACCTCTTTCCTCGGATGAATTTATACAGATACGTGAGATGGTATTGTCCTCCTGGGAGTTCTGAATGCCTTAAGAAGGCATAATTTATTAAGTCAACAACAAGTTCCCGGGGAGAAGATAGATAAGAAACATATGGAGAAACCAAGGACGTGCTACACCCATGATTTTTGATGAAATACGTCATGTCGATTTGTATTATCATCTCAGTAAGTCGTTGCAGGATTCTATTGATTTTTTAGGCAGTAAAAAATTCTCTTCTCAAGAGTCAGGCTCCTACGAGATAGGAACCGAAGGGATGTATGCAATTCCGCAGGAATATGCCCCAAAAAAAAAGACAGAAAAACAAATCGAATCCCACCATAAGTACATCGACATTCAATTCATGGTGGAAGGGACTGAATATCTCGGGTATGCAAACAAAAACACCCTTCACTGCTCCGGGTACGATGAGGAGCATGACACCGAGAGATTAACAGGACCACTCACGTTTTTGCCTTTTCGAAAGGGTTACTTTGCTGTCCTCTTTCCCCAGGATGCCCACATGCCCGGAGTGAAAGCACGCGACTCTACTAAGAATGTGAAGAAAGTCGTAATAAAGGTCCCGGTTGGGCTTTGGAAAAAGTAGTTGCTTGCAAAAGCAGGACGTTTGGATAGTAGTCAACAGGTGAAAGCCTTGGCCGTCTTAACTTGTCATTTCGATAATTGAACCTCCATACATGACTCTTTTCTTCATCATGCTGAGGACTTACCAGCATCTGATCTATAATACGAAATCAATCCTTTCAGATGCGCCTGGGTATACCAGAGCTTTGACAACAAACGAAGCGGAAAATGCCCCTGCAGGATGATTTTTCCGATCTGATTTGTCCAGTATGTATTATGGATGATACATTTTTTGATCAGCTCTTTTCTCAGAGGGTTTAAGGAGTCGATATTGTATTTTTTGGCATCTAGGTCAGTGAATATTCCAAGGGGTGTAAACCCGGAGGGCAGTAAGATGCATCGAAGACCTTTGATATCATCGATCAGATTAAGCGTTTCAACGACATCGTGATCTGTTTCACCGGGGAGCCCAATGATCAGTGAACAATATGGAATAAAATGATAATCATGCAGCAAACCAAGGCTTTCTGTGATGACTTCCGCCCAGTCGCTTATTTTGAACGGGAGAGCTTTTCCTGACATTGTTTTTTCCATCAACCGGGCCGACCCTGTCTCGATCCCAGCCTCGCCGATTATGAAATCTTGATGACTGGAGATGATTTCCATGAGTTTTTTAAAAAGCGTACTGTTGGCTTGGACAGCAGCTAAAGAAAAATGTGTGATAAGGAACTCATCGTAATATCGATAGACAAGTTCTAACAGGTTTGTCAATTTGGTATCATTAGGGATAAACCCTTTTATGCCATAGAGGAAGACGTCTTCAGCATGAATAATTCCTCGGTTTATTCCGTTATTACGGTTCACCTGGAGCTCTTTTTCGATTTTCTCCAGGGGGTACCACCGGAGATTTTTTTTCGTCACTTCACAAAATTTACAGCGGCGGTTACATCCTCTTCCGATCTCTATACAGCCAGAGATCGATGCATTTCTAATAGTGGAGATATCATTCAAATCATAGGATCTTTTATTTGATGAGACATATTTTGGAACCGGTTTTCCTTCAAGGATGTCGTAGCAGAGCTGCGGTACAGTGTTTTCAGCATCACCAATGACAACTGTGTCAACCTCCGAGCTAAGAGCGGAGCTTGGGCTTTTTTGCAGCTGCCATGCGCCTTGGCCTCCGATGATGATCTTCAACCCATGTTTTTTTGCTTCTTGGATGCAGGGTTGTCGGAGCAGTTGTTCAAAATATGTCGTTGAATATTGTTGGTTTCCTTTTATCGCTTCATAAAAAAAGGGTTTTGATGCCAAACCCAGCGGATCAACAGTATGGATACCTAGTATTTTTGCATGGGGTAGGAACCACTTTAAATGACTTGGGGAAATCGTCAGAACGCTGAACCCGGCATCGGTCAAGGTTGCCTCTACCTTTCGAAGGGGATATGGAGCATAGGTTACGACTCCGTTTGTATGATCTGGTTTTCCGACGAGAATGGCAAACAACCATCGAGGAAACATCTCACCAGACCCATAAAAAGGAAGCGCAATTCGGCCTTTGAGATGGAAGTTATTCATGACCGAGTGATCTGCTGTTAGTAAGATGTCTGCTTGTACTGATTCCTTTCCGCCCACATATAGCATTTAGGTACAAACAGTATATATAAATTGTCTTTCAACTAATAAAATGAAATCCCCATAACATTCCTTGAATTTTTCACGTCTGCTGAATAAAGCTGGGTGCTGGCCGTAGTCTTTATCAGTGATATTGTCCCAAGGGTCATCGTTTAGATAAATTCAGAGAAGCATCCTTGATGGGTAAGAAAAAATGGGAAGATGTTTAAAGTCCCTCTCCCTTTTTTCTTTTGTTAAAAAAATTATTGAAACCAAAGCCGATGACGTCATTATGGAGAAAGGCAACAATGCGAGACAAACGATTCATTGCGGAACATCGGGGNGGACCTCTAAAAAAGGAACAGCACTTTCAGTTAATTCAATGGGCTTGCGACTGTGCAGAACATGTATTGCCGCTCTTCGGTGAAAAAATAGATGAGCGATTAATAATAGCACTTCAGGTGGCTAAAGACTGGAGACAAGGAAATGCCTCAGTTGGTGATGCAAGAAAAGCTTCAATAGGTGCTCATGCGGTCGCCCGAGAATCGTCAGACCAGACTGCCATTGCAGTGGCTCGCGCTGTTGGACATGCTGTTGCAACTGCTCATATGGCTGACCATTCATTAGGTCCAGCGTGGTATGCATTGAAAGCCGTAAAAAACGCAGGCAAATCAATAGATGCAGAAAGAAAATGGCAGGATGAACAATTGCCATCAGAAATTAAGGATCTCGTCCTCACAGCAAGGATGCGCAGAAAGATCTGATACGACAATAAAGCTGATGGACAAAAAGGAATGGAGGTTCGGTCCAATCTTTTCTGACTGGTATGATGAAAATGTGTTGGGTGTAGGTCGTAATAGAACCTCCCTCCCCCCGAGAACTCGCCTAAAAGCTCGTCTTTTAGGAGAAATCACCATCTAAGTTGTCCTTGATGGTGTAAAACCAAAACGAGGAGATTATTTCATCTCTCCTTTCTTTTTTGTCCTACCACTGATTCATCCGTTGGAATAACTCGTCCGGGTTCTTCAATGCAGCCTTCTTGAGACCTTTAGCCTCCCCGACCGCAATTTCATACTCGTTCCCCGCCAGTCCCTTCATCGCCGCAACAGCTACCTCCGAAGGTGGAATCCCCCGTTCATCCTGCTCACGTTCATCACGCCCACCCTTATCCAGATCCGTATCAACCATCGGCGGAATAATCTCAAACACCTTTACCGACGTCTTACGCAACTGATGCCTTAAGGAAACCGTGAAGGAGTGCATTGCCGCTTTTGTCGAACAGTACACAGGCATCACCGCAATCGGACAAAACCCAAGTCCGGATGAAACATTTACGATAGCTGCCTGCTTCTGCTTCATCAACAATGGGACGAACAGTTCGCATAAACGCACCGGTGCTTTCAAGTTGATGTCGACCTCATCTTCATCTGGATTCCTGTTACTCGCTCCAGATGTAAAATCGATCATCCGCTGGATACCTGCATTGTTGATTAAGATGTTGAAATCTTTAAAATTTGAAGAAACCCAGAGCACTAACGCTTTTCGTTGCCGTTCTACTGATACGTCGCAGACCTTGATATGAAGCTGCGGCAGCTTCTTCTTCGCTTCCTTTAAAACCGACTCTCGTCTTCCACAAATTATTACTTCGTTACCATCTTTTATAAGCGCATCAGCCAGCGCAAATCCTATACCAGTCCCACCGCCTGTTATCAAAACTGTGTTTCCTTCGATTTTCATACTACCAGCACCTTCTTTTAAATCATCATTATTTATTTCCATACTGATTATATGAAGTAAAATCTTTTACATCACGACGCACCCGTAAGTATCCGGTAGGGGCGGATGTGTATCCAAGCCTGCATGTAAACGCAATCTTAAGATTTTTTGGAATCCCAAGGATTCTCTTTGCTTTCTCTTCGACCGCGCCACCGTTAAACGAACTCACAATATGAAAACTAATCCCCAACGAATGAGCCATCAGCCACATGTTTTCCATAACGCACCCTAAGCTCATGAACCCAAGCGTGTCACCTTTTGAGGCAGGCGCTCGCTTGTGTGAGTCGTATACGACGATTAGGATTACTGGGTTTTTCTTTACAAGACTCCCCTGGGACAAGCTTATCTTTTCCTCTGGTTTTGGCTTAATTGAAAGATCACACATGAACGCGGGAAACCAGGTTCCTAAAATCCCGACCTTTTTCCTTTTCAACTCATCAACAGAAAAAGACAACTGCCGATAATTCTCACGGATGAAGGCTTGCGAGATTGNTGTCTTGAGATCTGCGAGTTTCTTTAGNAGGGTTTTGTCATTTACNACGATGATTTCGAANTTCTGCATGTTGTGTGCAGTAGGCGCCCACCGCCCAGCTTCAAGAATCTNTTGCAGATCATCCTGAGATAGAGATCGATGTAGGTCAAATGGCCCCCTTGCCGACAGTCGATTCTTCATAGCTTTCAACATTTCGTTCATAATGCCACCGCTAACTTTTCATGGTTGATATGCAAGGTCCCTGCCATTATTTAACCATTTTCGTATTTTTCTTCTTTTTTTCTATCGTAAGTTGATAAAATAGCGTATACGCTAAAAAGCTGGGTGTAAGCCGTAAGCCTCTTTGCAACAGGAGAAAAAAACGAATTTTTTTGAAATTACAAGACAGAAGAAACATAGAAAAATTTATATGTTATAACGTTCTATAGTATATTATGGACACAACAATTCAGATCAGTAAGAGACTACAGCAAGAACTGCTTAAACGTAAATTTTTTAATAAAGAAACATATGAAGAAATAATCTGGGATATAATAGAGGATACAGAAGAATTGAGCGAACAAACAAAAAAAGATATAACAGAAGCACGTGCCCAAATCAAAGCAGGTAAATTTCACACCCTGGCCAAGGTTAAGAAAGAGCTGGGGTTATGACCTACGAAATTATTTTTTCAGATAACGCTTTGACGCAACTAAAAAAACTCGAACATTCAATTCAAGAAAGAATTATTAAATCCTTAGAACGTATTCGAATAAGACCAGAAGCTTATGTAACAAAACTTGTTGGAGATCCAGGATATAGACTTCGAGTTGGCGACTATCGANTTATCATAGATATCGATAAAGAAAAACTTCATATCCTCATTATTAAAATTGGTCATAGAAAAAATATTTATAAAAAATTATAAGTTTTTTAAGTGCTGGGTGTAGGCCGTAAGATATATCTGTGACATGGCCCCAAAGTTCGTCTATTAGACGAGTTCCATAGAAACGTCATTGATGGTGAAAGAAGAAACGGAAGAGGATAAGGCCCCTCTCCCTTTTTTCTTTTAATCAGTAATTATGTTATGAAAAACATTTAAATCCAGGTGAATGATTATTATTCTATACCGATATTTTTCGGGGAGGAAAAAAAACAGATGAACAAAAAAATACTTGGCATATTTGTTTGTATCCTGTTGATAGTAACTGCCATTCCCGCAGTCGAGTCTTTAAAAAATAGTACGATAAATCCGAGGATTCCGAACGCCCCTCTGACAAGCATGGCAACGAGCTGGACTGAAATGCAAATGCTCCTTGCCTCAGACGGTGCAACAGGGGATTTATTTGGCTTTTCTGTTTCTCTTTCAGGAGATACCGCTCTTATCGGAGTACCTAAAGATGAGGATAACGGAGACGGGTCTGGTTCTGCTTACATCTTCACACGCACCGGGACCACCTGGTCACAGCAAGCAAAACTCCTTGCCTCAGATGGCGCGTTTGGGGACTGGTTTGGTAATTCAGTATCTCTTTCGGGAGATACCGCCCTCATTGGAGCAAGGTATGATAATGACTTCGGGGTCGAGTCTGGTTCTGCGTACGTGTTCACTCGTAACGGCACTACTTGGACGCAACAAGCCAAACTTCTTGCCTCGGATGGAATAGCAGATGATTGGTTTGGCTTTTCTGTTTTTCTTGCTGGTGACACTGCTCTGATTGGAGCGTTAGGGGATAGTGACAATGGAGACGAG
>JGI20214J51650_10001285_pt1 | contig 15978 bp, 9 predicted proteins | sample WetSurMetagenome_FD_51650 | JGI IMG/M metagenome (IMG submission 51650) | reverse complement strand
TCTGATTTGAATGAAGTGCTTTCCGGATTGTCTTCAAAAAGAGTTGGTGAATAATTGTCCCAAAAGAGTCCGTAACCTTTTACCGAAAGAAAAAATGGGATATAATCATCTGTATTTCCCTGAACCATATTTAGTTTAAGGTTACGTTGTATCATTTTCCCGTTCTGCTGCTGGCCCAAACCATAAATAGCTTCATCTTTATCGAGGACAAATGACTGATAAACACTATAAGTTTTTACACCTGCATCGTTAAAATCGGTAAATACTATACCCGGATCCTTCTCGCTTAGAAGTTGTGTTCCTGAAGAAGTTGTATATGAGATCCTGCCGTTCTTTATATTAAGGATTACAGTCAGCTTTTCACTGGTTAGCAATAGTTTATCACCTTCCTGCTTTATTTTGAAAGAAGTTTTTTGCGGGGCCATAATAACTGAAAGGCTTTCCTTTTTAAAGGATTTTCCTTCGGGCCATTTTAGTATCCTTACCATAGAAGGATTATAAAACTGAACCTCTATTCCTACTGAATTTATTACCGATTTGACGCCCAGTTCGGTTTTTTGATAAATCTGAGCCTTAGCGCTAAAAACCATTGAAATTGCTAGCGCTGAGATGGTTAAATATAATTTCATTTTATTTTTGAATGAATTTTAGTAAATACATAGCCCAGGGTACAATGGTGTTATAAATATCAGTTTTAAAGGTACAATATTTTAAAGATTATCAAAATTATTTGCCTCATTTGAATTACAATACANTTTCAACTTCATTCTATTCAGATATTAAACCTAAACCAAATAAATCATCCATCAAAGAATGGAGCTTTAATTTCCAGTTGATCCTGTATTGTTTCTTTTAAGGACTTTAACTTCTCGCAGTAAAATAGACTGCTGATCACTTTCATTCATACTTCTCACATCATCCATCAGAAGGTGATCAACCTTTTCACATATTAGAGCCGGACGATCGTTCTTATCAGGTTTGCTAAACCGGATATTATGCATCTCAAGATCTTTAATATAACGACAGTATATACCATAACAATTCGGCAGCTCGATGGGATCACCAGCTCTTTCCGCAACCGGATTATCAACTATATCTGCAGTACCTTCACTAACAGATTGAATTGTTATATTGGTCAGAAAAATGTTTTCAATAAATTTATCTGCACTCCCTTGAATAAGAGATGACACATTGGGTTTACCAACACCCGTTGCGGTTAAATTGCTTATCTGAACATTCCTGATAGCAGCATCCTTATTTTGATCTGAAAATGCTCCCTGAAGTGACATCCATATTGGGCATCTCAGGTTGCTGATAGTAACATTGGAAATAATCAGGTTGTCAATAACTCCTCCTCCTGCCAACCAAAAGCCTGACAATGAATCGTAATCTTTATGCCATGAATTATGATAAACCAAATCCTCACGTTTAGAATGAGTATCATGAGTCCGATGCCTGACTAAACCAGGGCCGTTAATTACTATATTGGAAAAAACTACATTTTTCAAACCACCCTTATAGTTCCTCATTCCATTACAGTTGGAGTTTAGAGTACAGTTAGAAACTACAATATTTTCCCATCCACCCCCGGCAACGCAATCATCGCCGGTTGCAAACTGGCAATCAGTAATAAGGAAGTTCTTACAATTGAACAGGTCGATACCGTCCCAGCCACCTACCACCCTTACACCGCGCAAGCTGCCGTTATTACAATCTTCCATGATATGCGCATAGTTAGCGGCATCTTTCACAAAAATATCGCTGATAGTGATATTTTCAGATTTATTAAAGAAGATGGCATGTGGGCCCCTCATTTCTTCNTCACCTTTCGGGTTGAAAACATTATTTCCATCTACAATACCGTGTCCTGATATTTCAATATTATTGATTTCATTACCAACAATTATTGCTGCATGCCAGGGGCCTCTCCTACTGTCTTTCGACTCCAATACATCGTGATAGTCAGCCATATTTGTACTCCCGAGGATTGTAGCTCCTGCTCCAATATGAAAAACCATATTACTTTTGAGAAGTATTGTCCCTGATAAAAAAACACCCGGCGGGACTAATATAGTTCCGCCACCATTTGAATTACAAAGTTCAATTGCCTTATTAATAGCAGGTGAATCAAGAGTTTTACCATCGCCTTTTGCCCCGAAGTCTTTAATATTATATATTCCATTCACCGGATTTTGCAGTGCTCCTGCATTTTCAACGCTGCCTTCTGCACGGGTTTGACCATGTATAGCAATAGCAGTTGCTGCCANGCCTCCTGCCAAAACAAACCGACGTCTTGAAAGACTTTTTTTGTTTTCAAGATTATCACTACCGGTTTTGATTTGATTTGAATTCTTATTATTTTCCATTTATAATAATTTAATTTTTAATCGATTCAATTTAAATTTCTCCCTTTATTTGAACTGAACTTCCGGAAGAGATATCATAAGTTTTTAATTTATCTCCATAACGTACGACACAAGGGTTACCGAGTAACGATTTTATTTCGGCATTTAACAGTTTCCCGTCTTTCCATTCCATACTAACTTCAAACCCACCTCTTGCCTTCAGCCCGGTTACCGATCCGCTTCTCCAGCTTACAGGCAAAGCAGGCAATAAAGAAATTTCACCTGCATGGCTTTGCAACAGGCATTCGGTAATAGCTGCAGTAATTCCGTAGCTGGCGTCTGATTGGTTAGAAACTATGTTATGTAGATTATTCGCAATTCCTGTTCTCATCATCCCTTCTGGTATTGGTGGTCCTGAAAGAGCTCCAGGTATTGCATTCCCTCCGGGTCTTTGAAATCCACCTTGTCTCGGCGCCGGGGTACGGAAGATTTGCCGGATACAGGAATCAGTCATCAACCCATTTTCAAGCCTGGCCCAGTCGCAAATAGTCCAGACACTACCCCAGTCGGCAGATACACCACGTGGCTTAACCCATTTCTCAATAGCTGAAGTCAGTTTGGGATCACCGCGTAACGTAATTGAATTTCCCGGGAACCATCCCCACACAGGAGAGGTATTGTGACCACCGAGTCCTCTCCAGTCTTCAAGCCAGGTCTTAATATTACCGGCACTATCTAACTGGTATGGAGGTATCTTGGTGAGCGCATCAGTAAGTTGAGCACCGAAATCCTTATCCGTGTCCAATATCTTTCCTGCTTCTATGACATGTGGGAAAAGATCTTTAATCAATGCAATGTTAATTGTCGGAGACATGGATAAACCTGCCAATTCTCCATTTGGGGCTAAAGCTCTCTCTTCAGGTGATATTGAGAAAGGAATTACCAGCCATCCATGTTTAGGTTCAGGAACCATAACATCCATTACGAATTGCGCGGCCCCTTTCATGATCGGATAGTATTCTTTTAGAAAGTCCTTGTCACCGGTGAAGAGATAGTGATCCCATAAATGCTGGCAGAGCCATAAACCACCTCCCGGCCAGAATCCCCAATGTGCCGAATCTACAGGTGCTGTACCNCGCCAGATATCAGTATTATGATGTGCCACCCATCCTCTGGCATTGTAATAAGCTTTTGCAGTTCTCTCACCACTTTCAGCGAGCTCCTTTAGCATTGTAAACATTGGCATGTGACATTCCGACAGGTTTGTAACTTCAGCAGGCCAGTAATTCATTTGGTAATTAATGTTCAGGGTATATTTACTACCCCAATTTGGCAGTAACTCCTCATCCCATATTCCCTGTAAGTTGGCCGGCTGTCCNCCNGTTCTGCTGCTTGANACCAGGAGATAACGTCCAAACTGGTATATCTTCGACCACAGTTCCTGGTCCTGGATTCCTTTTCTCAGATCTGCAAGCCGCTCATCAGTTGGCCTTTTATTCATCAATGGATCACCTATTTTTAAGTCTACCCGGCCCATTAGCTTAATGAAATCACTTATATGGGTGTTCTTAAGTTCTTCATAACTTTTATTATTAACTCCTTGCAGAATTTTTTCACATGTGGCTAAAGGGTCACCACTTATATCGAGGTAATTAACAAAGCTTGTAGCAGCTGTGAGGATAAATGTCACTGAATTGGCATTGGTAATAACAAGGCTTGAATCGGTTGCACTAATAGTGCCATTTTCCGGACGAGCAACCAATGATGTTTGGAAATTCATTCCTTTTCCATCAGCCTTGGCTATCAGCCAGCTTATGCTATCGGTAGGATATTTCCATGTACCTTTCAAATTTAACCTGCCAGGTTTCGATATTGTTTCCTCGATAAATGGACTGGATAATTTTGCCTCTACCGATACCCGACCAGGTTTGTCAGCCGATATTCTCATAACCATAACGTGATCGGGATAAGACATAAATACTTCCCTTGTCATTTTCACATCACCCTGGGTATAATTGACTTTGACCACTCCCTTTTCCATATCCAGTTCCCGATAGTAGTCCTTTATAGAATCACTGCTTACCTTAAAGTTCAGGAGAAGATCGCCAAGTGGCTGAAAGGCCTGCTGTTGCGAGGGTATTCCATAAAAATGTTCATTTACCATTTTTTCTGCTTCACGGTAATGTTCCGACCATACAAGGTCTTTTATTTTGCCAAAGTACTTATTGGCACCATAATCGTTATAATCATGAGGCTTACCAGACCAGAAAGAGGATTCATTTAATGCAATCCTTTCATTTTCAATTCTTCCGAAAATATTGGCGCCCATATAGCCATTACCGATAAATAGTCCATCAAGCCAGACTTTGCCGGCTGGTTTATCATACCAGATAACCATTTCCTTTGAATCAGATGGTTTTTGACGGGAAGAACATGATGCGAGTAAGGTTAAAATTGATATAAACACAATATATATTGTATCTATAGCCGCTTTATTTCTTTTCATAATTATTTCTGGCTTTGGTTATTTAATCTATCTGGTATAAAAACAATTATCCTGCCAGAAGACCCTGGCAGGATAACATGCTTCCCTCAACAAGAACAAACCCAATACTGTGGAAATGTTAGCTAAGAGGTCTAACTATTAATGAACCGCTTGAGCGAATCGGTCCTGATATTACAAAGAAAAAAATTAAAATTTATACTGGCCAGCCAGGTTCTCATCCTCTGTTTCAGACTTACAACCTGAACTGGCCAATATATAAATTCTACTCAGCAATAAGCCTATAACTGGCTTAATGGCTGAATCAGTTATAGCCGGGTGTTTGTGTTAACCCGGTATTACGCCGCATCTCGTCCTGTGCAATTGGAAGAAGGCTTTTATAATCCTGAAATGTTCCCGACCTGTCCAGCAATACTACTTTTTCATACCTTTTTACACCGGTCGCCACATTCAAAAATACATCATACGTTGTAGTCTTAGCATTCTCTACTTTAGTGCCTATTTTCCAACGTCTTACGTCAAAGAAACGGTGACTTTCAAATGCCAGTTCTATTCTACGTTCGTTATAAATTCTTCTCCTCAGCTCTTCCCCGGTAACTGTTGCCGGAATGTCAGGCAGATTCACGCTTGCCCTTTTTCTTACTAAATTCACATACTGTCTGGCTGTTGCTTCGTCGCCTAGCTCAAACTTTGCCTCGGCATAGTTAAGGTATATCTCTGCGATCCTGAAATACGGCCATTGTATTGTGAATTGTGTTTGCCAGTTAAAAGAACCTGTTTCAGGCATAAATTTCAGGAGTACTGTGTTTGTTCTGGGATTGTCACCAGTAGCTTTATAGGAATCATAACCCCATGATTTACCATCTTCTGCGATCCACATCTCAAAATGATCACCCCGGAAATACATGTCGTCATGAAGAACAGTGGCTTCAAACCGGGGATCGCGGTTTTTGAAAGGATGAAGTGGATCATAGCCTGAAGTAGGATTAACTGTTCCATCAGCATTGAATGCCGGTTCTCCGTTGATCATGTCGTAATCATCAATCAGATTCGCGGAAGGTCCGTTACTGCCCCACCATCCGCCATAACCTTCATAACGGCGGTTGAAATTATTCATAGGTGCCTGTTGACCGTTAGCGGTGGTAAAGCCCCTGGAAAAAATCACTTCGTTATTGGCAGCTCCCTGGCTGAGTTCAAAGAGCTTTTGATAATCGGGATACAGCGAGTAACCTTTACTTAACAGAGCTTGTGCGGCATCAGCGGCTTTCTGCCATTTTGCCAGGTCTTTTGTCGGACTGAACAGAGGAGAAGCTGCATAGAGGTACAAACGGGAAAGGAGAGCCTGACAGGCATTCCCCGAAGCCCTTCCGAAATTAGCATCGGTCGATTGATACTTATCAGGCAAAACTGCCTTGGCTGCAGCAATATCCTGTTCGATAAAAGTCACACATTGATCAAAGGTGCTTCTTGTAAATTGTACAACGTCACCTAATTTATAAACCTGGTCGACTATAGGTACTCCGCCAAACCTTTCAATGAGATTGAAATAGATGAACGCTCTTAAGAACTTGGCCTCACCAATCATCTGGTCCTTATCAGTCAATGTAACGGTTACTTTTTGCATTTTATCCAGGAAAACATTGATCTTGCGAATATAGGTATATGCACGATCCCAGTAGTACAAGTAACCACTGCCCGCAGCCCAGAATCCAGCTGCATCTCCGCCTGCCTGTGCAATATTGTCGGGAGTATACGTGTTGAGTTTAAAAAGGTCGGCTCCACAGCAGGGAGCATTGTCAAAAGCTTCATCCGTATATTTTGAATACATGTGGATAAAAAATCCGTGAGGTATTGCGTTGTAAAGCTCGTTCTGATAAGCATGAATAAGGTTTGCATCACTCCACACAGCATCTTCAGCAATACGATCCTGGGGCGAAATATTCAGGATATCCTTACAGGTAACACTGAACAGCGTAATTAATAATAAAAATATTATTCTTTTTATCGTTTTCATAATTACAATCATTTAAAATTTGACATTTATACCAAAATTTATGATCCGCAGAGGCGGATAGGTACCAAATCCTCCGTTTATCTCCGGATCTCTCCACGAAATTTCTTTCGCCCAGGTAAATAAATTACTACCACTCACAAATAAGCGGATATTATCAAGACCTATTTTTTTGGAAAGATTACTCCCCAGGTTGTATCCAAGTTCAAGGGTTTTAACCCTGATAAACGTAGCATCGTAAAGGAAGAAATCCGTAGCTGCGGGTTGCCAGCTATCTGCCCGAGGCATGGTAGCGCCATCCTGGTTGTTCACAGTCCAGCGGTTGGTTGACCTGAAAACGGTATTATTGTCAAGATTTGTTCGCGCAAATGATTCAAGATTACCGTCATATGTCCAGGCATTGGTTTGTCCCTGGAAATACAAGTTCAGATCAAATCCTTTATATTCAAAAGATGATGACACGCCAAAAACATATTCCGGAATTGCAGAATTGTTTGTCATATACCGGTCATCTCCGGTTATTTTACCATCCTTATTCAGGTCAACTATCATGATATCGCCAATCTGTGCTCCACTTCCGTGAGGGTAATTATCGTACTCTGCCTGGTTGTTGATGATTCCATTAGACTTGTAATAAAGTGCTGATCCAAGGGGATGTCCGGTTTGTTTCATATAAACTTCAGCCGGCGGCACCTCATCCATATATATGATCTCGCTTCGTGCGAAAGATACGTTTGCACCCAATGTATAGGTCAGAGCTCCAACAGTGTTTTGATGAGTCAACGTCAGTTCATATCCGTGATTCTTTACCTTCCCTATATTCTGGTCGGGTAATGATGGAAATCCGAACAAATGACTTACAGAAAGAACAGGCTGGAGAAGGATGTTAGATCTTGTTTGGCTAAATATTGTTAGTTCAACGCCAAGTAACTTGTTCCAAAGAGAAGCTTCCAGTCCAAAGTCCAGTTTCTTACTGACCTCCCAGGTAATATTGGGATTGGGCAGTGTGCTGGAGTAAATGCCCGGTGAATCTTTGCCACCGAAAACATAATTATTACCAAACTGGAAAGCCTGCAGGTATTGATATGCAGGTACCCGGTCGTTACCCAGCTCACCATAAGAACCTCTGAGTTTCAACTCGTTTACAAACGGCAGATTGTTCTTGATAAAATTTTCTTCCGAGAGTCTCCATCCTGCTGAAACTGCAGGGAAGAATCCATATCTTTTCCCTTCCGGAAAAATCTGTGAACCATCATAACGGAACACAAATTCGAGGAGGTATTTTGATTTGAAATCATAATTCAGACGTCCAAAAAAGTTATTATATGCACTCTCTGAAGCGCTACCACCTGTTTCAGCATCAGTCGGATTTGAACTTCCTACATTGATCTGAGGAATCGATGCGCTGACAAAATTCTTACGGTAGGCCATTGCATAACTATAGTTCACCTGCTGCTGCTCAGTCCCTAACATAGCCGAAATATTATGGTTCTCGGCGATCGTTTTTTTGTATGCCATCCTGAAATTGAACAGTGATGTCGTCCACTTGCTGTATGTGTCCCTTACCTCTATAGGTTGAAGAGTCCAGTGCATGTCATATTCTCCGGTTACAACATTGTACTCATGATAATAGGCCGGTTTTCCGAAAGTCTTCTGGTTCTGATTTCTTAAATCGAAATTGTAGGAAGCATCCAATACAAGGCCCTTAAGGAATGGTACTTTATAAGTGGCTGTAAACGTTGATTGCATAGGATAATTCTTAATTTCATCGAATCCACGCCTGTCGGACAGGAGAGAACTTTGACGGAAACGTCCGGGAGCAATCAAACCGTTGGGATAAATTGCCACTACAGTTGGGTTCGAAAACAATATGCTGGCAAAGTCAGTTCCAACCGATGCACGTCGGGTAGAGGGAATAGCACTAATATTCGCGCTAACGGACAAATTCTCTGATAAATCAGCATCAACCTTAACCCTTACATTATAACGCTTATAGCTGTCGTCTTTATGTACATAATTACCACCCTGATCTGACGATTGGAAAGAGAGAAGATACCTTACATTTTTTGATCCTCCGCTTGCCTGAAGATTTAAATTACTCTGAACAGCCCACTTTCTTGTCGATACTTTACTCCAGTTGGTATTCGGGTATAAAACGGGGTCAGAGCCATCACGGTATTTCTGAATAGCATCAGCCGAATAAAATGGTACGAAACCAGTGGCAGGTCTGCCCTGCCTGTAAAACTCGGCTTCATTGTATGATTCAGCAAATACGACAGCATCCTCCATAACAGGGTTCTGTGTAGGCTGGTTAAAGGCATAATTGTAAGTCACATTAAAAGTAGGACTACCCTGAGATCCACGTTTTGTAGTGACCAGGATTACCCCGTTTGCTGCCCGAGCACCATAAATAGCTGCCGAAGCATCTTTCAGTACTGTTATACTTTCAATATCCTGCGAATTAAGATCCTGCAAAGTATTATCACGTGGCACACCATCGATGATAATGAGTGGAGCATTAGTATTAATACCATCAGTAGTATTAAGATCAAAAGTAGCTGCACCACGAATCAATATACTGAGATCCTCAGCTCCAGGCTGTCCGGTACGCTGGTTAACAACCAGTCCGGGAAGTTTACCTGCCAGAGAACTTGTAACGTTTACTGAGGGACTTTGAGCAATCGCAGCACCATCGACTTTTGATATTGAACCTGTAAGTGTTTCCTTTTTTTGAGTACCATATCCTATCACAACTACTTCCTGAAGGGCAAGAACATCAGATAAAAGCTTGATATTGATAACATTCTCATTGCCATAAACTACCTTCTGAGTAGAATAGCCTATAAATGAAAAGTCAACAGTCGCCCCTTTAGCTGGCCTTGGAAGGATGAAATTTCCGTTAGCATCAGATATAGCTCCAATAGTAGTACCTTCAATACTTATNTTGACCCCGACAACAGGTTCACCTGTTGATCCGTCAGTAACCTTTCCTGTTACGCTTTGCTGCTGACTGGCNGTATTTTTAGATATTACGACAAGATTGTCATCAAAAATCTTGTAGATAACTTCGTCCTGATCAAAAAGCCTGTCGAGAATGCTTCCGATATTTTCATCATTTATATTGATGTTAATCTGTTTGTTAACATCAATAGCATCAGATCTATAAAGGAATTTGTAATCGCTGTTTTCCTCTATTTTTGTTAGTACATTTCTAATTGATTCCCCTTTTATGTCAAATGAGAATTTTTGGGAAAAAGTTTCTGCCGAGATACTTATCAGTGAAAAAAACAAGAAAAATGTTGATAGTTTCATAATAAGCAGAATTTTTTTAAACTGATTATTTTTCATAGATTTGAATGTTTTTAGTTAATAGATTAACGGGATGACATTAATTTAATTCATCCCGAAAAGAATTAAAAACGCTAGAATCGGGAAATGCGGACACATTTTCCGATTCGTTTTTTAAAAGGATTGATGTTTCATAGGCGTCAGGTTTTAGGTTAGTTTAGGTTTTATTATTTATTTTTGAGATTAGTCAGAGGCAACTCCTTTAGTGGATTTTCTGATAAGTAAATGTTATTATCAGCAAACCGATAGTCAAATGGTGAAGCAAATTGTAATGCTGCTAAAACCTGTTCTATAATTGTATCACGAAATTTCCCTGTAAATCGTAACTGCTTTAAGTTCTCATTTTCAAAATGAATTGTAACTCCAAAACGGCGCTCGAGCTTAAAGGCCAGATCCTGGAAACTTTCATTATCGAAATATAAAATATTGTTTTTCCAGGATGTTATTAGTGAAGGATCCACCTTCTCATTTGAAATAATCTTATCCAGTACTGATTTTACAGGAGGAGCGCTCACAACCCTTTGATTTACTTCAACATCTTTTTGCTTCTCTGCAACTTCAGTTTTGTTAAAAAAGGTTACTTTCTGATTAGGCTCAAGGGTTACGAGCTTATTAACCTTGCCAGATGTTCCAGATTCAACTTCCAGTTTACCTTCGACCAATGTAGTTTCAATTGTTTTTTCCTCGGGATAAGCCTTAATATTAAATATTGTACCCAATGCTTTTACTCTGATATCAGAAGCAGTAACAACAAATGGCTTATCAGGATTTTTCTTTACTTCAAAATATCCTTCACCCTCAAGAGTAACCTCTCTTCCGGATTGATTATAATTATTGAAGTAGCGAATTTTGCTTTCAGAGTTTAACCATACTTTCGAGCCGTCAGGAAGCAGTACCTGAGTTTTAGATCCCCGGGGAGATATAATTTCAAATAATGATGGATTTGATTGGATGCCTTTATCGACGGGTTTTATAAATAAATTACCAATCCCTATCAGAATAACTAAAACAGCTGCTATTCTGATAAATGTATCAATCTTTTTATACAATCCGATCCGCCTGGAAGCCTTCAACCTATTACTAACCTGTTCCTTAAAGGATCTGAATGCTTTACCTGAATCATATTCTTTACCCGTTTTTACAATTTCAAGGGCATTCCATACGGACTCGGATTGTTTAAAAATTTCGGTATTCTCCTGGCCTTGCGCAAGCCAATTAGTCAGTTTTTGTTTATCATCATCTGAGGCTTCTCCCTTAAAGACTCTGATAATAATATCCAACATTTCATTCTCCATAATAAATCATTTCATTTAGTAAGACAACATAATCAATATATACGATAAAAGGTTTTAGGTTTTTTTTTAGAAAAGTATGCATAAAAGAAACCTTATTAGGCTAAGATTCTGATAACCAATAGAAACATTATCAAATAATTTTTAACAGCAAACCTCAGTTTTTCGAGGGCGATTGAAGTTTGACGATGTACGGTGTTAATAGTAACACCCAGCTTATCGGCAATTTCCTGATGTCTTAAACAATCGAAACGGCTCATGGTAAATATTCTCCTGCATTGTTCCGGTAGTAAGTCGATTTCTTCAAGTAACTTTTTTTCAAGCTCATTTGCGATGAGTATGGAATCCCCCGTTTCCTGGGAGACATTATATAATTCCTGAGCATCCTGCATTAAATGAGTATAATACAAATTAAACTTATTAATTACCTGGAGATGTTTTAAGTGATTCAGACAACCATTTCTTACTGAAACAAACAGGAAAGATTTAAATGAACTTTCAATATTCAGATGGCCTTTATGCTCCCATAAACTAATAAAGACATCCTGAACAACTTCTTCAGCAATTTCTTTATTCCTGGTAAAATTTTTAGCATAAATACATAATGATGGATAAAATTCTAAGTAAAGCCGATGAAACGCTTCAAGTTCTCCTTTATTAATACTATCCACCAATTGTTCCTCAGTCATAAGAATTCTATTATTAATAGAGAACCCGAAAAAATCATTTCAGGAAATCTGTCTATTGGAAAATCTTTTTAAACAACAATCAATATATAAAGTACTGAGAAAAAAATCAAAAATACTAATCCTTTATTCAGTTTTTTAAACAAAACATGAAATCAATCTGTCCAGTTCACCATAGTTAAATTAAAAATGCTGATTATGCCTGCAGAGTATCATGATTCCTGACTTCGCAATCTTATACCGTTCAGATTATCTTATTGTTAAAGCTAATCCCGGCAAGTATCAAATTTTTGGTTAAGAAAGATTAAAACCCAGTTAAATTACTTTCTGATGCATATTTATTTAAGGAAATGTAATGATTTGATAAAAATGGTCCCCGATTTCCCAGTCGGGAAGGTTATAAATACATCGTGATGTCCCGAAACATTTTTGACTGCTTTAGAGAAAGTTTTCCAAACATTTTCACCACCAGTTACCGATATAGGGATTATAGCGATCAGTTTTCCTTCCTTTAAATCATCAACCCTGATTTCAAGTTTACCATTAACTGTGGAAGCAACCTCCATCTCAATTGCTGATGGTGGTGTTTTACCTAATTCAATTCCTGAAATCATAAACCAGCCGCCATTAGATGAAATATTGGTTACAACTTTCGCTGATTCTTTTGTAAGTATTGTAACACCAAAGTAGTTGCTATAACCGGCAGCCCGAACGGGAGAAAAGCCGTCTTTACAAATAAATAAATCGAAATCGGCTTGTTTACCTTCAGCAAACAGGCCAACACTTGTGCCTACCCAGGAGTTATAATTGGGCTGAACCTTATCAATACTTACAGCACTTATCGGATCTCCCAGTGAACTCCAGGTATTACCGTCGCTGCTACAGAAGCCCGTCAGACTGTGCTCGTTCCTTTCCAGTTTTAACCAGACAATGTTGCCAAAGTTATTCGAAATACTACGGGTTTCCTTACCCAGATCAAAAATGATTTTCTTACCATTATTGTTTCCTGAATATAATCGGGCGAAAACACGCTGATTTCCGTTAGTGAGGTAGATTCCGGCTTTTGCAGTGGAATCGGTTGCATCCAAATCAACCCGGGTAACAGCAGTATAGTAATGATCTGTTTCTTTCTGAAGGATATGAGTACGCTCAGTTGCAGGTGTAAGCCTAATCCATCCTTTCCTGGCAGTCAATGAATAGGTGGATGTTGCAATTTTATTCATGAAATGCCAGTTTGGACTCAATAAATTTGATTCAAATTCATCACTTTGAACACTTCTCCACAAGATACCCGATTGAGGAAGATTTGGCTTAGGCAATGGTTGTGTTGTTGGAGCTATGCCCCATGGCCGATCACCTTCCCATACAACTTGGTAGAGAGATGTTTGACGGCCAAGACCTGACCAGTCATCTCCCTGGTACTTTTCATAGCTTTGAGCGATAGTCCACCATGTGCCGTCAGCCAGTTGAACAGGAGCCGACATATGGTTCGGGCGATGGAAACCGACATTCGGATCTGTCTCAGGTTTAAAGAAAATTCCAAGCCTCTCCCATTTAGTTGAGTCGGCCGTTAATTCTTTGGTTCTTAAAACATATTGGCCCCCGGATACATCGCCTGCAGGGAAGTAAAAATAATAACCATTACGCTTACACATTACTGGCCCTTCAGCCCAACTATACTGAAGTTTTGCGTTTATCCAATCAAGATTAATAACTGTCCCGGTTAACTGACCATCCCTGCCGAGAGCCTGTATCCTATTAACTTTCTGGCCATTCTTTATGACCATATACGGGGTTCCATCATCATCAATAAAAATAGAGTTATCGTACCCGAGGGGACCGGTAACGGGGTTGGTTTTTACTTCAACCGGGTCAGTCCATGGCCCGGCAGGAGAATCTGATTTACAAAACCATTGTCCGTTAGATGAAAAATATATCCAGAATGATCCATAAAAATATGTGATTGCCCCCTGCCATGTGCCTGCCGATGGCCTATCGGAAACCCAGCCTGCCTTTGAAGGTGGTAGTACTCTGCCGATTACTTCCCAATGGACCAGATCCTTTGAGTGGTAAACAGGCATGTATGGAGTGAAATGAAAGCTTGAGCCACAATGATAAAAATCATCACCCACTTTTAACAGAGTCGGATCAGGATGATCACCGGGCAAAACCGGGTTAACATAAGTATTAACCTGCTGATAATTAGATTTTTCTGAACTGTTTTGAGCCATTATGCAAGATGCTTTCAAAACTGTTAAAACTATTATCCCTGCAATAGTGTAAATAGATCTTCTCATTTTCTTATAATTTATTTGACAAAATACATAAATCCGGCAAAGTGACAATACTTAATGAAAGTGAAATTAAAAACAAAACGGCAAGGAGTATAATCAGCTTTTTCCTGAAGCTGAATCACGGGCAATTGCCTGTACATCTGCTTTACCATCATTTTGAAAGGTACCGGTATATTTTATTGATTTCAAATTTGAGACACTTCCATCTATAGTATAATGAACAATTGATTCCGCATCGGCAGGAGTGTTCGATATTTCACCATCCTGCCCGGTGAAGGTATTTAACGAGAAATGGAGAAAANAATAATATTCCATCTCCTGCAATTTCAACTGGTTCTCAGTTGGAACGGGACCAAATGGTTTGGGTGGTTGTGTCTGGGCATTTGATGAGCTAATCAAAAGGGAGGAAACCATTATTCCCCAGATAATTTTTCTAATCATGATGTGTCACGTGTTTAATTAATTATACATCACCAATTACAAACCTTTCACTTTATATTTACTAAAAGTACTACTGTCATCCTACCTTTGATATAGGAATACATACATTGAAAGAATCAGGGTTTATAGCCTGTCTCCGATCGTGTGTTATAATAAATAGAAGCATAATAAGAATAAACGCCCAAAAGAATGTAAGGGTTTTTTAACTTCTTAGATATAAAATTATTTCATTTTGAATCAAATTTTAAAATTGACTAAACCTTGTAGTTGTCACTCATAAATATAAGTACTTTTTAAGTACTTTTGCTATTCAGATGGCAGTATATTAATCATCTTTGAAACTTCACAGAATTAGCAAGTAGATTAAACGAGCGGAATTCAGAAAACATTCAGTTACAGGTAATGTGGAATTTTTTCTTTCATTTTGTGCGGGTTTATCTGTTTTTTTACTATTTTCCTTTTGATATAAATATGTTATTAACATCTCCTCTCTATTCAAGTTCAATATAGCTAAAACCAAATTAAAATGTAAATAAAAAATAACATATATACTTCTAAAATTTTATATTATGAAAAAGAAATTATTAGTTTTTATTGGACTCATTTTTCTGTTGACAGGTTCCTTAATTGCGAAGGAACCTCTGAAAGATTACAGTTTCATCCGTGGAGTTTGTCACAATTTAACTCCCAACCAGGAAACCCTTGAGAGGGATTTGGGATTCATGAAAAGGCTTCAGTTAAACAGCACTCGTGTCTGGCTTAGTCAAAGGGCTTATGAGAGTAATCCTGAAGTATATATTAAAACAGTGGTTAATTATGTCCGTACATGTAAAAAATATGGAGTGACTGTCATGCCCATTTTATTTAACGGCACTTTTCCTGCACTTCTGGAAAAGAATGCAAAAGAAACTGGCGAAAAATATGTAGCAGCAATGGTCAATGCCTTAATGGATGAAGAAGGTCTTTTAATGTGGGATATTATGAACGAACCCGAAATGAATGATTACTACACAAAGGCTTCTTCAGAAGAACAGGAGAAACGTCTTAATGAAATTGAA
>JGI20214J51650_10001284_pt1 | contig 15979 bp, 17 predicted proteins | sample WetSurMetagenome_FD_51650 | JGI IMG/M metagenome (IMG submission 51650) | reverse complement strand
GTTAAAAAGGAAGTTCTCTTTAAAGTGAAATAGTCAGTTCATTTTCAAAACATGATAATATGTCTTGAAACTGCAACAAATCTTTGTTCGGTAGCATTATGCAATGGTACCGGTGTTATCGCATTAAGGGAAAGCGACGAGTCAAAGTCCCATGCTTCACTGCTTACTGTTTATATTGAGGAGCTCCTGAAGGAAAACCATTTAGCTGCCAGTGATCTGAACGCGGTTGCTATCAGCAAGGGTCCCGGTTCCTACACCGGCCTGAGGATCGGAGTTTCTGTGGCTAAGGGGATTGCATATGGAGCTTCAATTCCGTTAATCGGTATCGAAACGACTCTGGCTATGTTCCATGGTATCATCGCAAGCCGTTATTTTAACGAAATATCCGACGGGGATACCCTTTTCTGTCCGATGCTTGATGCAAGACGGATGGAAGTGTACTACGCCATTTATAATTCTTCGGGAAAGAGAATCAAAGATATTTCTGCTGAAATTATAACTGAAGAGTCGTTTTCAGGTTATCCTGAATCTCAGAAGATAATCTTTTGGGGTGACGGAGCAATGAAATGCAAAGAGCTTATAAACCGAAAGTCAGCTTTATTTGCTGAAGATTTCAGAATGTCTGCCTCTCACATGCTAAAGCCTGTCAATGAAGCTTATAAGAATAAAATGTTTGAAGACGTTGCTTATTTTGAACCTCTTTACCTAAAAGATTTTATTACCTCAAAACCAAGAAAGAACATCTTAGGAAAATAATCTTTACGCCTGTCACGTTCAGGAGAAAATGAGAATGAAAAGAATTATTTGCATATTATCAATTGTTTTTTCTGTTTTCCGGCTAATGGAAGGTCAGGTATCATCTTATAAACCTGGGGAGAAAGTAAACTATATCATTCAGTATGGTTTTATAACCGCAGGAAGCGGTACTCTTGAGCTGAAAACCGATACATTCAGGGGGAAGGAGGTCTGGCATTCAAAACTTGCTGCAAAAACAACCGGGATGGCTGAGGCTCTTTTCAAGGTTATGGATATCTATGAGAGCTTTATGGACCCCGCCACCGAGCTGCCTGTGAAATCAATCAGAAATATTCGTGAGGGTCATTACAGAAAGTTTAATGAAGTTCTTTTTGATCATGAGACCAGGTCGGATTCCAGTATTCTAACCAGCGATCTGACTGGCATACACATAGCACCACCACGAATTCACGACATTATTTCATGCTTTTATTACTTCAGGAACCATATTCTGCCCGTTGACAGTAATCTGAAAAAAGGAGAAATAACCACAATCATGTCGTGGTTCTGCGATGAACTCTATCCTATCAGGCTGAAATATATAGGCATGGATGAGATAAAAACCAAAGCAGGTAAAATTATGTGCTACAAGTTTAATCCGGTCACTGAAAAAGGAAGACTCTTTAAAACAGAGGATGATGTTTCTTTCTGGTTTTCGGCAGATAAGAATTTTTTACCTGTTAAGATCCGTTTTGATATATTTGTAGGCGCATTTTCATGTGAAATTACGAGTTACGAGGGACTTATGTACCCGCTTGGAGTTAAAAATAAATAGAACAATTAATTGAATAACAGAAGTATATATGGCAAGTACGGCAGATTTTAGAAATGGGTTGGTCATTGAATTTAATAATGATCTTTATACAATTGTACAATTTCAACATGTCAAACCGGGCAAGGGACCGGCATTTGTAAGGACAAAACTTAAAAACCTCAAGTCAGGAAGGGTTATTGATAATACCTTTTCATCAGGAACCAGGGTAAACCTGGCCAGGGTCGAAAGACGTCCTTATCAGTATTTGTACAAGGATGATATGGGTTATTATTTTATGCATCTTGAGACATTTGAACAGATTCATATATCGGAGACCCTCATCGATAATCACGAATTTCTTCTTGAAGGTGCAAGTGTGGAAATAGTTGTTCATGCTGATACAGAAACAGTCCTTTCTGTTGATATTCCACAGTCTGTTGTAATGGAAGTTACCTACTCCGAGCCAGGTTTAAGAGGCGATACTGCAAACAACGCCCTTAAACAGGCAAAAGTGCAGAACGGGGCAATAATCATGGTCCCGCTGTTCGTTAATACAGGTGACAAAATCAGGATCAATACCATCGATAAAACCTACGTTGAAAGAGTTAAGGGATAAGTGGTGTCATGGAAGATAAGAAGGGTACTGCTGATAGATTAAAAATTTCTAAATTTAAATTAGACTCGCTTCTCGATATTACTTTATCGATCAACGCGAATCTTCCTACAGAAGACCTTTTATCAAAATACGAATCCATCCTCCGAAATAGCCTTGGGATAGGTAAAATTCTGATCTATAAACATTCCGGCACATGGGAGTGTCTGCTGAACGGTGGATTTCCCAAAAGTTATGAGAATATTGATGTTGAAGCCAGGCTGCTTGGCATAACTGAGATATTTTTCGATGCCCCTGAGCTGGGTTTTGAGGGTGTTGACATAATTATCCCCGTTTACAATAACAATGTCCATCTTGCTTTTGTCTTCATTGGCGACATAGATGAAGAAGGCGAGGGAATGAGTCCTGTATTGAAACATCTAAATTTCATTCAGACCTTATCAAGTATCATAATTGTTGCTATTGAGAATATCTGGCTATTCAATGAAAGCCTCCGGCAGGAAGCATTTAAAAAGGAGCTTGAACTCGCGGCTAAGATGCAGAAAATGCTTATTCCCGACAATAGTCATATGCCCGTAAATCCCAAAGTCATTGTTAACGGTTTTTATTTCCCTCATTATGAGGTTGGCGGTGACTACTACGACTGTATAAGGCTTTCTGATACAAAGACAGGAATTTGTATTGCCGATGTTTCTGGTAAAGGAATTTCTGCTGCAATCCTGATGTCAAATTTCCAGGCAAGTCTCCGTGCTCTTTTCAGCGCTGATATTGATCTGGTAACTCTTGTTAAGAAGCTAAATTCCATTATCATAGCGAATGCTGCAGGAGAAAAATTCATAACTCTTTTTGTTGCGAGGTATGATCATGAAACAGGAGTCCTGCAATATGTTAATGCAGCACATAATCCTCCGGTGCTTTATAATACAGTAACTGGGCAGATTTCTCATCTTAAAACCTCCTGCGTGGGTGTAGGGATGCTTGATGATATTCCATGTATAGCCCAGTCTGATTTTTTAATCAAGGATTTTACAAAGATTGTCTGTTATACTGACGGATTATCTGAATTGAAATACGCTGATGGAACGGAAATAGGAACCAAAGAAATAATACGCCATATCTCAAATAATGAGCCTGTTGAAAGTAATATCCGGGAAATGATCCGAGAGCTTGGACTACCGCATAACAATCCTTCCACATTCGATGATGTTTCTATTATTGCAGCGGACCTGGTGAGGTAATTCTATATCAACTCAGCTCACCCTTATCAGATAATAATTCTTTTTACCCTTCTGAAGAAGGAGATATTTATTGTTCAGCAGGGATTCGATCTGTACCGGTACATCCGGATTATCTATCTTTTCCTTATTAATGCTGAATCCTCCACCCTGAACAAGCCTGCGCAATTCGCCCTTTGATTGGAAAACCTGTGAGTGTTCAGTACAAAGATCAGCTATTGAGATTCCGGACTTTAATAAATCCATTGATACATCAAATACCGGTACGCCTTCAAAGACAGAGAGAAAAGTATTCTCATTCATCTTCTTAAGCGATTCTGTTGTCCCTTTGCCGAACAGGATCTGAGATGCCTCAACAGCTCCGTCATAATCTGCCCTTGAATGTACCATAACTGTTACTTCCTCGGCGAGTCTCTTCTGGAGCAGGCGCTCGTGAGGAGCCTTGTTATGCTCATTGATAATTTCTTCTATCTCCTGCTGTCCAAGTATGGTGAAGATCTTTATATATTTTGCAGCATCTTCATCTGACACGTTGAGCCAGAACTGATAGAACTGATATGGAGTAGTTTTCTCAGGGTCGAGCCAGACATTTCCCGATTCTGTTTTCCCGAATTTCGATCCATCTGATTTGGTGATAAGCGGACAGGTAAGTGCAAAAGCTTCTCCCCCTGCCTTACGGCGAATAAGCTCTGTACCTGTAACAATATTACCCCATTGGTCGGATCCACCCATCTGAAGTTTACAATTGAAATTATTGAAAAGGTGAAGAAAATCAGTACCCTGAACAAGCTGATATGAAAACTCTGTAAAAGACATTCCTTCTTTAGACTCGGATCCGATTCTTTTTTTCACAGAGTCCTTTGACATCATGTAATTGACCGTTATGTGCTTCCCGATATCACGAATAAATCCCAGGAAAGAATATTCTTTCATCCAGTCATAATTATTCACCATCAGAGCACTGTTCTCATTCGCCGACTGAAAGTCGAGAAATTTGGACAATTGCTTTTTAATAGCTTCCTGATTTCTTCTTAATGAGGTTTCATCAAGAAGGTTTCTCTCTTCGGATTTGCCTGAAGGGTCACCTATCATCCCGGTTGCGCCTCCTACCAGTGCAATAGGAGTGTGTCCGCTGCGCTGGAAGTGAACAAGAAGCATGACCTGGACCATATGACCAATGTGCAATGAATCGGCTGTAGGATCAAATCCTATATATCCACTGGTTTTCTCTTTATTAAGCAATTCTTCAGTACCGGGCATAATATCATGTATCATGCCTCTCCATTTCAGTTCATCAACAAACTTCATAAAAACATTATTATGAGTGCAAATATAATAAACAGGGTCAGATTACAGGATCTTGCGGCTTCTTTTTAAAGCGGTCGAAACTGCGATTGAACCCTCCCTCTCCGATTATAGGGAACATTGCAGGGGCAATATCAGAGATCGGATTATAGAATCTGGATTCTTCGATTATCTTTTTTGGCAGAAAAGGTCTCCTCACATCAATGGCATTGAGAACTACGAACACTACGCTCATTATAAGAACTGCTTTGAGCAGTCCGAATACAATCCCCAGCACTCTGTTGATGAATCCCAGGGAGGCTGCGTTCACAATTTTATCGGCCATTATTCCAACGAAATGAATTATGACTACTATCAGTCCGAATGTAACCAGGAATGCGATTACTCCAACCCAGTGACCTGTCATATCAAAATAATCATAAAGCTTCGCGGCGGTAAAGGAAGAGAATTTAATAGCTCCCCAGATACCTATTATCAGGGCAGCAAGGGAAGCCACCTCTTTAACGAGTCCGTTGATAAATCCTGTAACAAGCGACAGAATCAGGACTACAACTATGATAGCATCTAACCAGTTCATAATATCGTTATTAATTAAATCAAAGATAATTTATTTTTCAGTACGGAACTGAAATGAGAGACGGCGTACGACACACGGGTTTTCATCTTCCTTGCGTCGTGTGCCCTGCGTCGTGCGTCTAATATGTTAAAGAGGTTGATTTGTAATGATAAAAAAAAAACATACTTTTGCGACTGAAATTGGCCCCATAGTTCAATGGATAGAATGGAGGTTTCCTAAACCTTAGATTCAGGTTCGATTCCTGGTGGGGCTACAGAACTTACAACTAATGCTCTGACAAAAACCATTGTCGGGGCATTTTTATTCCGTGCAGCATCCAAATCCAACAAATAGATTAAATTTGGGATTACCATATGTTGGCTCATAACAGGCTATATTTAGAAATAAATACAGCCACAGCGTTAAGTAATTTATTATTAATAGATTAAGCACTAAGCAAATATCTGTAATATCTGTAAGTCCTTTAAAATGAAAAAGAAATTATTAATCCTGGGAATAATCGTATTTTATAGTGCTGCTTCATTTTCGCAGGCTAAAAACGACACAATCCGGCAGCTTCAGGTCCATATTATAAATCTTGAGAAACTTAATTCAGGATTATCAAAACAGGTCAGCTCGGCTAATTCAAACATTAAAAAACTTGAAGAGAAACTAGTCTCTACTGCAGATAGTGTAAATGCCCTGAGGAAGGAATTAGCCCTTACAAATAAGAATGTACAGGCAATGGCAGATAAACTTGATCTCCAGATCAGGCAGCTGAGCGATAAATCAAATTCTGACTTTTCTGTTTTAAGTAAAAGAATGAACAATAACAATCTGTACTGGATCATTTCCTTGCTGGCTATAGCTCTGTTTGCAGTAATTCTTCACACACTGGGAAAAAGAAGTCTGACTTCAGTTCAGTCTGAACTGTCGGACCAGATAAAAAATTCCTCAAAAACCATAAGGGAAGAGATAATAAAGCTTGATAATCAGGTATTCTGGTCGCTTGATTATCAGAAAAAACTAAGCCGCCCGGAACAAAATGAATCAGAGAATATCGACCATTCTCTCGCGTTAAAGGTTGCAGACGAAATTATTCGGATTCATAAGAATATCAATGGCATGGATCCTGAAACCAAAGGTTTGAAACAACTTGAATTTGCAGTTGAACGCATCCAGGATAATTTTACGGAAAATGGTTATGAGATGGTTGAATTACTTAATAAACCTTATGATCAGGGAATGAAGGTATCGGCAAAATTTAAGCCCGACAGTTCCCTCAAACGCGGCGAACAGATAATCACCAGAATTATTAAACCCCAGGTAAACTATAATAACGTCATTATACAGGAAGCGCAGGTGGAAGTAAGCGTAGGTGAGAAGGACGAAGAAAGTGGCTGAAAACAGGCGAAAATGGCCTTAAACGGGGTGGGAACTGCTATGTTTCTTATTAAATCCAGGTCACTGAATATTATTTACTACGACACTTCCTCGGTCATCCACAATCAAAAACGGGTTTTTCTGAATAAACTCCGCTGCGGTTTGAGAACTTACATTTACTCCCAGCCATATAGACTGACTGTATGAAACATGTGCCGGTACAAATTCAGCACCTAACCCAAGCTTATATCTTGTTAAACTGTCAGTCAAAAACGGATGTGATCCCCCGACATTCAAAAAACGTAATTTTCTTTTCTTGCCTTCAAGAATGCTGAAATAATACAAGGCTCCTATGCAACCATGAACTCTGTATAAATCCTTGCCATCAATAAGTCCTAATGCAAACATAAAGAAAGAGTCGCCTTCAATCCTGCAAAGCACTCCTGATACCAGAACTCCATCCTCCTTAACTGTCAGTAACAAAGGAAATGAACTTGCCTTCCAGTAAGCTTTAAGGTCAACAATCAAAGCTTCGTCTCCATATCGATTATTGATGTAAGGAAGATGTAACTTTTCGATGAACATATCCAATGTATCATCCTTATAAGTTATTTCATAAGTAAGTTTAAACTTTCGTATCAGACGTTTAATATCATTGAAGTCCGACACACTGCTCCGGCATAATTCAGCTAAGGGCTTGTCAATATTTATTCGCATTGAAGCCCATTCAGGAAGAATATATCCGCTTCTGCGCTTCAGATAATATGAAGCTACTCTGCTGACCTCTGATAAAACAAGATCGTAATTATGTGATTTAATGAGTCCCGGGATTTGCCAGAACCATCTTCGCCCGAGATACTTCTTACTATGGTGATTACGTATAATCATTCGCCTGAAGTATTCCCTTTTCACCTGAGAATAACCGGCATAAAGAATTTTGAAATTCTCAGATTCATACTGGTAAACAGGCAGGTTCAACCGGGCAATATCCTTGAGCCAATCTTTATTCATCTATTAAACAGGCTGTGTACTGAGAGCTATCAACTTAAGTAAAACATCCGATAAAAGGGTTAACTACCATGTAATCTGTCTGCAGATTTCCCAGTGAATACCAAACGGGTCCACAAGTCTTCCTGTTCTCCATCCATGCTCCTCTGTAACAGGAAATATTTCCCTCGCACCTGATTCCAGAGCCTTCAGAAACAGATAATCCGGGTCAGGGACACTAAGTATCAATCTGATATTTCCTGCTCCGGAAAAGCCATCATTCGAGTCAGCCATGGTTCCGTTACTTACCCAGAATTCGAACCCGCCTATTGAAAGCCTGCAAACAAGATCATTCCCATCGCCTTCCAGCCTGTAGACCTCAACAGCCCCAAAAGCAGATATATAAAACTCTGAAGCTTTCCTGCTGTCGGCGACAGTCAGCCATGGAGATATTGAATATGGAACCGTTTTAGGCCTCACAGGAATCCAAATTTCTTCTTCTGAGTCAGGACTGTTATTTTTATACTTTTCACTTAATATTTCAAAATGAGGACGGTCATCGAGAACAAAAGAGGACCCGGGAAGCCAGATCTCTAAAATATACCTGAATGTTTCTTCCGCCATTTCTGCTGTTCCATGATAGTCAAAAACAGCATAGAATCCTCCGGGCAGAATGAAAGTATCCATGCCTTCAGGCACTGATTCAAAATCCCTTACCTCCACCGCTGCCCATTTTTCGAATTGCTTAACCGGATCGTAATTACTGAAAAACAAATGATCGTAAACCTGAATTGAATAAAGATCAGGCCCTGCATTATTATGAATTTCACCTCTCCTTTGCATGAATGATCTCCATAATTCACCGGTTCTGTTGTCGGAAAATGACATTTTAAGATGCATCCCTGCTAGTTTCTTCTCAGTCAGTAATCTTATGCCTGGTTCCATTATAAGTGTAATTAACTAAATAAATCAGTATTCAATTTCAATATCAAAACTTTCAAGAAGTCCTGGAAGCCCATTGAGTGAGAATCTGGCTTGTTTAATCCTGTTTGTTTCGGGATTAATGGAGTAGTTTTCTGAGGTTCGAAAATCTGCCCTTTCAAGATTAGTATTTTCAAAGGTTGTACGCAGGAGATCACAATTATCAAATAAAGAACCACTTAGATCGCTTTCTGAGAAATCCGATTCCTGAAGCTTAACATTCCTGAATATTGTTTTCTTTGCTTTTACCCGGTAGAATGAGGACTGGCTCAGATTACAGTTTTCAAACTCAAATGACAAACCAATCTGATTGCAGTTTTCAAAACGAAGTCCAAGCAGCTTGCAATTCCTGAATTTTGTTTCCCTGAACGCGGTACCGTTTAACTTAACCATACTAAGGTTACAGTTATCAAATTCGCATTCCATGAAGACTGAATCTGACATATCAGAGCCAGAAAAATCACAGTTTTTAAATATGCACAATTCATACTCCTCCACAGGGAGTTGATTTTGAGTGAAATCTATCTTATCAAATGTCTTCTCTACCATTGCTTCCCTCGCCTCTGCGTATGTTAAATAATAAAATTACTTCAGCCATTTTTCAAAGCAAACACTGTTTTCCACACCGGCATACTGATCATAGTTGGGAATTACTTTGTAGCCGCTTTTTTTATAAAGCCCTATGGCCTCAGGTTGCCTTTTCCCTGTCTCCAGAATACACTTTTCACATGACAATTCAACAGCCCATTTTTCAAGTTCTTTCAGGATAATTGTTGCCACGCCTTTTTTTCTTCCGGAAGGAGCAACAAACATTCTTTTTACCTCCATCACTCCTGATTTATATTCTTTTATAGCTCCGCATCCAACAGGCTTCCCTGATTCAAGGGCGATGACCACATTACGAATCTTATCAATCTTATTGAACTGTGAATAAAAACCATGGTCTGCTCCATCCACAACCGCCAGTTCTGCGTCCAGTAGCATAACAAGTTCAATGAAGAAAGGATCATCCGAGTTGGTTCTTTTAAGATTTATCATGTTAGTATCTGTTCAGTCAATTCAGAAAATCGATATCATTTATCGTCAGGTTTACTTCTTCCTATCGGTATTAAGAATTTCGGTGCCTTACCTTTTAATCAGGTAAGATGATGATCCGTCAATTTTTACTATGTAAATTCCGGGTGATAATTGATGTACGTCAAGCTCATTCACTTCCAGCATTTCGTCTATCTGTTTTTGTCCGGAAGTGTTAAAAACCATTACATGAACGGGCCACTTGCCTTCTCTTGAGATCTTCGCTGTGCCATCGCAGGGATTCGGATATAGCCTGAAGGGTAAATCGCTTTTTTCATCTTTTATTGCAACTACATTTACCGTAAGCAATTGCGAAACATTAGTTGCAGCTTCATATACTGCATTCCCGGACTGAGCTGCAATGATATGGCAGGTTCCGGCTCCAACTATATGTATCTTCCCGTTAACTATTGAAGCTATACTAGCATTATCACTTGAGTAAGTAACTGCCAGTCCCGAACTTGCCGTAGCTCCCGGAGCAAAATCAGGATATCCCGCTTCATGAGGCTGAATGGAATTGAAGTGAATCGTCTGAGGTACTTTTTTCGCATAATCCAGAATCACAAGGGTATAAGCTTCCAGACTATTTACAGTTATATCCACAGAATCATTGACCTTTGTGAAATTAAGTGGCCGGGCATCCTGGAAATCAGGAGATACAGCCCACACTGATCTTGGATTTTTATGTGAGAATACTCTCATACTGAAATTTCTCCTTGTCACAAGTTTCCGACCCGCATCGAGGTTTTTATTGATCAGATGAATCATTTTGCGAAGTGTATCACCATTTGTTCCATACTGATCGAGTATAGTATGAACTAGTTTTGTCTGCCCTTTCATGTTGGCTCCCTGCTGAGGATTCCAGGTCGCATTGATGTATAAATTCCTGTTCTGGCTATACCAGCCTGATAATCTTGATATGCTGTCCTTGAGGGTTGTTGTGGGTCTGTAGTTGACACCACCGCCAGAAACCGGCCATGCGAAAACAGCTCCTGAGGCAAAAACTTCCGGGGCATAGACCTTCAGCCAGAGTATCCTGTCCTGTTCGCCGATCTCAGAGAGGAATGGCATGCCATTTCCCCAGTCGTGAAACACTATCAGGGGAATATCTTTATTCAAATGAACCAGACTATAATCTTTGATACTCCTCCAGTGAGCTACGTAACTTGGTTCAATATCAAGTTTACCTCCGGTAATTTTCCAATTATCCCATACGCCGGTAGTCTGATAATCGACATAATCACCAACGCCGTTCATTGTCAGATATACTGTTTTTCCTACGCTATCTGCAAAATGCTTAACGGAAGTGTAGAGATACTCACTGGCTTTTCTGTTTCGTTCACCAGAATATGTATTCAGATAGTTCCATGGAACACCCCACTCTGAAAGCAAAGGATAAGTAAACGCCTCAGGGTTGCTTANATAACCGTTTCTTTTAAGGTACTTTCTGTAATCAAATGTGCTTATTGTCCCATTCGTACAATCCAGCGTAAGGTCAATATCAAATATGGATTTCCATCGGGCGTCGCTGAGACTCCACCCCAGATTCGTGACATACTTCCTTATCAGGTATGAATCAAATTCTGACATGCTGAAATCGCTATAACCAGTGCCCAGGGTAGGTCCGGCTGAAATCCCGTCTAAATGCAGTGTTGAGGCTCCGGCTTTGATTTGTTTATACAGAAAGCCTAAAAGAAAATCGAGGTATTCCTTTTTTTGGATATCCCCGAAATAGTAACCGCTGGTAGTATCTCCGGCAAAAAACATTGGCTTATTGTAGGGAGTTCTTTCTACTATTCTCAGAAACTTAGCAGCATCGACTTCACCGGGATACAGAGCCTGCATCGTTCCGCCACCGCCAAACAGGGCGTTATTCTGATTCGCCTGAACAGTCATCCAGTTCCATGTTCCATAATCAAAGTTGCTCCAGTTTCCCCATTTAAACCAGGCCCTCTCAATAACATCAGGGTTAAATGTGACCGCCTCATTAAGATCAGTCTGGTTATAAACCTGGTCGTACATTACCCATATGAATTTATTCCGGAGAGCAGAAGATGAGTTATCAGTCGGAACACTGTAGATATATAAAACTCCCGTCTGAGAACCCTGATAAGCTGCGTCAGAAATTGTCGCTGTTACGGTATAACTTCCTGCATTTACCGGAAGTGTCAGCGATCCGTTATAATAAACTTTAACTGATAAACCTGCGGGAGTAGTAACAACTGAGACCTGTTTTGATTTGCCGTCATATGCCTGGATAGTATTCCCTATGCTTAAGCTTGCCAGCGTTTTCCCCACTGCAAGGATGCCTGAAACATTTGACCTTCCATCCCAGGCTCCGCCACCTCCCTGATTATATCCTCCGTACTGATAGGATCCTCCGTTATACTGAAAACGGCTTGCAAAATAATAGATCCCGGCAGAAAGGGATGGGCCAAGAGTAGCTTTGAATTCATCATTATTATTTGACTGCACATTGAACCCTGCAGGTATCCAGTTTGTCCAGGTATTAGGAGCTGTATTGGCAGTGCTGTAGCCAATCCAGGCAGTAATTCCTGCTCCTGCACCTGCTGATTCAGTCACACCTTCCTCGTAGCATTGGAAATAAGCAACGACACTGCCGCCTAGCGGTATAGAAGCAGTTGGCGGCCACTGAAGGTTAATCCATTTAAGCGAGATTGTTTCCAATGACCTTGAGTGAAGCGAATCAGTCAGGATGGATAGATAGCCGGGATTAGCTTTAGGCGCTGAAACTCCTGAATCCATACCTGAAGATATGGTAGCATTAGCAGAGCTGAAAAGGAACCAGACAATTAGAATTAGAAAGCTGATTTTATGAAACATAGATGCAATCTTTATATAAAGATAAAAAATATAACCATAAAAAAAGGAGCTGTCATAATTTATTAGACGTCTCCTTCTTTAACCTTAAGCTAATTATTCTGCAGTGAATACCCGCTAAAAGCAAATATTACATGTGATTTAATGTTCCAGGGCAAGCGACATGGTATGTTTCAAAAGTTCCGTCCCGCCGGCATTGCCGTGTCCGGGAATTACAATTTTTGCATTTATAAATCGCCTTATCACCCAACTTATTGTTACAGGATATGACTTAAGATCCCCATCAGCAGTGTTACCAAGNTCAGTGGCATTCATACTTTTTATCATGCATCCCGGAAAGAGGATTCTTTCTGACGGTATCCAGACNACAATATTATCCTGAGAATGAGCGGCACCGGGGAAATAGCATTTAATAACCTTATCTCCCAGGGTGAGACTCAGTGAGTCGGCAAAACCATGTTCAGGAACAGCCAGGCTTTTTGATTTAGCAATTTCAATGGTTTTCTGATTGGCATATGAAGTTATTCCCCGGCTTTTCAGATAAGCAAGGCCGCCCATACAGTCTTCATGCCAGTGATTTGGCACAAATCCAACTACAGTAAGTCCCATCCTTTTTTTAAGGTATGTTACTAGAACTTCAGTCAGCGAATCATTCCAGGGAGTATCGAATAAAAACGCCTTTTCCCTGTCAATAAAAATTAATCCGTTAGCTGCAGCCCTCCCATATGGAGGAACAACAGCATATGAGATATGTATATATGCGTTATCAGAGATCTTCAGCAGTTCAAGATCACTAGAAATTTTCAGAGGTTTGTCATCGTTCTGACAGGATACTGACTTACAAATCAGGACTAAGGCTAAAATCAATATTGCTTTATGCATTGGTATGATAGAGTATTAATTATTTATTTTCCCATAAAAGTTATATCTCAACAATCAGAAGATATATACTCTGTAAATAATTGTTTTTATGTGCATAATATAAGTTATACAAATATGGCAATACACTTACGATTATCTAATCAATTACATTACTTAACACAACTGAATATACTCTTTTATAATATTCTATTGATATTAACAAATACTAAAATTGTCTTTTGGCTAATATTGGAAGTAAAAACAACCACTCTTTTGGAACTATTTGTCTAAACAAAGGTTTGTTATAACGGAATACCAAAATTTTTTATTCCTTCGGCATCATAATTACAATTCAGCCATTCATCATCAATTTCAGCTCCGTTTTTTCTGTACATGTCAATAGCATTCTGATTCCAGCTCAGAACCTGCCATCTGACCCGTTTGCAGTCTTCCTCCCGGGCAACTTCAAAAATCTTCTGTAATAGTGACTTCCCGATACTTTGTTTCCTGTATTGTTCTTTGATATAAATATCCTCGAGGTAAAGCGATTTCCCAACCCAGGTATAGTAGGCAAAGAAATACAAGGCTATTCCGATGATCTCATTACTTTCTGTTTCAGCCACAAAACAGCTGAAAAGGTTCTGTTCCCTTTTCATCAGTTCTACAGAGTTTGTGACTTTATCAGGCGCATTTTCGAAGGCAGCGAGTTCTTTTATAAGCGTCAGGATATCAGTAAAATCCTCTTCCGTTGCTTTTCTGATCGATATGCTCATACTCTTAATTAATTAGACTGTTGACGACAGTCTTTTCATGAGACTTATTAATCCTGAAAGTTCATTCCTGACTGTTTAGCAAATATCTGTGAAATTTATTTACGTTCAACTGAAAACCTGCATTTTGATAAAACTCCATTGCCCTGGTATTTGAAGGTATCACTTCGAGAAAAATCGCTTTGCTCTTACCTGTTTCAATTGATATCAGATTCTTAATGAACCCTTTGCCAATGCCTTTCCCCCTGAACTCTTCACGTATAAATAGCTCATCAAGCAAAAGGACGGGACCACCATACTCATTGCTCCAGAAATATACTATTATAGCATACCCCGATACCATGGCAGCTTCGGTTATCATTACAATCCTGCCAGTGTCAGGATTCGACTGAAGGAAGCTGATTGTCCTTTCTATCTTTTTATTACTCATTTCTTTGCCGGAAGGATCCTCCGAATACAAAGATTTTATCATTTCAATGAGGTCATCCCTGAATTCATCCCGGTAGGGAATATATTCAATTTTCATTTACCGATGAGATTTAATTTTTACGTATCAGTCCAAGTCTTATCAGGCTTTCTGCTGTTGACACAATTGCATCTTCCCTTGAACGGGGCTGCCAGCCAAGGACTCGAACAGCTTTTTCATTAGAAGCATTTTTGACATGACCCAGCTCCGGAACGATCTGAGCTATTGACCGGTCAACTAATGATGTGAGTCTAACCAGCCAGTCGGGCAATACTATTTTGGGCACCCTTTTTGCAGCTTCCCCCATTCTGGTTTTTAATACCTGTCCCATTTCCTGCATTGTTATGAATGAGCCGGATATTGCCAGGAATCGCTCTCCTTTCGCGGCTGGATTTATCATTGCCCTGATATGGAGATCAGCGACATCCCTGACGTCAACTACACCAAAGGACAGACGGGGATATCCGGGGACGCTCCCATCCATCAAACGCTGAATTATCTGAATTGAGGCTGAATAATCGGGTGCAAGAACCGGTCCCAGAACTCCCACAGGATTTACAACTGAAAGTTCAAGCGAGCCACCATCACTGTTTATAAAATCCCAGGCAGCCCTCTCGGCCAGTGTTTTGGATTTTACATAAGCTGTAACATCACTCCCATTGAGGTTTGTCCAGTTCTCTTCTGTAAACGGCTGATCAGAGAACTTCTGTCCATATCCTACAGCTGCAAATGAGGAAGTCATTACAACACGTTTGACTCCTGCACCACGTGAAGCCCGCAGGACCCTGAGTGCACCTTCCCTTGCAGGTTTAATAAGCTCATCTTCATGTTTTGGGACTCCGGGAGGAAAGGGAGACGCGACATGCAGTACATAATCACATCCGTTTACGGCTTCTTCCCAGCCTGGATCAGACATAAGATCAGCGGCAACAAACGAAAGTTTATCACCCGGATCAATATCGCCTGTTTTTAAAATCGAACGGACATCGGCTTCCCGATTCAGAGATCTTACAGTTGTACGGACACGATAGCCATCCTGCAGAAGCTGTATTATACAACGGGAACCAATAAATCCCGATCCGCCTGTCACAAGAACTATTCCCTTTTCAGGCATTAAGTCAAGTTTACTCATTAAATTCTATTATTATGGAGACAAGTTTTATCAGAAGTGCAGAACATTATTATGTCCCAGTGAAGCTTCGTTCAAAAAGCGCTTCGAAAAACATAACAAAACTATTCCTGATTTGTTCTCAGGTGATATATTGAAGTATTCTTGAGTTTTGAAGCGCACACGAAAATCACCTGTTTACTTTTTATACACGTATTCGAAGGGCAGCCACTCCGCTATTCGTTGCTGT
>JGI20214J51650_10001283_pt1 | contig 15982 bp, 13 predicted proteins | sample WetSurMetagenome_FD_51650 | JGI IMG/M metagenome (IMG submission 51650) | reverse complement strand
TATAGATTTACACCAGGCTTTCCAAGGTATGACACTTGGCAGAATTTTGGTGGTAACGAGGGACTCTTTGCTGATTAATAAACTTATGAGGTCTCTCCAATTTTGGAGAGGTTAACTGAATAACAATGTGCTATTGTCCGGTTTTGGACTAACGTTTTAAAGGAAAGCAGAGAGTACAAAGTTATTGATAAAACTCCTCATAAGTATTCACATTATATGAATAGTCAACCTATATCTCCCACTTATCAGCTACAGTGCGAAGATGTTTAAACATTACCCGGATGTAAGGCTTCATGCTTTTGTAATCGCTATGCCCACTCATTTTCATTACATCCCGAACTCACTCAGGAATATCTGATACTTTTCATTTTAGTGGCACTGGTTATTGGAATGGCTAAAGCTTTTTTAGCTTTCGACCTTCCCGTGCAGGAGAAGGTTAAGAGCGTCATTGAATGAGCCTGCGAGGATAACCTTGCCGGTGTTTACAAAGAATATCTCATCAGCGTTCTCAATGGTGTTCAAACGATGTGCTATTATCACCCGGGTAGTTGATTCCGGAAGCTTCTTTAATATGCTGTCGAGCAACTGTTCGGTAACTGTGTCTATGTTTGCAGTCGCTTCGTCAAGTATTAGCAATTCAGGTTTGCGGAGAACGGCACGCATAAAGGCAATGAGCTGTTTCTGTCCCAGACTGATGCCATCACCCGTTGTCTGTACTTGCGTATCAAGTCCCTGATCGAACCGTGCCAGCAAACTCTCGAGTCCGGCTTCGGAAATTGCTTCCGAAAGCTGTGTGTTGGAGAAGTTTTTGTATTCAGGATTTCCGTAAAGAATGTTATCCCTGATTGTTCCTGTAAACAGAAATGGTTCCTGTAGAATAAATCCGATCTTCCGGGTGCGTTCTTCAGGACTATAGGAACGTATGTCCTTACCATCGAGCAAAATAGTTCCCCTGGTAGCATCATATAATCTGGCGATGAGCGATGCTGTGGTTGTTTTTCCACCACCTGTCGGACCGACAAAAGCATAGGTTTTCCCCCGTTCCAGATCGAAACTCACCTTATGCAACACCTCTTTGCCATTTGGATACCTGAATGATACATTACGGAAGTGTAAAAACGAGTTACTTGTTTCACATTTGGGATCTTCAATCACATTCAGATTTGTCTCAAGCGTCAGTAATTTTGATATACGGTCCCACCCTGCCATTGCTACCTGGAAGTTTGCCCACAGAACTGCAATTTGCCGTAAAGGGCCATAGAAGTTATTCACATAGGCAATAAAGCTTACAAGCAGCCCAATTGAAAAATGTCCTTTAATAATCAAATATATTCCAAGTGCAAGAACAATTAACTGGCCAATATTTGAGGCGAATGTATAGACAGGAGAAAACACATTGTTTGCGATACCGGCCTGTACGGCTTTGGAATAATTATGACTGTTAGCCTCCTCAAAACGTTTACGGAAGTAGTCACGACGGTTAAAAGCTACTATTACCTTAAAATTGGCAAGACTCTCCTGTATCTCGGCGCTTAAACTGCCTGTACTTTTCATGCTGTCGGCATTCCGGCGCTTGACCCAGGGTGAGACAAACTGTGTAAATATCCAGACAATGAGTGCAGGAGACAAAGCAGCAAGACCCAGGGGCAGATCTATGCATAACAACAGAATGCCAGCTCCTGTCATTGTTATAGTACTACCTATAAACTGCATTAATGATTGTGAAAAAAACTGGTTCACCTTATCGGTATCATTATTGATACGTGAGATAAGATCCCCTGCTTTATTCTGGTTGAAAAAATCAACCGGAAGTTCCTGAAGCTTATTGAATACTGCATTCCGCAAACTGTACAGCATGCGTTGCCCGATGCCTCCCATCATGAGCATCTGTATATAATTCACGGCAAATGCTATTAAGTAAATCCCAAGAAGAATTGCTGAAAAAACCAGTACTCCGTGGAACTGTTTTGTCTGAATGTATGTATCAACTGTATACCCGATCAGATAAGGACCAAGTAAACTTAATCCCGCATTTAAAAATATCGCCACAAAGGCAACTGACAGGTTACGACGCTCTTCCCCGATAAGAGTCAGCAGTTTCCGGAGTGAAGCAAGATTTGAAATCTTTTGCTCCGTTTTGTCAGATATCTGATTGAGATTATAGTTCATAGTGATGCGTGCTTCTTTGTGAGCTGTAGATCTGAATATATTCCGGGGAGCTCTCTTTTAATTCCTTATGTGTGCCGGCAGCGATTATTTCACCTTCCATTAAGAGTATGATTTGTTCAAAATGTCTTACCGGCGAAATCTTTTGAGTAACAGATATAAGGGTCAGATCGGGATAATTGTTTTCGAGGTTACACAGTATTTTGTTTTCTGTTTTCCTGTCAACACGCGAGGTAAAATCGTCAAGCAAAAGAATCCTGGGATTTACGGCCAGCGCCCGTGCAAGCATAATCCGCTGTTTCTGTCCGCCTGAAAGGCTGGTTCCCCGTTCCGAAACGATTGTATCAAGTTTCTCCGGCAGCGACTCAATGAACTCATTTAGTTCAGCTGTTGCAATGGCTTTTTCAAGTGACTCATTTGTAACTTTATCATTAAAAGCTATATTCTCACGAAGGCTCATATTAAAAATTACACTATCCTGAAATACAAATCCAATCTGGCTGTGGAATACCTCTTTTGTGTATTTCTCTGAAATGATACCATCAAATTCTATAGTACCCGAATCGGGTGAAATAAGGCTTGTCAACAGGTATAATAACTGACTCTTGCCTGCTGCAGTCGGACCGATTATTGCAGTTTTGCTTCCTGCTTTTACTGAAAATGAAATATTCTTCAGAACAGGTTTATCTCCATACGATAGTGAAACATTCTTCAGAAGGATATCACCCCTGATAGTGCTGGTAATTGTTCCCGGTTCAGGTGCAGGAGGAGCATTGAGCACTTCATTTATCCTTGTATATGAAGCAGTTGCCGATGCAATTATATTACTCATAAAACCAATCATAAGAATCGGAAATATGAGGAGAAAAATATAACTGTTGAACGCTGCAAAATTTCCCAGCGACATACTGCCTGATACAACAAAATGACCGCCAAGTGCAAGTATGGTTACTACCGCTAAATTTGAAACAAACATTATACAGGAATGAGTGTTGCAAACAATCTTAGAATAGACAACCCCAGATTACGTGATTCAAGATTTTTTTCCAGGAACTTCATACTTTCGGGTTGCTGTGAATTCAACACCCGGATGAGTGCCGAACCCATAATACTCTCGTTAATGATCTTGTTCAGTGAATCAATTATTTCCCTTGTCCGCTTAAACAATACTCTTACTTTCCTTAATACAATAAAAAATGTTCCACCTATAACCGGAACAATAGAGATAACAGCCAATGCCAGTTTCCAGTTTATAAGTATGAGTAAAACGGAGGTACCTATAATTACAAATACCGAGGAAATTATTGTAACGAATGCCTGTGATACAAACATCTTTACCGAATCGATATCCGAAGTGAGGTTTGTTAACAGCTTTGAGGGATTGGATTTCAGAACAAAGGCATAACTCTGCATCGATATTTTATCGGAAAGTTTTGTCCGCAGATCTCTTGCAACACGCTCGGAGGTGTAGGTCTGAATAACATTCTGAAGGAAGGTGAATACAAATATTGCAACTCCGGCCAGCAGAAACTGCAGTATTACTGATCCCATATCAAAATGATTAGCTGAAAATGCATCAATTGCCCGGGAAATAATTTTCGGTATCAACATATTAACACCACTACCCAGAAGCGCCATTATAATTAAGACGACCACCAGACCAGAGTATGGCTTAAGTAAACTAAAAATGCCGGGCGATGGAATCTTGCTGACAGGTGACGGTTGGATATCTTTATTCATATTCAGTTGCAATAATTTGCAAAGGAATTCAATAAAGATTATTTTTCAATCAAAAAATCGGTAATATCATAAAATTTACCGGTAAAAAGAATCTACCTGCTTATAACCACACTGACTGATCCTATCTTTCCTCCCATCGGTGGATTCAATTTCGCTACTTTTATGGTGACCTTTTTTATCCCTTCCATTTCAGAATAAATGGCATCAAGTATCCTCCCCGCAATGTGCTCAAGCAAATGCGATTTCTTTTCCATCTGCAATTTCACAATTTCATATATCCTCTGATAGTTAACTGCATCTTTGAGATTATCACTTTCCATGGGAGCCTTCATATCTGTCTCGATTGTAAGATCAACAACAAACTTGTTCCCTACTATCCGCTCTTCCTTAAAATGACCATGAAATGAGTAAAACTCCATGTTCTCTATCTGAATAAGTCCCATCTTAAATGATTTTAATATTGTTGAATATAAGTGCCTGGAGTGCCTAAAGTTATAATCATCAGATCCTGTTCAGTAGGATTAACTTTAGGCACTCCAAACTTTAGCTCACTTCAGGCACTTTTTTTTATAATCAAAAAAATAATTCATTATAAATTAGGTTTATATTATAAACTAGTTTATCTTTGCAATATATTTATACAAATAAATTCTGAAATATAAAATTAAACATTATTATGGAAAACGAAGAAAAAATGATGACAGGCGAAGAAAGCCTCAGGATCATAACAGAAATGATCAACAAGACAAAGTTTGACATCCGACAGGGAAGCTTTTACCTGCTCTTCTGGGGCTGGTTGATTTTTGCCTGCTCTTTATCAGACTACCTGCTACAGAAATTTACTGATATTGCACATCCTTACTATGTATGGTTTCTTGTTATCCCAGGTGTTTTTGTATCAATGTTTTACGGATTCAAAACCGGACAAAAAGCAAAGGTCCGCACCTATGCCGGAACACTATATATGTGGATCTGGATGGGATTTCTTATCGCTGCAACTGTATTGTTTATAATACAATCGAAAAGGATGGATCTGGTTTCCCCGTATATTCTTCTTCTTGCAGGATTACCAACTTTTATTTCAGGATTCATAATTAAATTCAGACCACTGATTCTTGGAGGTATTTGTTTCTGGATACTGGCGCTTGGTATCTACTTTGCAGGACCATCTTTTTATTCACTTGGAACAGCTATTGCAATGCTGGCAGGATATCTTATTCCCGGTTATATGCTAAAAAACAGAGTTGATCATGACAAGGTTTAAGGAGCTCGATCCTATACTGCACTCGCAGTTGCGTCTGGCTGTTATATCACTGCTTGTCGGAATAGAAATGGCTGAGTTCACNTATATCAGGGAACAAACCGGGGCAACAGCCGGGAATCTCAGTATCCAGATCACCAAACTTAAGGAGGCAGGATATATAGAGGTTACGAAAAAATTCAAGAATAACTATCCGCAAACCCTTTGCAGCATTACTAAACTTGGTAAACAAAAGTTTACTGAATATGTCAACGATCTTAAAGATTACCTGAGCCCTAAGCAAAATGCAAAATGATCACAGGCTTAATTCCTGCATTAACCAAAATCATCATTGTGTCTATCAGAGCTTTGAGCCTAAGTAATAATTTGTTAATCATCACTTGTCAATACTTTAACCAGATAAAAATGAACCTTAGAAATTCATTGTTTTTACAATTATTGATTTGCTTTTTTCTTATATCGTCTTTTACCTGCACTGCGCAAAGCACTATTAAAGGTACTGTTAAAGACGCAAAAGGAACTCCCATTGAGTATGTCAATGTCTTTATCAGGAGCTCTAGTGACGGGTCCATTACCGATTCTCTGGGCAGATTTAAAATAACAACAAAGCTTCAGGGCAATCAGGTAATCAATGTTTCATTTATAGGTTATGAACAAATCTCTTATCCCATTACCATAGCTGATAAAGAATATTCCCTGAGTTTTACTTTAAAGGAAGCATCAAATATGCTTGATGAAGTTGTCATTTCAGCAGGAACAATTGAAGCTAATAATGAAAGGAAAGTTACAATATTAAAACCGCTTGATATTGTCACCATTGCAGGCGGCGGTGCTGATATCATTAATGCAATCCAGACATTGCCCGGAGTGCAGCGGAATGGAGGCGATCAGACAGGTCTTCTTGTTCGTGGCGGAGATGCAAGTGAAAGCAGCCTGATAATAGATGGTATAACTTCTCAGAATGCCTATTTCAGTAATGTCCCGGGAGTATCACAACGGAGCCGTTTTAATCCCTTTCAATTTAAGGGTACATCCTTCAGCAGCGGTGGTTACAGCAGCAGGTACGGACAAGCTCTTTCCTCCGTACTTGATCTGCAGACAAATGACCTTCCCGGTGAGAGCACAATTAATATCGGGATGAATTTAACAGGCATTTCGGTTTCGGGTTCAAAGCTGATGAACAATAATGCAATAGAATTTACCGGTTCATATCTTAATCTGGCACCCTATGTTGCTATAACTAAAACCAATTTTGATTACTATATGAACCCCCGGGGAGGGTCCTTTTCAACACGGTGGGTTTCAAAAGTGGATGACAAAGGAATGTTTAAAATGAATTTCAGCGAGAGTGTTACCCACCAGGGAATAACAATTCCTGATCCTGAAGATTTCAGTACTAAAATCAACTTCGGTAATAAAAATGAAAACACTTTCTTCAACATGTCATACAGTTATAAATCATCCGATAAATTAAGATATAATACTGCTTTTTCTTTCAGCAACAATACAGATAATGTTAAATATGGCAGCTACCCTTTATATCGTCACGACAGCCGTGTTCAGGGCAGAGTGGAACTAAATTATGAATTTAGCAGAAGATTTTTTTTGCTTACCGGCTTCGAAATGCAGCGCATTGGCTATGACCAGNTNCTTAATGATACTATTTCAGGAAGATTCATGGACTCACAAATTGCAGGCTATGCTGAGACCGAATGGAAACCTGTAAGATGGTTTGGCCTGAAAACCGGGATAAGGGCAGAATACAGTGAACTGTTGTCAAAGGGGGATATTGCTCCCCGGATATCACTGGCCATAAAAACAGGCGATAAAAGCCAGATATCTGCAGCATACGGCATGTTTTATCAATCTGCCCCATCACAATACCTCCTGCAGGGTTACAAGCCTGATTTTCAGCAGGCAGTTCACTATATTCTNAATTATCAGAAAATTAAAAACGACAGAACCTTCAGGATCGAAGCCTATTATAAAAACTATGATCAGCTTATTCATGAAAAAAATGCTGTATATGATCCCAATCAGTACAGGTTCTACTTCAGCTCAGTTGACAACTCAGGCAGTGGGTATGCAAAAGGCTTTGATATTTTCCTGCNCGATAAGAAGAGTATCAAATATTTCGAATACTGGATTTCATACAGCTACATCGATACAAAACGCCTCTACCGGAATTATCCTTCCAAAGCCACTCCGGAATTTGTATCTCCTCATAATCTTAATATCATCACAAAATACTTCATAGATAAAATTCAAACCAATATTTCTTTAAGCTATAGCTATGCGAGCGGCAGAACCTATTACAATCCGGGCAATGTCGTATTTCTTGGCGATAAGACTCCGGGGTATCATAATTTATCCTTAAGCATAAGCTACCTTACAACTATCAGAAAAATGTTTACCGTAATCTATTTAAGNGCTGACAATATTACTGATCGGCACAATATATTGGGTTACAGATATTCAGCCGACGGCCTGGCCAGATATTCCGTTGTTCCTCCCGCTTACAGAACAATATTTTTTGGTATAAACCTATCACTTACAAAATATAACATTGATGAATTATAAACTTTTAAATCACTTATTATGAAACAATTAGTTAAAACAATGGGATTGTTATTCCTTTTAATGCTTCCTGTTTGTCTGAAGGCACAGACAATGGAAGAAAGCTTAAGCAAAACAATTATGCAGATGGACACAGTTAAAAACCTTTCCGGAATGATGAGTGCTTCTGCGCAATTTGATATGATAGCAGATAAATGGGAAAATGAATGGAGCAGTAACTACTATGCTGCTTATGCAAAAGTAATTCTATCTTTTATAGTACAGGACAGTAAGAAAAAGGATCTTTTTCTTGACCAGGCAGACAAATACCTTGAAAAAGTTAAATCACTGGATAGCCAGAATGATGAAACCTATGTTCTGGCTGCATTGATCACCAGTGCACGTATAGCCGTTGACGGCCAGAACAGGGGCATGCAATACAGTGGAATTGTAAGCCAGTACATGGAAAAGGCTGAAAAAATCAATCCGGATAATCCAAGAATATATTATCTGAAAGGTTCCTCATTGTTTTATCAGCCTGAAATGTATGGTGGTGGAAAAGAAAAAGCTAAACCATATTTTGAAAAGGCTAAAGAATTGTTTACTAAAGAAAATAAAACATCCATATTAAAACCAAATTGGGGTGAGAAACAGAATCTGGATTATCTTAAACAATGTGATGAAAAATAATATATTATTTAAAAATAGGATGAACTCAAATTCATCCTATTTTTGTATTCTTAAAATTATTATGAATGAGTGAAGAAAATCTGGGGGAAAAAGAAGAATCAAAACCCTCAATAAGTTTTATTGAACAGTTCATTGCTGAAGATTTAAAAGACAGAAAAAACGGGGGTAAAATCGTCACCCGTTTTCCTCCTGAACCAAATGGCTATCTGCATATCGGGCATGCAAAAGCAATCTGCCTCGACTTTGGAATGGCTCAGAAATATGGGGGGAAATGCAACCTTCGTTTCGATGATACCAATCCGACAAAAGAAGAAGTTGAATATGTTGACTCAATTAAGGAGGATATTCACTGGCTGGGCTTTGACTGGGAAGACAGGGAATATTATGCTTCTGACTATTTTGGCAAATTGTACGATTTCGCCGTTGATCTCATCAGNAGAAAGCTGGCTTACATAGATGATCAGCCGGCTGATTTAATCTCATTGCAGAAAGGGAAACCTGAACAACCNGGTCAGGAAAGTCCGTTCAGGAACAGATCAGTTGATGAAAACCTCGATCTCTTTTCCCGTATGAACAAGGGGGACTTTGAGGAAGGAAGCCGTGTTCTGAGGGCTAAAGTTGATATGACTTCCCCGAATATGCATATGAGAGATCCGATAATATACAGGATCATAAAAACTCCTCACCACCGTACCGGAAGTATATGGCAGGTTTACCCTATGTATGATTTCGCACANGGCCAGAGCGACTACTTTGAAGGNGTTACNCATTCNTTGTGTACCCTCGAATTTGAGGTTCACCGGCCATTATATGACTGGTTTATCGATCAGCTTAAAACATCTGACTACCGGCCCCGACAGATAGAGTTCAACCGTCTTAATCTTACCTATACAATGATGAGCAAGAGGAAGTTGCTCGAGCTTGTACAGCAAGGTAATGTGAAAGGATGGGATGATCCCAGGATGCCTACCCTGTGCGGACTCAGAAGAAGAGGTTACACACCGGAATCCATTAAAAGGTTTGTTGACCTGATAGGTTATACTAAAGTCGAAGCTATCAATGATGTTTCACTCCTTGAGCATGCTGTACGTGAGGATCTTAATCTGAAAGCCCCAAGAGTATTTGGTGTATTGAATCCGCTCAGGGTCATAATAACNAATTATCCTGAAGGACAGGTTGAAAATGTTGAGCTGATAAACAATCCNGAGGATGAAAGGATGGGAAAAAGGATGGTTCCATTCAGTCGTGAGGTATATNTTGANCAGGATGACTTCATGGAAAATCCTCCGAATAAATTTTTCCGTCTTGCCCCTGGTATGGAAGTNCGCCTCAAAGGTGCATACATTATAAAATGCGAAGGTTTCAGAAAGAATGAAGAGACAGGTGCNATTGAAGAGGTTTACTGCACATATGATAAGGATACCAGGAGTGGTGGAAACACTTCAGAAAAGAAGGTTAAAGGTACTCTTCATTGGGTCTCGGCAACTCATGCGGTTGATGCCGAGGTAAGGCTGTATGACAGACTATTCAACCACGAGGATCCGGCAGGGCAGAAAGATGATGATTACCGTAAATTTCTGAATCCCGATTCATTAAAAGTTCTGACAGGTTGTAAAGTTGAGCCGTCATTGAGTTCTGCAAAGCCACTTGAGAGGTTTCAATTCCAGAGACTGGGCTATTTTTGTGTGGATTATGATTCAACTCCTGCAAAACTTGTTTTCAACAGGACTGTCTCGCTCAAAGATACCTGGGCGAAGCTAAATAAATGAGGAGTAAGGAGTAAGGGGTAAGGGGTAAGGAGCCATTTAGTATTAGTTGATAAATTATAAAATATGGTAACGAACTTTAAGGACCTGATTGTTTACAGAAAGGCCCATAATCTTGCGATGAAAATTTTTGAATTATCTCAGAAATTCCCAAAAGAAGAAAAATACTCCCTCACAGACCAAATGAGNAGATCTTCAAGATCTGTGAGTTCATGCATTGCAGAATCCTGGGCAAAAAGGTTATATACTAAGGCTTTTGTTAACAAACTTACAGATTCATTAGGGGAGGAATTTGAAACAGAGGACTGGTTGGATTATTCTATTGACTGTAAATACATTACAAAAGAAGAGTATCAAGAAATAACTTCGGAATACCAGGAAGTTCACAAAATGCTTATCTCAATGATTAATAATCCCGAAAAATGGTGCCTGAATAATGAGAAAAATTAGGAAATATAATCCCTTACTCCTCACTCTTTACACCTCACTCCTTAATCATATTTCCATAAACGATCTTTATGCATACAAAGTTTTCAAAAAAAACTTTATATTTGCCCCACGAAAATTGTCCCGTGGTGTAATTGGCAACACGTCTGATTCTGGATCAGAAGAGTTCAGGTTCGAAACCTGACGGGACAACTTAAAAAAGCCGCACTCGCGGCTTTTTTGTCTTACGGTCTTGCAGTCTGAGTGTCCTGCGGTCCAATCATTGAAATGGCTTTCCGACCGTAAGACTGCATGACTGTATGACTGCACGACGATTTGGTCTCTTGCCAGGTTCTTGCCATGTTTTCGGGGATTTTTACGATAATAGGTTAAGAATAATACAGAGCTCGGTGGTAACTCACACCTTTCTTATCATAATCAAAAATAAGATTCTTGTCTTGAGTGGAAAAGCCAGTGCCCTTGACCATATTTCGCCGGAAGAAAATGATCACCCTTTCTGTAATTATATGTTTGTAGATAAGCTATTTATGATTATTGCCAATGAACTGGCCAAATGTGGTCAAACAGTCTGGCTTATGCACTCCTACTCGCTTTAAAAAAATAGTTGATTTGTGTACCAAAATCAACTATTTTTACTTATCAAACATCACACTGAGGGGATATAGATAAAAATCAAAACTCAATATACAGTTCATATTTATCCAAATTTTATTTTATAAATATGATATTCTGGTCCGGTGAAATTAAAGATCTTGAGCAACTTTGTAATATCTTCAAAGGACACCTCCCTGAAATAGTAAAGGAACTGGAACAATTGATAGGTACTCAGGACCCTAATGTAGTTATGCTTTATTCCAGAAGATGCCTGGAGGTTATAATTACTGACCTGTGCGAAAACGAATTAAAAAGACCGCGAAAAACCGAACCCCTCAAAGGGATCATCGACAAGCTAAACAGTGACGAAAAGGTTCCTCCTCACATTGTAACTTCAATGCATAGCCTTAATAGCCTCTCAACTTATGGAACACATCCTAAAGATTTTGACCCCGCTCAAGTAAAACCAGTCCTGAATAATCTTGCAATTATAATCAGATGGTATCTGAAATACAAAGATTTTAAATTTGTCAGTAAGAATGGGAATGGAGAAGGAAAATATGAAAATGTTAACTATGATCCCCCTGTTAAAAAATTTAGAATACTTAAGATTCTATATAGGATTCTGCTTACCCTCCTGTTAATAATCATAATTACAATCTCCACCATTTATCTGTTCAGGAGAAACATCAGTAATCACGAACCTCCTGCTTTACTTAATAACCCAACTGTTACTTTCAATATTACTTCGGAGTTCGGAGATTTTAACGATAGCATTAAACAGAAACTTATCAGGGAAGGATACATTCTTACCACTGATAATCCTGAATACACAATTGAAATTATCTCAGATCCACATGGTGATCCGGTTGCAATAAATGGCAAGGCAGATGGATTTCTATATTTCTTTAAGCAAGATAATATCTGGCTAAGAATCAATAAACAGCCCCCCTTCAGAATTGATGTGTTGGTGCCGGAAACTGCACCTAAAGGAAGTTTTCAGGAAGCCAGAGACGAATACAGAAAAAATTACAAGAAAAGTATTGATACCTGTTTTGAAGAAGTTTATAACCAAATCAAAAAACATGTTCAGAAAAAATAGCCTTCTGACCTTAGTCTTTTCAATTGGTATAATATTCCGGGCATATTCACAAGATACCCTTTACTATTCTGTTGAGAATGTTTCTGAGGAGTCCAGTACCAGCATCTCATCAAAACTTGCTTCCAACAAAGATCTTAAGCAGTTAAGCGAGGAGAATGAAAGATCCATGAAATTGAGGAAGGACAAATTCCTGATTCCGTTTATTATTTCTCAGGTAAGCAAGTACACAATTTATAAAGCAGTTCTCCCATTCAATAATTCTTCGGGTCTGAAAGAACCACTAAAAATTTTGCAGATTGCTATAAATGTTTTCAATAACAATATTGAATATCAGTTTCATCTTTGTGAATATGATAAATCGGTTTCCCGGATTCTCAGTGTAAGTAATTTCTTTATCAATCCTGAAATAGCCGATTATCAAAATACTATTAATGTTGAGGTACAAAAGCTTTTTGATGGCCATGGCGGTACAAACAAACCTCCGGTTGCAAAAATCAGGATTGATGGAAGGCTGGTAAATGGTGATACAACATTTTACAGGTCTCATGAGGATACAATCTACATTGATGGTTCATCATCGAGTGATGAAGAGACTCCAAAAAAGTTTATTGAGTACATNTGGAGGGTCAGCAAAATAGCGGGTAGTGATCCACACAATACAGATCTGAACGCATATATTTCAGATTTCAAATTTGAAGAAAGTCAGCAAAAACTGGTCATTAAAGAGCCAGGAAAATATACTTTCTCTCTTGAAGTATCCGACGGAATAACCAGATCGGTAAGAGATTCTGTCAGCATATTTATATCAGTTATAAATAAGCCTTTCCTGGAACTGCATAAAGCAAATTTTGATAAGGTTTACCAGGGAAATTTTCTTTATTCATTGTCAAAAAAAGACAGATTCTTTAAAACACCTGACTATATCGGTTACAACATTAAAAATTTTGATACTTTGAGCACGATGGTCTTTAGATATCTTTATTCAAGAGATAAGATAAGAAAATACTTTCTTGAAATCAAACCGGGGACAAAGAGAAATACGGTTATCTTAAACCACGAATCAGAAAACACAGCCCTGAATGCAGATGATTCATCTACAGTAAAAATTGCAGGTCTAAAGGTTGATAAAAGCCAATTTTCGGAATCGGGTTATCTGACTTTCCGGCTGAATAAAAACATAACTCCCGGAAATCATAAATATTTGATTTATACAGATTTCAAAGGAGTAACAAGTAATATGGATACTGTAACAGTTTCATACAAGGAAAAGAGTTTCTTTAATCTGTATGGAGGATATGAAAGCTATACAGGGTACAAAGGGACAGATTATTTCAAAGGATTTTCTATTAATCTGTTTCAGTTTGGGTTTAGATTCTATTTAACACAAAGGCTTTCTGCAGATTTGAATTGCCTGTTTCCAACACAGGTAATTAATTACTCGGATGTGGAAGATCAGAAAATTGGGCTGAATTTTCTGTCAGGCAAAATAAATTATGATATTCCGACTGATAAAATAAATGCATTTACAGGCGGATTACCATTATACTTCACTGGTTTTATTGAAGGTTATAAATTGCAGGTTTCAGACAATGATTTGACAAAAGGGTATTTTCAATTAGGAGGAGGTGCCAAAATCAGGGTCCAGCTATTTGCGAATAATCTAAAAATGGGAGTTTGGTATCTTGAAGTAGAAAAAGGCTGGTTCAAACATTTTAAAAAAGAATCATACATTACCGAAAGCATCGGTTTTAATATTATCTATGGCCTGTGGCGTTATTAATATTCAATATTGCCGCGTTNAAATTTTTTTGCCTGCTATTCAGAAATTTCGATAAAGNGTAATCTAACCAGATTTTGAANTGGTCAAAGAAGNACAGATTTCTACTAATATAAAGTAATCCCAATTNCTTCTCACTCAACAGATGCTTTCTTTAGATATCCTATTTTTCGTAAATTTGGAATAAGTGTATCCCTACTATATTTTTGAATTGACTTTAACCAATCTATCTATGGAAAAATCTCATTCAAATAATAAAGATCGCCAGCAAACAACTCTCAAATTTAAATTTATTTTTATGGCCGTACTGACAATTGGTGCTATATGTTGTCAAAAGAAATCTGAGCCGGGTTCCCTTGTTCCCCCTATCAAAGCTATTCAGTATGACAGTCTCGTTTATAAATGGTTGGTGAACGAACAACTTTCTAATGGTCTTTTGGAGAGTACAACTGGTAACAACTTCGTATCACTTTACGATAATTCCCTGGCAGCCCTTGTATTTATTGCCAAAGGTGACAACTCAAAAGCTGAAGCTATATTTGATTTCTTCAACAATCATATGGATTCGGAATTGTTATTTGGTACAGGCGGTTTCTCGCAGTTTCGGGATCGAATTGGTTATCCTCTGGGAGGTTCCGGAAGATGGCTCGGTGATAATGCCTGGCTCTTAATTGCACTGAATAATTACAAGGCAAAAACAAAAAGTGACAAGTACGACAATCTATCACAAAATCTGAATGATTGGATCAGNCAGTTACAGGATGATGATGGGAGTTTGTGGGGAGGATATGATCCCGTTTCCGGAGTGAAGACTAATAAGGTTACGGAAAATATGCTCGATGCATTCAATGCGTTGCCTGGTTATGACAGTCTGCACAAAAATTTACTTAAATATTTCAATGTAGTTCGCTGGGACACATATAATAAAGTACTTGTTTCATCACCCGGGGATTACTATATGTACGCATTAGACAATTTCTCCTGGGGTTATTGTGCCCTGGAAAATTTTCCTGTTAGTTCATTGCCTTTTGCCGATCAAATCTTTCTAACCCAACATCTGGCAGTAAGTACGGGTGCTCTTGTTTCAGGATACTGTATAGATATTGACAGGGACGACGTTTTCCTTGAAGGAACAGGTCAAATGGTGGTTGCATTTCAAAAAGCCGGACTCATGGATCAGGCAAATTTATATTTAAAGGAAATTGAAAAGTCTATTACCTCGGGTCCGAACGCAACCATGGGAATTCCTTATGCTACGAATCGAGGATCAGGATATGGGCCTGATCTGCTTTGGCAAGGCGCAGATAATTTGCCATGTGTATCCTCTGCCGCCTGGTATTTATTCGGAAAACTAAAATTTGATCCTATGGCAGTTGGCTACACAAAAAACATCCCTGCGGAGGATAAATTTTGGTTGAAATAGTAAATTTTAGGATCATCGAACTTTAAAGCCTTTTTTTATACCCTTTTCCTCTTCTATAAAAAAAATCAAGTACCAGGTAAATCAATTATAATCTTGTAGAAAAATCTTGCCGGGTTTTCTGCCAGGTTTTGGAGATACCTGGTATAAATAAGGGAAATGTAATGATTTTGTCCTGCGGTCCTGCGGTCCTGCGGTCTGTGACCAATCCTGAAGAAAGCAAATAGATTGCCCGGCTTTTGTTCCGGCAACTCCGGGGAGATATGACTGGATAGAAATTAAAATGAAATTTTACATGTAATCCCGCTGGTAGTAAATTTAAGATTCCGGGTTGCAAGTTCTGATACCGGTATCTTTATGTAGGGCTCAAGGTGAAGATATATTTTTGATGACAAATGCTGCTCAAATCCTAAGATAACATTGACCCGTCCTGCAAAATCAAATGTCTTTAAAGGTTCCTCTG
>JGI20214J51650_10001282_pt1 | contig 15985 bp, 13 predicted proteins | sample WetSurMetagenome_FD_51650 | JGI IMG/M metagenome (IMG submission 51650) | reverse complement strand
CCGTAAAAAACCCCAGCGACATACCTGATCCCAAAGCAAGAATGCTTCCCCACTTTTCCAATTTTCTTATGTAAAACATCAATAAAAAATTTAATAAAAGAAAAAACAACTGCGTTAAATCCAGACCCGATATCCAAAATTGACTAAAAAATAATGGATCAAGGAATAGAATTGTGGTCGCAAAAAAGGCAAGAACGTTATTTTCAAAGAAATTTCTTGCTAAAAAATAAAAAACAATTAAAGTGCAAAAACCAAAAAACAGCACCGAGTACAAAGGATTCTTAAATATTAAAATAGATAGTCCTAATAAATACTTTCCCGCGGGGGGCTTATCATTGTTAATGGAAAAAGGGTCGTCGCCTTTTATCAATCTATATCCGGCATAAGCATGTAAACCGTCATCTCCTATCGTTCTTTTTGATAACGGCATCGAGTATTGCGAATGTTCAAAACGGTCTTTCCAATACTCAGCATCATATCTCTCTGTAAATTTATTCCTTTGAAAATAAATTATCTGAAATAGCTGAACAATAAAAATGAATAGACAAAAAATAATTACAAATTTTTTCACCCTGCTTACGCATTTTATCAATTTTACCAATACTTGCAAAGCTTAAAGAGCTATGCTAATCTAGATACATGGATTCATCGACTGTACCCGCAATACCGCCCGTTTTGCAGTATATTATTCTTGTGTGGTCCATCATCTGGAAAGGTCTGGCCTTATGGAGCGCCTCAAAGCATAGTCAAAAGAATTGGTTTATTGTGATTCTTATAGTAAATACCCTCGGAATTCTGGAAATTATTTATCTCTTCCGCTTTGCCAAGAAAAGGATGGTTTTGAAAGACCTATACTTTTGGAAAAAGACACGGCCCTAAGACTCCTGTTTTTGCCCCTGTTGCAATTCCCACAGTCTGGCATATGTAATAAACATACTGAAAGATTGATACATGCTCTCTATTAGACCTACCGTTCCTACTCTCCACCCATGCTGCCTAATGTATGAATCAAAAAAAGCAGTCAACATTACGCGGGGAAATCTCCACCAACTCATTCTGGGATGACCTGCCTTATAACGGAGTTCGGCTTCAATTTTAGACCATTCAATGGTCTTATTCACCATCGATGTAAGATTTTGATGGGTATAATGAAGCAGATATCCATCAAGCGCGCCAATTTCACCTGTAATTTTTGGACTCTCATGCAATTTCCCGTACCAGCCCTCCAACTTATCTTTCTTAAAAAGCCTTTCCAATTCCTCGACATATGGCCATTCGTGATTTCCAAAATAAAAATTTTTCCTTTTTATTTTAAAACCTGCTTCGCTGCCATGTGAGATTCCATTCTTAATGCTTAATGCCAATTCAGGAGTTATTCTTTCATCTGCGTCTACATACAAAATCCACTCTCCTATAGCTTTTTTCATCCCCATATTCCTCATTTTTGAAAAATCATCCGTAGAATATTGGATAACCTTAGCTCCCATTTTCTCAGCTATCTCCCTGGTTCTGTCTTCCGAGTTACTATCGACTATCACTATTTCTTCACAAAAAGACAGCGAGTCAAGGCAATCCGCAATTATTCCCTCCGCGTTTTTGGCAATTATTATCGCCGAAATTTTAATCATAACTTCCCTTTCCAAATTTACCCAAATAAAAGTCTATCACACCCCGCTTTTGCCATTTTCTTCCGCTCATTATTAGGCGTAAACTTTCCCTAAAAAGAGCCAATCTGGATCGGACCGGAGCGTTTCTAAATCCAAAAATCAAACGGTTTCTCGTAATATAATAATCCTGAAGCGCAGAGCCTGACCCTCCAACCGACCCTGCATTTTTATGCCAAATTACGGACTTGGGAACATAGATAATTTTAAAGGCTTTATTTTTGGCCCTAATACTTAAATCTGCATCTTCATAATATAAAAAATATTTATCATCAAAATAGCCGATTGATTCAAAAACTTCCTTTTTTATCAACATGCAGCACCCTGTGGCGATGTCCGTTTCTTCTGTTTTATCAAATTGGCCCTTATCTGCCTCATCTACCCCCCTATGGCTACCAATAATATTTTTCCAATCTATTCCGCCTCCGGCATACCAGAAAACTTTTCCAAGTTCTTCTTTAGAATATCTGTCCTTATGGAACTCAAATCCCGGCGCAAAATATATTTTCGGAACCAAAATACCGGTACCCCTATTTTCTGCCGCTACCCTGAGCAATTCTGTAAGGAAATTGGGGTCTACGTATATATCGTTATTTAAGATAAGCACGTAATCGGCGGCGTTTTCCAGGGCATATTTAATTCCCACATTGTGCCCGCCTGAAAAACCAAAGTTTTTTTCATTTTTAATTATTTTAACCTCAATTTTTCCGAACGTTCCCTCTTGCATATCAAACTTTTCCGAGGAATTGTTGTCAATTACAAGAATCGTCAGCTTGAAATCCGAAATGTCAATTTTTTTCAAAGATTCTATGCATTCCAAAGTATTTTTTTCCCCGTTGAAGTTTACTACTGAGACAAAAATGCTTTTCATAAAATTATACTTAGGGGATTTTACTAAATGATTTATAAATTATTTTTTTCAAAGGATTTTTAATTCCGTCAATTTTTTCTTTAGTAAGCCAGAACGAAAATTCTTTTTTTGATTTTGTAAATTCTCTTTTAATAAATTCCCTTGTTCGTTTTTCATCCAAATCCTTAAATTTATTAAGCTCCCAAAGATTAGCAAATACCAAAAAATGGTAAAAAGCCATTAACATTGCCAGCATTAGGCCATGGAATCCATCCATATATCCTTTTCTGGAAAAAAACCTGCTCAAAAATTCCTTCAAAGGAAACCTGATGGCATCAGCATAAGAAAAAACATATCCATTATCAAAATAGTTTTTAGCCTCGCTGGGAACATAATTATTAATTGCCTTTTGAAGAAATTGAGAGACGGTATCGTAATTATAATGAATAAGATCATTCTTAAGATATCCGGCCTCGCCATCCAAAGATAAAGGTTCATGAACATGCGCTTTTGTGAATCTACCCTTCCCTTTTTCGAAAAGTCTCAACTGAAAATCGGGATACCAACCTGAATGCTCAATCCATTTCCCGAAAATTATATTCTTTCTGGACACATAATACCCGCTTATTCCGGATTTCTGATTGCTAATCGTTAATTTAATTTCCTCGGCAAGTGCAGGGTTCACTTCCTCATCCGCATCGACGCTTAAAACCCAACTGCAAGTTGCTTTATCAAAACCAAAATTCTTCTGGATATCTATTTTTGAGGGGTCGTTTTTTTGGCTGTATATCTTACCGGTAAACTTCTTGGCTATTTCTACGGTCTTATCTGTGGAGCTATTATCTACAACTATTATTTCATCCGCAAAAGCCAAAGACCTGAGGCACTTTTCTATATTTCTTTCTTCATTGTGAACCGATACTACAGCGGAAATCTTATTCATTTTAATTTTTAATATTTTCTCTAATTAATTTTAAGTCTTCAGCGAACTGTTTTTTGGCAAAAAGTAATATCGTAAAAAAGTATACCACAGCGCCTATCAAAATCATAAAGATCAGGGAGATAATACTCTTGATTAGAATAGGGCTTATGAAATAAATCGCAAAGCCCATAATAACCGACCCTAAAATGGGAAAAGATATTGTCTTCATAAGATCAAATTTAATATGTTTCTTTACCAGATAGACAACAATAATAACCGAACATGAAATTAGCGCGGATGCAATTGCTACACCGTTAAAACCATAGATGAAAATCGTCAAGGGAGTCAGAACCCAGGTTGCAATTGTCCAAAATACCATCAAATATAACGTGGTTTTTATTTTTCCGATCGCATTCAATGCGTTTGTCAAAGGCGTAGAAACAGAAGATAGGGCGGCATTTATTGAAAAAAAGGCTAGAGACAGAAGCGCAGGCTCCCATTTAAGATATTTCGGAATCAGACTAACAAAATACGGGAAAAGCATAACCAGACCTACAATTGATGGAAATATCAGAAAACATGCGGCATAAATTGATTTTTCTATTGCCTTTTTTAGGATATCTTTGTCTCCTTGAAGTCTGGAAAAGGAAGGAAAAGTAATTCTTATTACATTATCCATAATCAGTCTCAATGGGGTAAATGCCCATTTTTGCGCAAATCCGATGTATCCGACCTGAGCAATCGGCAAGGCTTTTCCCAGATATACAAGGAATAAATCGTCTTTGACTAAAGCCAAAAAACTATTTAATTGAAATGGAATACCAAAAGATAATAGTTTTGAAGCACATTCTTTGTAAAATCCGAATTTAATTTTCCATGGACTTATTAAATAAATGACAATCAGGCCGGACAATCCTCTCGCCAATACCGCATAAGTAAAACTGGAAATCCCAAAACCTTTAAATGCTAAAGTTACGGCCGTAATATTAAAAAAAAGCGTTTCGACTATCTGAGGCAAAACAAGCTTCTCAAATCTAAGATTTCTTTCAAGAAGAATAGAGGGAATCGTTTTCAGGGATGAAAAGAAAAATGATATTGCCAAAGCCTGAAATAATAACACGCCATCCCTGTTTAAATTGTAAAAAGCGCCGATGGGATTGGCCGACAGAAGAGCAATAATTACAATTGTTACCACTAATATTTGTTGGATGGTAAAAGTTGTTCTTAAATCCTTTTCCGTAATCGCTTCTTTTTTTTGAATAAGGGCGGCAGCTAATCCGATATCGGAAAAATAGGATAAAAAAGCAATTGCGGCGGAAACAACAAAAAATACTCCAAAAGACGAAGGAGATAGGAATATCGTAAGCAGAAAATTTCCCGCAAAACTTATGATTTGCAGGAAGAATGTCCTTGAAGCTAAAGCAAAAATTCCGCGGATTGATCTTTTAGTTATTAACGCTATATCAATGTCTTCCATAATTTAAATCTTTCCATAAGCTCAAACTCTCCTTGACAGCCCGCAGTATTACCCTAAAGTTTCCTCCGCTTTGGTCGCCGTAAAGCCTCGGATAATGAGTTACCCGTACTTGCTCTATCTTGAGATTCGCCTTTTTAGCGCGGGCTAAAATTTCTGTAGTTATCATTGCCCCTTCCGATTTTAACGGCAATATTTTTTTAAGAGATTCTCTTTTAAACATCTTGAAACCGCAATCTATATCTTTGAAATAAAATCCGAATAGAACAAAGTCCCAAATTTTCAGAAGGATCATTAAAAAATGTCTGAACGGCTGATCCCTTCTTTTCTCTCTATAGCCTATTACCATATCTGCTTTATCTATTTTTTCTGTAAATCTGACAACTTCCGAAAAATCAAACTGACTGTCGCCATCAGTAAAAACAATTAATTTATATTTTGCATTAGCTAATCCCTCCTTAAGGGCTGCGCCGTATCCCCTATTTGGCTTGTGCGCAATAATTCTCAATCCGGAATTGGCTGCTGCTAATCTTTGCGCGATTTCGACGGTTTTATCGGAAGATCCGTCGTCAATCATAATTATTTCCCATTTGTCAGCAATTTTTGAAGCAACGGGAATTGCCTTATTTACGACCTTTTCTATGTTCTTTTCCTCATTCCAAAAAGGAAAAAATATTGATAATTCCGGAACTTTATTCATATTTTCTTCTTAGAAGAATTATACCAAGAACTAAGGCTAAAAGACCAATAAGGGAAATAGTGTTTGAGGCCACTTCAACGTTGGTTTCCTGAACTCCGATCACAGGATGTCCTTTATATACGTCGTTTGAATTTTTTGGTTTTTTAAAATTTGGGGGCAGATATTCGTCTGATATTTTTGAAACCGTCCACTTGAGAGTGCTTTCATTAGTATAATCATATACTGTTTTCGCAAGGATAGTCTGCGGAACAAAAAGTTTTATATTAAAGAATATAAGACAAAATATTAATAGTGCTGATGTCAGGTAAGGTTTTATATTAATTTGTTTTAATACAATCACCAAAGATCCTGCAAGTATGGAAGAGAAGAAAGATGCGGGCATCAAAAATCTCCAAGGATACTGGAAAAATGCCATTACCGGAATTGCCTCCCAAATAGATCTTGATAATTCAAGCATAATGAAGACAGACAGGGAAAGTCCCAGGAAGGAAAACAAAATAATGGCGCCACCCTTGCTTTTCCTTATTTTTTTTATGCCCAGCATGAGAATAAATGCCGTCACGGCGGCCAGAATATGCAATTTCCCGATTTTAAGAGAAAGTCCGTCAGCACATCCGGCGACTGAACCTCCGAATCCCCACATGCTATTCCAAAGTTGTCCGATACAAACAAAGTGATCACGGAAATTTGCTCCTCCTCCTATTTGGGAAAGTACATTGGTATTTTTCATTTCAGTCAATGCGGGAATCCAATAGAATGCAGAAATTGCCAGACCAAAAAATACGGTAAGAAATAACCGATATGCCATCTTAAGTTTTTTGCCTTGAGGAGAAAAATATATATTTAATATAATTAAAGTTAGCAGAAAGGGTGTAATCATCATCGCCGTTAAGTTATGCGAGAGAATTAATCCCGCAAATCCTACAGCCCCAAGAAGTAAATTCTTTTTATAAAATCCCAAAAACGCCAGAGGAATAAAAGCATATGCCCAAAATTCAGCCACGTCTCCGCGGACATAAATATTTACCGCATGGTATGGGGCATATAGATAAAATAGTCCGGAAATAATTCCGCCAAATTCTCCAAAAAATTCCCGCGCCAAAAGATACATAAAAATCCCAGCCAAAACAATTCCTAAGACCATCATCAGCTTTGTAGCAATTAGGGCATCTAATCCTAAAAACATAAAACCTGCGCCAACGTAGTAAGCCAGGGGGGCATAGAAATTAAAAATCGGGTATCCGTAGCCATATCCCAAATCAGGCACGGTTCGCACCGGAAAAACTCCGCTCCGAAGTACTTTCCCCATTTCGAAAACTCTAGCTACCTGTGTATCGTCATGCATCGAGAAAAATCCCGGAGCAAAAAAAGGTTGAATTGCCCAAAAAGACAAAATTAAAATAATGAATAAACCAAAATTATTCTTAATAAATTGCATATTTATTCCTTTTTACGACAAAAAATATAAGCATAATAACGCTTAATAAGGATATCGCATTGCTTACTGCCCTCAAGGGAGTATTTACAAATTTTCCGCTTACTGAGTGTTCTCCTGCAGGGACTGCAATCTCCATTACTCCCTGCATATTATTATATGAGATTTGGGCGATATTTTTATCTATAAATATTTTCCATCCGGGGTAATAAATCGTATTAATCTTAATTTCTGTATTTGTTGATGCGCTTATATAAAAGTCTATTTTTTTTGAATTGAAAGAAAGATTCTTAAGATTCGCGCTTCCGCTTATTACCTCAACTTTGTTAGCCGCCTTTTGCAAAGGAATTTCCTTAACCCATAAAGGCATCAACTCATTCGAAGAGGTTGTTGTCGCACTATTGGTTAGATAATAGCTGTCCGGATTATTAATATATCTCTCCGGCTTTGCATAAGGCAGCACTATCGCTATAGAAACAATTCCCAAAATAATCACAATATATTTGCTGATCACTTGCCTACACAGAAATCCGGCTAACAAACTTATTGAAAATCCTAATACACCAAGAGAGATCCACGGATAATTTATTTCTGATAATAAAGGAACATTATTCCATAAAAATTCCGAAGGCTTAAAAAGCAGAAAAATATAAAACACTACCAAAATAACCAATACTCCTGCAGTAATTGCAGAATAATCCTTTATATGCTTATTGCTTTTAATAAATATAAACAGCAAGGCTGCAATAACTGCAATAAATATTGCAAGATGGACCAAGCCTAACTGAAAACTAAAGCCGTCCGAACCGGTGGGGATACCAAATCCCCAACTCGGAAAAATCAGCTGATTTAATGACGCAAAATTCAGATTCCTGTCCGCGATGGGAATTTTGGAAAGCAGAATGTTGCTCTTTTCAAAAAGTGCCGGAAGCCAAAAAAATGAGGACACTCCTATACCAAAAATTATGCTTACGATAAAGGCCTTCATTACTTTTTTGTTCTTCAACATTATCTGAATCATTGCAAATACTATGAAAATAGGCATGAAAAGAACCAGCATTATGTTGTGCGTCATCACTAAACACGCTACGGATATTCCAACGCCGGCTATTAACAATGACGAAGGTTTATTGATTAATTTAATTACCAGATAAAATAGTAAAGGAAATAAAGCAAACGAAAGAGACTCACCGATAGATCCTCTGACATATAGGTCAACCATGCGATATGGGAAGTAGATATACAATATCGCCGACACTACGCCTGCCCAATTATTTTTCCACAAGGCTCTTGACGCAAAAAACATAAAAAAAGCTGACAAGACGACACTGCCTGCAAAAAGAATTTTTATCGAGCCTACAAAACCCGCTCCCAACGTATATATAAATATGCCTAGGTAATAAGGCAGGGGATAAGTGAAATTAAACAGAGGATAACCATAACCAAAATTCAACTCGCCGCTATACCTTGCGGGAATTTGAAAATCGCGAAGCGCGCGGAACATGTCTCCCAATCTGACTACTGCCCATTCTCCATCATGAGTTGGGAAATAACCCTTATGAAAAAAAGGGAGGATGGCCGGAATACTTATGCAGAAAGAGAAAAGCAATATTGTTAATATTTTTTTCATGTTTTAACAATTTTAAAAGCAATTTTCCCATCAGGAAACTTAATAGTTTTTATCACGTTAACGTTATTAGGTATTTCTTTGGGGGCAGCAATAAGCAGGGTGTTTGCAATATTCTTGTCTTTTGAATAATCAATATTCCTAAATATATATTTGCCGATTATTCTCTTAAACCTGTCTACTTCTCCATTCTTGTTATAATCCCAATTTTTTTGGTACCAATTCGGATCTATCTTGTTGTAGAAAAGATAATAAATGTATGGCTGATCATATTCATATGTCATGATAATGCTTTTCAAGCCTGACTCATTTTCTTTTGCGTAACTTAATGCCTCTTTATATCCATATTGCCAAAAATACCCGTATTTAACCGGAGTGGTTACATAATAGCTTTCAAAATAATATTTAGCGTTAAGCGCCAAGCCCGCAATAATCAAAAAGCTAATAATTATCCCGACAATCCTATGTTTATTTTTAAAAAGCGCATACAGAATTAAGATCAGTCCCGTAGAAGAAAAGATTTGAAATGCCGGAATCATGGCAATAGCCCGGACAGGATGAGGAGGACCGGTGGTAATTGCCGCAGGGATGGGCGCAAGAAGAAATAAGATAAATAATAGAAAAATCCTCCGATCAATTTTTCTTAGTAAAAATATTATTCCCAATATGACAAACGGAAAATCCCAAAGATATAACATTCCCATATTATATGCATGATGCTGCACTCCTCCGTCACCGTGTACAAATAAAAAATTGAAGTTAAAATGACTGAAATATCCCTCAACAATTGTCGGTATAAAAATCAGCCTTCTGTTGTTCAGAATCTCTCCGACAAGATCGCTATTCTTTTTTGCAATCTCAACATTTTTTGCAGATTTCATTTGCAAAACCGGATCTGAAAAAACTGTTACCATCGAAAGCCTTGCGCCGGAGCCGGCGGAAGAAAAGAAGCTCAGATAAGCATTCGATGAAAAAACAGCAATTATAATCAAAGAGGCTACGACCAGAATTTTCTGCTTAATAAGTTGTTTGAAAAAAAGAGCCAATAAAACCACCAATAAGATGGGGTTAATTAACCGGAAACTGTGATAAGAATATATGCTCAACACAAACGAGACGGCGAAGAGAAGATAAAGATATTTATTTTTTAGGCCTTTGAAAAAAAATAGAAGCGAAAGAATTAAAAAAAACATTCCCGCCTGACCCTCAAATGCCGCGCGGGAGAATTGTAAATGCCAGGGCGAAATAGCCAGAAAGAAAGCCGAAGCCAGAGCGATGTACTCACGCTTTTCTTTATCCCAATTTATTAAGATTTCTTTAACAAGAAAATAAACGACCACAATGGCAGCAACCCCAATTAATGCTGCGGGCAACCGGACGGCAAATTCATTCAGACCAAATAACGCTACTGAAGGCACAGTCAGATAAACATATACCGGAGGCTTATAATCATCGAACGAACGAAAAGCTATCGGAAGATGATTTCCATATTCGTCAGCGCCCGTTTTAAGTATTGAATATGCATTGTATCCCAAACTTGCCTCATCCCAATCAAGGCTGGGAGGATTCGAACCCAACTTGTAAAACCTTAGGAATATTGACAGAAGAAGAATGATCAATAGACAAATCCATCCTGAGACTGTTATTTTTTTTAACATACTCTTTAGATTGCGGAGATAATCCTGCTTATTCTATTTTATAAACGCTCGTATAATTACTTTCTCCATTTTTCATTTGCAAAATAGGATTTAAATTCCAAGAACGTGGAGCAATTCCCGTGCCTACGCAGGACGTACAGGGTTGGTAAAAGAAAAAGTAAGTCGGGTTTTTCTTACTTTCTTCAATTACCTTTTCAGGAATTTCATCTCCAATCGGCCAATATCCTTCTATTTTGATATTGGGATTCTTAATAAGATAAATTTCAAAAGTATATGGCATCAAACCGAATGTCCCCTGAGTTGCAATATAGATTTTCCCCTTTTCAGCCTCTTTCCTGAAGAAATCAATTGATCTTTTAACTCCCGAGCCTGCTTCCCAACTCGTTAAATACTGAGAGGTATCCGCAAGTGGAATACCTGACTTGGCAAAATCAGTCAGAATCAAATAATCGGCTTTAAAGACCAAGGCAAAAATTAAAAAACATAAGATAATAAATAAATATACTTTCTTAAATCGGGAATAAATATTTATTAAGGAAAACGCAATTATAGGAAGGATAGGAAGAATCATAAAAAGAATAAAACGCGGATAGATTGTTCTTCCAAAAAGACCCAACGCAGCTAAAGGAACTGCAAACCAAATAAAAAGGAGTAATTTTTCTCTTAAAAAAATTTTATTTATAAAAAAGGCCACAGGAACAAGAATAAGTAAAGGCCAAGTTAGATAAAGCATAACCCAATCACATAAAGCCCTTGAATTACTGACAAGAAATTCCAATGGGTGTATCAGCCAATCTTTAAAAGGATAAACGAAAATTGCGTTTTTTTCGGCAATTATATGGAAGAAAGGAGAGAGCCTCAGGATAAAATACATGCTATACGTAATCACAACCGTAATCAGGGAAAAGAAGATCCATTTTACGAAGCGGTTTCCCGGATCTTTTTTCCTCCAATCAAACAATATTAGAGAAACAGGAAGAAGATAAATGCTGAAAAAGGCATTTGTTTTAGTTAGGACCCCTCCGCCGGCAACCATTCCCAAAATTAGAGCAATATCCATTCTAACTTTTCGTGCCAAAACAACAATTAAAAATAATGCCCAAATCGCAAACGTCCCAACCAGACTGTCATACAAAGCCATTCTGTCATACACCAGCGCCATCGGAAATATTACGTATAAGGCGCTTGAAATCAATCCAATTTTATTATTTTTAAATATTTCCCGTCCCAAGAAATACATTCCGATCAAAGTCAAGAAGCCTGCGCCAACCGAAACCACTCTTCCTGCCAACAAGGGATCCTGAATCAGGCGCAAGGAAATCATCATAAACCAGATGAATAATGGCTGCTTACCATCCGTTAATGAAATAAATCTCCAATTTGCGTCTTGTTTGGCAATTTGCGCCCAACGGATATAAATTGCCTCATCAGTAAAGATTGGCAAAGACAAAATACTATAGAAACGGGAAACAAAATATATTAATGCCAAAATTACTAAAATAGCAATTTCTAATTTATGTTTTTTGAAAAAATTCATAAATTTATCTTATCACTTTCTTAATTCTCCAGGCTGTTATAAATAGTAACGATACGAAGATAGAGCCTACTGTCATCCAAAACAAGATCATGGGTACGGGCGGATCCCAATTGCCAAGATATATGAAAGGCAGATATTCAAACATTGCGACCAACGACACAATCACGCTTGGTATAAGTATGAAATAGTTTTCCGAGACCAACGCCGCAAAAGGCAGAACGTCCAGCAAATACCATGGTTGGAATGTAGTTCTGTATGAGGCTAATGCGACAGGAACAATCATGAGAACTGTTATTGTTGAAAACAGGATCCACCAGTCAAGTAAAACTTTTTTCTTCTGCAAATAAATAATCAACAAATAAATTGGAAGAATGATGGCTGTTGCAAATTTCACTCCAATCGACACCATGAGTAATAAAATTGAACGGTAATATTTAGTACTCGTTAATAGATATAATGCCCAAACTGCAAGGAACATCATTACTATATCTATGTGCGCCGAGACAATGCTTTCAGTTATTACCAGCGGATTCAGGGCAAAGAAAGTAATTCCGAATAATTCATTTTTTGGTGAATTCTTTTGTAAAATTTTGCCGATGAAAAAAACCGTTCCTAGATAACACGCCGAAATGAATATTTTGAAAAGAAAAAATGTCGGCAAAAATAACTGCATCCCGATAAAAGAAAGCGGAACGGTAAACACAAGCCAGACCGGACCGTAAGGAAAAAGCCTGTGAGTCCAATGCATAAATGAAAGCATCGGGTCTCCCTGAAAATCCAATGCTTTTTGCAAATATGGATTTTGATGGTAGTGCGTGATGATTTTTGCGTCAAAAATATAGTTGAAAAGATCATATGAAAATGCATTATAGGAGAAAGCTAAAATTACAGTAATTAAAATTATTAGTGTCCAAATTGTTTTTTTTGCAAATAGATTATTATGAACCGCCCGTAGAATCATTAAATAGAAAAAGAAAAGTAAAAGAACGATACCTGAAAATAAAAAACTTGAAAGAGGTCTTTGGAAATAACCGATATTTTGGAAGTATTTTTGAACAACTTGCCAAATAGACCATCTCGATAATGTCAAGCCAAGGTCAACCTGAGTAAAAGAATAGAAAAATAAACCGATTACTGTTAACAGATAGCCAATTCCTGAAAATTTGAGATTTGAGATTTGAGATTTGAGATTCGTCAATTATACTCCCCCCTTAAAGCCTTTGCTTTTATCCTTAACAAATCCATAAAGCCTTCAATCGAATCCTTTATCGGGCTTACTCTTCTTGTTTCGACATATAGCCATTCTACGGGGACTTCTTTGATTTTGTAGCCTAAATGCTGTCCAAGAAATAAAAGCTCGACGTCAAATCCGGAACTAACTGAACTCCCCGAGATTTTGTTAAAACCGTCATGCAGCTTATCTATGCGGAAAAACAGATCTTTAGCCGCCTCTTTTGTGAACGCCTTGAACCCGCATTGAGTATCGGAAATTTCATTAAGACCTATGATAAGCTTGCGCGCAACAATTGCGGCGCGGGAAACAAATTGACGCACAAGAGGAGCCCCTTTCCTGACCGTGTTCCGCGACCCCATGACGATATCGTAACCTTTCTTAAAGTAAGGAAGTAGTTTGTCCAGCTCTTCAATCGGTGTTGCCTGATCCATGTCGCAAAAGATCACGTAATCCCCCTCAGAATGAAGCACGCCTGCAGTCACCGCTCCCGCTTTCCCCAAATGAGTGTTTCTTATTAACTTGAAATTGGGATTATTTGCGCAGAATTTTTTTACAAAATCTATACTTCCATCCGCCGATCCGTCATCTACGATAATTACCTCATAGGAAAATTTTTCTCTGCTTAAAAAGTGCTCAACTTTATCCAAAACGCCCTTTTGAAGATTAGCCATTTCATCATAGGAGGGTATTACGACGGAAAGGAAGATTTTATCCATATCAAAATTATACTAAAAAACACCAGGCAGAACAATTGAGGCGTATTCCGAAGCCGAAATCCTTCCGAAGCGGAGTGAATAGCTCCGCGAAGGAGGATTGAACTTGTTTGCAGGCAGGTTTTAGGATAAAATATGAGCGTGAGGCGCTTTCGTCTAGTGGTCCAGGACGTTACCTTCTCAAGGTAAATATCAGGGGTTCGAATCCCCTAAGCGCTACAAATCCTATAGTTGACAAAAGACAAAATATCTCCTATAATTCATGGCTATGACCGTTGAAGTAAAAACAAATTATTTAGGGATAATTAATGGAAGTTCAAAAAAAGTTGAACCTAATCCAAACAAACCAATAGTATTGGCAGAGTTTTGGCCTCCTTACTCGGGCCCTGGAAGATATTCAGAAATAAAGGTTGTTAACGATTGGACAATTATCCATAGGGCGGGGCATATGTCTACTACGGAAAAAGATGATCGCGATCCTAAAGCATTTGGCGAAGTTACTCTTAATGAAGATGAAATAAATGCAGCAAAATTAGAAACTAAAAGGGATTCGTTAGGAAGAAAAAAAATATTCTCTTACAGGCCTTAATTTCTTTTGCCTACTCCAATTGGTAGTTATAATTTAAAGCTGGTTTGAGGCCGGGATTAAGAAGACTTCTCCATTGCTCCAGCGAGGCACGAATCTGGTTCTCCTTCGACTGCGCTCAGGATTACTTCTGCGGAAGTGCACAATTCTGAAACATTCGGGTTACTTTTTTGATTTATTTTTGATCATCTTCCACTATGTTTTTCTCAATTTGACTGAATTTAATACCGAATCTGTAAATAAAATATCTCCAAGGATCTACCCCTTTGTCTTTTTCGAATATTGAATTTTGCGGATCTTTGAATAACATTGTTTTTATCGTATTTGCTCCATTTATATCCTCAGGAAACACAACTTCAAATTTTCGCCTATTATCAACATATCCAACACGCATATTCATGCCTCTATTCCTAAACCACTCTTCATTCATCTTTATGTTTCCGAATTCGGGATCATTTGGCATTAGGATAATGTGATGATGAGTATTGTTTCCGGCAATATATGATTTGAATGTGTTATTGTCCGGAGGAGGAAGCGGAACATATACTGCTCCCCATGAAGTTTTCTTGTTATTATGCGGAAAAAGAATCATTTCAAGATACATATCGTCTTCGCTCTGAGCCTCATCGTCCAATTTAACTTCTAATACCCCAAATTCTCCTGGGACTTTCCATTTTGTTTTAGTTGCGATATCATCTTCTTCCCACTTTGTCACTTCTTTTTCACGCGAAAAGACAATAACATTATTCTTAACTGCAAAAACTTCATGGTGTTCTTCTGTAAAACTGGAGACAACTGGAATATCATAGCGAAAATACTGATATGCAATTCCTGTATTAATTTTTTCTAGCGATCCTTTTGATCTTAATCTCTCAAAGTATGTCTGCAAATAATTAGCTGAATTTTTAAATGAACGGTCTTTTTCAAGCATGAAAGGGATTATATCACGGAAATTCGGATTATAGAAACAATATACTTTTATAACAAAATGTGAATCTAGTTATTATGAATATGTTGATGGGCAATTCTCAAACATCTGGGCCACATTAGAGTAATGCTTCAAAAAAATATATTTAAGTGCTAAGATAAGCCTATGCGCTTCTTCCGATTCCTTAAAAAAAACAAAAGGTTTGGGCTCTTTTTAGTCGTTCTTATTTTTTCTCTCTATTCGACTTACCTTTATCTCACTGTCGGTCAAAGAGGATATGACGATGTATTGGTCGTCCTATCACAACAATTTCTCAAATTTCATGTTGCGCTTCCAATCTATAACCTGCCCATAAGAGATATCTCCGATTATTATAATAATTTTTACGTATATTTCGGGCCCCTGTCGTCAGTTTTACTTATGCCGTTTGTATTTGTTTTCGGCAAATCTTTTCCACAAGTAAGTTTGGGAGTTTTCACCTTGGTTTCCTCATTTATTGCTGCGTATTTTATTTCAAGAAAATTTTTATTTAATAAAATTGATTCATTATGGCTTTCTCTCTTTTTTGTTTTTTCAACAGTATTATTCAGCTCCAGCGTTATTAACATTACCGCCTATCAGGTTGAAGCGCTGGGCGTTCCCTTTATATTGTTTGCA